>MWWK01000044.1_pt1 | contig 16930 bp, 13 predicted proteins | sample 1047241 | NCBI WGS metagenome assembly MWWK01 (sample SAMN06349964, study PRJNA376086) | soil metagenome | isolation source: BG12-3 sample Antarctic (ecotone) soil | place: Antarctica | reverse complement strand
GGGTCAACACCCCCGTCCCTTGTTGCAATCGCGGCATACTTCGTGGATTCGGTAAGTGCCGTTAGCTCCCAACTGCCTCCGGGAATGTAGGTGTAGTAACGGCCTGTCGAGGTCGTATTCGTCGGGTCAACAGGCAAGGCGGAAAGCGGCGAACCTGACGAAATGAGACCGAAGTTGACGGGTATCCAGCCCGTCCCGTTGGTATTGCGTAGGGTCGAAGTCGAGGCACAGCCGTAGGAATAGCCCGCCGGCAGCGTGGGCAATCCTAGGTTAGCGCATGTCGTTGATGAGTCAGGAATTGAGACGTATAGGATGGTGCTTGTGCCGAATGACGCGTTGGCAACCTCTGTCTCCACGATAGAGAGCGACTTGTTGAGCGTGTTGAGGTCTGCGAGACGGTTGCTGTCACGCGCCTGCTTCAACAGTTCGGCGGGATTGAGCGTAAGGATGACGGTGACGGCAAGGACGGCGACGATGGCTATGACGATTAGCAGCTCTATGAGCGTGAAGCCGCGACGAGGGAAGGGGAGCGTTGCCCGCATGGGGAAGGGAATAGGTCAATTATTGCATATCAGCTCCAAGTTGGGCTTTTGCTATCGCAGCCTTTGAATGATGTGCTCTAGCAGTGGCTCGGCGAAGTCCGTCCAGATTTTGCCGTCCTCGTCTCCTCCACGCTCGTACTCAGTTCGCGTGCGCCTGAACATGACCCCTTTCGTGAATAGGAAGTTTCCCAACTGCATCAGGCGTATCACTCCGGGGTCTTCTTTTCTCGCGCCCAATATGTGCAACGCTCTCGCCAAGACAATATGCTGTTGATTCTTGTTCGCCGGGAGCGGAGAGCCGAAAATCTCTTTCAGTTCGGGGATGCGGTCAAATAACGCCGCGCAGGGAAGCCACCGGCCAGCCTCGCACGCTAGTAAAATCACTCGATGCGGCTCAAAGGGGATAAGCCACTCTGCCACTCCCGTCCAGTCGATAAACCTGTCGGCGGAAATCTGCAATCCGCCACGGTTGCTATGCCCGACAAGTATGACGTTCCTGTATAGCTGTCCTGTATCATAGAGTGCGGCGAATCGCTCTAGTAGAGATGCTTCCGTGTATGACTGCATGAACGTAATAGGATTCTTCGGAAAGACTATCCTTGCGTAGCTTCGCAGCTCGTTCCCCAGAGCAAGGTTTTGTCGTTCCAGTTTCCCGCTATCGCACTCCAGGATAAGGAGAGCTTTTCTCCGACGGTCAATGTTGTTCATCTTGTCTGAGGGCACCTTTTTGTCTATCACTCGGCTTAAAGAATTGTCTGCTGAGTAACTGAATTAGCCGCTACTCAGCGATTCGTAAATGGCTGGCAGATTGTCCTATGCGTGTAGCCGCGTAGCCGGGTAGCTCACTTGCTTTTCAACGCCCGGATAACTGATGTCCTGCCAATCCTCAGCTCTCGCGCTATCTCTGAATTGTTCAACCCCTTCTTGCTTAACCTCTTTACCTCGTTGTTCTTGAGTGATGCGGTCGCGGGTCTGCCGTGCGCCTTGCCTTGCTCGCGTGCGTGCGCGATGCCAGCCTTCACGCGCTCGCGCAATATGTCGCGCTCGAACTCCGCGAAGACGGCGAGCATCCCCGCCATCGCTTTGCCTGCGGATGTCGTCAAATCGAGTGCTTCGGTCAACGATACGAATGCTACGCCGATGTCGGTAAGCTCCCGGATAGTGCCGATGAGGTCGGACACCGAGCGTCCCCAACGGTCGAGCCGCCATACGACGATAGCGTCAACCTGGCGGCGTCTTGCGTCCCGTAGCAGCTCCTCGCGCTTTGGGCGCGTCTTCGCTCCTGAACCTATCTCTTGAATCTCGTGCTTGACCTTCCAGCCGCGTTTCTTGGCATACTCCCGCATCGCCTTCATTTGCATTGGAAGCGTCTGCTGGTCGTGGGTCGAAACGCGGGCGTAGAGTGCGACGTTCATAGGTGTCCAAAAACCCCCTGAAATTGAGCCTTAAATATGCCTGTATTTACGGGCTTGAATCAAGCATAGCAAGAGATGTCCGAAAAGAGTAGTTATTGGACAGATTTGATAGAATGCTCTAGGATTGGGGTGTCGGTAGAAGATTGACCCACCTAATGCCAATGAACAAAAATACCTCAAAAGAAATACAAGTTATCGAAAGCGCCCACCCTTACGCAATGCTCGATAATGATTTGCCAACTATGATGAGCCTCGTCTATCAAATGCTCGCTAAAGAAGGCGTCACGCCTCAGAAGCCGTTGTTTGTCATTTATCCTGATGACGACGAAGAAAAACCAAAAGGGAAGAGGTTGCCCCGAAAGAAGAAAAAGTAATATGCAAGAAGGCCACTCCCGACGGGGTGGCCTTCTTAATTGAAACAATAGGCGTAAGGCTATTCTCCGCGCTCCTTTCTGAATCGTGCTAAGACCTCATCAATAGTCCCTCTCTTGAAATACAAATCGCGTTCTACGGTCAAGCCGTGGACGTTAAGGCTCTGTAGTTCATTGAGGGAAAAGTAACCCCACTCCTCGAAGTCGCCGATGACAAAACCGAAAAATCTGAAATCGCCGCCGTCCTGCTCGCCTTCGGTAACGAACCACGTCCAGCGTCCTGCTGGAAAGAAAAACTTGGCATAAACAGTCGGGTCTTTCTTGCCGTCCTGCGAATAGAGTTTTGGTATCTCTGAACGCAGTTCGGGCGTTAGCAGTTGCATACGCCTCTACTCCTTTTTCCTGTATTTGGTTGGGAAGGTTAGGGCTGAAGAGTAGGGGACTGTGGGTGTTAGTCAACGGCGGGCTTTTCAATACTGCCGTCCAGCACGCACGAGCGATGTAGAGAAGCCCGTGCGCGCTTTCGGCTCACCCTCTCTACGGGGCTAAACAAATACCATTCCAGCGAAACGCTCTCACGGCTTGCCTATGCCGTTCCTGCGGGGGCGTGGGTTACACGTCGCGGTGGTCGGACGGAGACAGCAAGCTAAATAGATAGATGGCTTACTGCCGGTAGAGTAAAGCGCGGACTCTGGGCAGAATCAAACCCGATGGGAAAGAGCCTTTTAGTATAAGTCCTTGTTTGTCGTTGCGAGCTTATATTGCAGGTTGGGCACGTCCAGCACGGCGAAGTGCTTTTCTCCGCACTCTATCTTGAGCCGTTCAATATCTCTGAGCAGTTGCTTGTTGAGCGTTCCCTTTGTCTCCACGACAAAGTAAATACGGTGGTCGTTCTCGAAGATTACTGCCCAGTCGGGATTATAGTTTCCTAACGGGGTTGGAATCTTGAAGCCTCTCGGAAGTTTGAAGAAGAATTTTACGTTGTCGTCTGCCTCGGCATCACGGGCAAAATTCCGTTCGGGGTCGCTGTCAGTTTCGATGTAATTGAAAAGCGTCTTGTTATCGCGCGTGACCTCAAAAAGATTCGATAGGTAGGCTTCTAGCTCCTGCGCCTCGAATAGCTTCATCTCGTAGGACGCTCCGTTAATCTTCTCGTATTGAATCCCGGCGACAAGTAGCTCGTTAAGCGTCTGCTTGATTGCCAAAATGACGCTATCAAGAAACATCTGCGGATTGATTAAAAGTTCCTCTGCACGTCCCGACCTGTTCAGGATTTCATAAGTCGTATAACGGGAAATATCTACATGGCTTTGAATGTAGCCGAAAACATCGGGCGTCGGGTAAGGCTCTGTCTCGGCTTCGGCGCGTCCGATGTCGGATAGGTTGCCCTCGATGCCTTCCGCGCTGTAACGCAACCGTGCGGTTTTAGCTTCAAGCTGCGGCTTACGGGTCTTCGGGAACTGGTTAAAATCCTTCAACCTCTTAGCGGTGCGCTCGATTACCTCGGAAGTCGAAAACTCCACCTTGTAGCGGGTGCGCTGCTTTATCTTGTCCCAGATTTCAAAGAACAAGGGGCAATTCTCCGGGGTCAGTTCTTTGGTCAGCTTGATTTGCTTCCGCTCGCGCGTGTTCTTAATCCTGCCTTCAAACTTAACGCTCGTCTCGTCCTCTATTTCACTTTGCAAGGCGCGGGAGAAGTCTTCGTATGTTTCATTAGCGATGACCGTCAGGACGTTGGTATTTTTGTCCTGGATTCGCTTGCCGTCACTACCTACGGGAAGCCTTAACCCGCGCCCGATTTCCTGACGCTTCTTCATCTCTGATGTGGTTTCGTTCAAGGTACAAATCTGGAAGACGTTCGGATTATCCCACCCCTCGCGCAAGGCGCTATGCGAGAAGATGAACTGCAAAGGCTCGTCTGTCCCTAGCAGTTGTTCCTTGTTCTTCATAATCAGGCTGTAGGTATCCCTGTCGTCCTCGGTGTTCCCTTTGGTATCTTTTAGCTTGCCTCTCTTGTCCTGTGAGAAATAGCCGTCATGAACTTCCTGCGCGGTGAAGGGAATTAGGTCTTTGTACAGAGGCTTGTTCGCGTAGGTAGTGAAAATCTCCTCGAACCAAAGGGCGAATTTTCCTTTGGTCGCGTTCCCGCTCTCGTCGTACTCGCGGTAATTTGAAACCTTATCAATGAAGATGAGCGAGAGTATCTTGATGTCTTTCTTCTTATGCTTTCTGACTTTCTCAAAATGCCATTTCACCGTGCGCTCAATCTGAAACTTCATTATCTCGTCATTGAGTCCGCCCTGCGCCTGACCCAGCGTTAAGATGAGTCCGCCTGAAAATTCGACAAAACCCTCTTCGGCGTTAATGTTATTGAGAATAAATCCTTCTTTATAAATGTCGCGCCCACCGGATAGAGCGTACAAGTCCTGCCCTAAATCTACGTTGAAATCCCTCTGCTTTACTCCGCGCCCATCATCAACGTAAAGCCCCAGCTTGGCCTTCATCGTCCGCTTGCCTCGTTGGATTGCCTTGAGGTCAATGAAGGCCGCGTTGTAGTTGCTATCGGCGGTGATACCGTCAACTTCGATTTGTTTAACCAATCCTAAATCGTAGGCTTGTACCGGATTAAGGTTGTAAATCAGGTTGTAGAAGTTCTTATTAGTCGCTGAATATCGGAGCGTGCAGAGTGGGTTCAAGTTATGGATGGCAGTTTTTCTAACATCAGTTTCCATATTCTGCGGTTCGTCCACTATGACAATCGGGTTGGTCGCTTGGACGTATTCAATCGGCTTAATACCCGACTCTCTAACGGTGTTAATTACATTGCTATCTTTAGCAAAACTATCAATATTGATGACAAGAATTTGAATCGCGTTCGACATGGCGAAGTTGCGAAGCTCAGTTAACCTCGAACTGTCATACATAATCGATTTAATAGGCGGGTTCCCGTATAAGGCTTGAAAATGCTCGTGTGTAATTGAAAGGTTTTTGATTGTACCTTCTCGAATAGCGACGCTTGGCACAACGATAACAAATTTCTTAAAGCCATAAGTCTTGTTGAGTTCGTAAACGGTGCGGAGATAGCTATATGTCTTGCCTGTCCCAGTTTCCATTTCGACTGTGAAATTTAAGCGTGTAAGCGCCTTACCGTCCTCCGCCATAACAGGCTTTAACTCATCTGTCGGCTCAATGTAAGAAAAGTATTTTCCTTCCCCATCAGCGCCGGTATAACGGTTTGCGTCGTTGAAGTTGGTTTGAATCCTTTTGACGTTTCCGAGTATTTGCGCTTCTGAAATCAAAAGCTGATTCGCTATACCAGTATCGGTAAAAGCGAGTCCGCTCCGATTCGCTGCAAGCGTTACTTGAAAATCGCCTTCAGCTAACGGCTGCCCTTCAAAAACATCTACGGCGGCTTGGATTGCATCAAGCTGGTAGCTCTGCGAACTGTCAAACTGTAATTTCATTCGATTTCTAAATAATCTTAAATTCTATATTTGATTCTTTAAGTTGAAGCTTCCAATTTGTTATTTGCTCGTCGGCCTTCTCGCCGGTGAAAAGGTTTCCTAGCGTGATAAATGCAGTTGGTTTGGCGGCTTCAACGTCTTTAAGTAATCCATCGCTGATACTATCGAGCGCGTAAATAAACTGCCCGTTTTCGACAACATAAAACGGCGTATTGTCGAGGGTTTCGCGCTTTTCTACACGTGCTGACAGAGGCAAACCGGACTTTAGCAAAAGCTCTACAAGTAGATAGTAGCTATCTGCGATGCGGTTAGCTAAAGGTTCTTTGAAAACTTCTAATTGTTTTAACAGTTCTTCTCTATCGGCAATGTCTGACTTCCACTTCTTGAAGTTGCTGTAATGGAGCTTGTAAGACTTAAAGCCCAAATCGAGCTTTGCTTGTGCAAAGTCCATCTTGCCGTTGTTGCCGCTATGAACTTGCTCAATGAATTTTTGAATGCGAGTTTTACAAATTTTAGCGATTGTATCGAATCCGGCGTTCTTGGCTTCATTGTTGCCCTCGCTTAGTTCCGGCATTTGAACCAAGATAAATTTACGCTTTATGCCATTCTCTCTGTTCAGCTCCATGACAGCTTGCGCCGTCGTACCACTACCAGCGAAGAAGTCCAAAATTATGTCATTCTCGTTGGTTGTTGAAGCGATAATATAGCGAAGGAGGTTCACTGGTTTTACAGTATCCATTCCATGATTTCTGCCTACCAGCTCATTCAAATCGCTTTTGCCTGTTTCGGCTGTGCCGGTTAGGTCTGTATCCATATATGTATAGAGTGGATAAAGAGCTTCATCCTCGTCGCCTTCAAAATGCTTTAGGTAGGGAACTCCTTCATCATTGAACCCAATACGCCCTACATCATAATAGGCTTTAACTATGTCATACCCGGCTTTCCATCGCTGTTCATCATCTGGCTTAAATCCTCCGATTTCAAACCGCATAGTTTCTCTCTTAAACATACCTCTGTTTGAAGTGAGAATCGTGGTTATCCTGTAATTTCCTTTGCCGTCAGCGTCTACATGCGGGTAAGTGCGCTCTTTGGCACTCACAACATTAAATTTATTTTTTTCGGCATTGTTTTTGGCATAGGCAAGGATATACTCAGCCACTTTTTGTGGTCTGTATTTTGCGTCTCCTGCATTGGTTGGCTTCGCTCTTGATTTCCATGTGAAAACGGCTAATTGGTTTTCCTGCCCGAAAATCTCATTCATTAAAATGATTAGGTTTCCAAGCTCATCATCGCCAATAGAGACAAAAATCACTCCATCTTCTTTCAGCAAGTTGCGGGATAAATAAAGGCGCGGATACATCATCGAAAGCCAAACTGAATGATACTGCCCACTTTCCTTGCTATTTTTTTTCCAAAGGTCTTGTTTGTTTAGATAACCTTCACCATTTTTTTGCCCAGTGCGCTTTTCATAATCCTCTTTGCGTTCGGCGTAGTCGTCTGGATAAATGAAGCTGTCGCTCCCGGTGTTATATGGCGGGTCAATGTAAATCATTTTCACCGAGCCAAAATAAGACTTTTGCAGCGTCCGCAAAACTTCTAAGTTTTCGCCTTCGATAAATATATTCTCGGAAGTATCAAAATTGATGCTTCCTTCACGGTCAGGAATTAAGGTCGCGGTGGTCTGTCTCTGTATCTCACGACGCGCTTCGGCTTTCCCTGCCCAACTAAGTTCGTAGTGGTCGGGCGTGGTTATTTCTTCATCGCCCAAAACATGCTTGATGCGGGTAAGGTCAATTTTGCCCTCGCTGAAGAATTCCGGGAAAAGGGCTTTGAGCTGTTCTAGTTTTTCCGCCTTTATATCAAGGCTCTTGCCGTCAATTTCTATGCTCATAGTTAATTCATCAAGACTAGAGAGGGATGGAATAGAAATTTAAGGATATAACCATCCCTGGCTTTCCTCAAGGGACTTGTAAGAAAATCAAGCCTAATCTGCGCCGGCGAGCTATCTAGGCTGGCACTAAGGAAGCGGCCTTTTCGTCCTTTGCAGAGCGGTAAATCTCGTAATAGATGTAATCCGGCTCGTCCAGTGAGAAATACTCGCGCGAGGTGAACAGGAAGAACTTTTGCAACCTGTCGGGTACGGATTCGCGGGCGAGCATTCGCAGGCTGTCGGCGCGAGCCTGGGTAAGCGTGATGGTCACGACGCGGAACCAGCGGACATTGAAACTCTTCTCCTGTTTCTTCTGCTCCAAGTAGTTGCAGTATGCGCGTAGCTTGTCATCGAACGTCCGGCGCGTCGTCGTGCTGCGGTCTGCTTCGAGCGCGAACGATAGGCGGTTTGCGGTTTCTGGCCGCTTGGTGTTTGTGAGGGTAAAGAATCCGTCCGGGCAGACCGGCAAGCGAACCTTCCTCCCGTCCTCGTAAAAGGTCACGTCGTCATAAATCCCCTTCCCCTCCTGCCAGTCTGCAAGCTGAAGGTGGCTGGCGCGGCTCGCAAGCAAAAGGGTCGCGTGGATGTCCGACACGAAAAGGGTGTGATTGAGAAAGAGCGGCTTCAACTCGTTGGCGCGGAACCGTTCCGGCACGTCGTCAATCGAGATGATGCCGATGTGTGCAAGGTACTGAAAGCCCGCCGTCCCGATGGTGTAGATGTGCTTCTGGTTCGGATTCGGGAACGTGATGCGGTAAAGGTATTTCTCCTCTGCAAGCTGCAAGATTCGCGTATTGAGCGCCTGCCTGAGCCGTCCTGTCAAAGCTACCAGATGGTCAATCGTGGCGAATCGCAGCTCGTGGCAGTAGCGCAAAAGGTCGCGGTCGCTGTCTTGTAGCTTGGTCGCCATAGTCTCAGTGATAAAAGTCGTCCGTCTCTATCTCTCCGGGCTGCTTGGGCGGTGCGCTGGCTTTGGGCGGAGGTGGTTTCGCTGGCTCTTGATGGTCATTCTGTACGACGGGTTGGGATTCGGCTACTGCTTCCGGCGTCTCGGTCGGATTCTCTTCGCGGTGCTGGGTTAGATATTCGAGGTATGCCTTTTTCGCCTCTCCCTTGACCGGGAACTCCTGCACCCACGGCGTCGTGCAAGTCATGTTGCGCTTCCCTACCCTGCTGAGCATGAACACGCGCTTTTCGAGTCCGGGTATCCGGCTTACCTCGTCCCGCAGGTCGTTCCCTTTTGCCGGGCGGCTTCCCTCCAGGATTGCCGCCGCGTCCTTCTGGGAAGTCCTGCCGAACGCTATCCTCGTGTGACAGGCATTGAGCGCGCTCCGCACATCCCCGTCCAGGCGGTCGAGAGCGTGATTGATGAGCCATAGGTGCAGGCCGTACTTGGCTCCCTCCATCAGCATGACGGCGAACTCCGGCGTGGCGAAGTTGTGGAACTCGTCTATCACGAGGTTGAGGTGCGGAAGGTTCTCGGCCTGCGCCTTCGTGCGTCCCTTCATGATGCTCCATATCTCGTCCACGAGGAACGTGCCGATGATGTCCCGCGCGGAGAGCGAGAGGATGTCAGGCGTGTCTTTGAGGTTGACGATGAGCGTGTGGCCGTTCTTGACTACCTCGGATAGATTGAGCTGTAGGGGGTTCGTCAGGATGCGTCTCACGCCCGGTTCAAGGAACAGCTTTACCAGGCGGGTCGCGCTCGACTGCATCATGGAGACGTAGGCGTCGGCCTTCTTCCCTGACGTGAGCATATCCCACTCGTCGCGTATCTCCTGTGACTGGCAGTTCGCCATTATCTCGTCCCTGCGGTCGAACAGGCGCGGAACCATGAAGGCGTTGAGGTCGGTTATGGGAAGTTTCTGCTCGATGACGACGTAGAAGAGGACGCTCATGATGCGCTCCGCGAGAACCGCGCCGTCGCCCTTGAACCCCATTGATTTGAGGCTCGTCTTGAGGAGGCGGGCAGCCCTGGCGGAGATGCGTGCCGGGGTGCGTTCGCCGTCGAGCAGGAACGGGTTGAACCCTATCTGGCTGCTCTCGTCGGACGGGTCAAGGAACCTGACATCGCCCTCCGCTTCGTCGCGGTGGGCGCACCACGTGAGGATGTCGTCGTAGAGCTGCTGGTTGGGGTCAATGGCTATCACGCCCTCCCCGCCGATGAGCTGCCGCATGACGTACTCCATGAGCTTGCTCTTGCCGAAGCGCGACGCGCCGATTATCTGAATGTGCGCCACCTGGTCTTCGTCGTCCAGGAATACGGCCTTTCCGTCGCGGTCGCCTATGTGAAGCTCCTCGTAGCCTTCCCAGGGTTCTTGCGGCGCGGGTGCTGGCTGGGGTTCCGGGAGCCGGGTCATGACGAGCGTGTAGCCCTTCATCTCCATTCCCCTCCCCAGGTACATCTGAGGCAGCTCAAGGGGAATCTCCTTCCCTAGCAGTCGCTCCCTCTGCTCCCTGGGGAGCCGCCTCGTTATCTCCTTGAACGCTGCGCCCGCGTCCCTCGCGCTCGCCGTCCGCAGGTACGCGGCTCTCTCCTTCCTCTCGCTCTCAATCCACTGGCGGAGGTCTTTTAAGTGCGGTCGCCAGGAGAAGGTGACGGTCGCTCTCCCCTCGTCGTAAAGCTGAACCTCCTGCGCCTCCTCCGTCCATTTGTACACGAACGGGACGACGGTAAAGCCGAGGTCGGGGAAAAGGATTAGCGGATGCTGGCCGGGCGGGTAGTATCCCCACTCCCCGCTCTCGACGTGCTTCACGAAGATATGCGCGTCCGGGTCTGCTTTGGTCTTATGCACGAACCAGGCGGCGGCGGCTATGCAGGCGACGAGCGCGAGGATGGTCATGAGGAACCATGCCTCTAATGCTCCGGTGGCTATGAGGACAACGATGCCGGAACCGAAACTAATCCCGGCGATGATGCCGGCGAATTTCAGCCAAGCGTTCTGAATCAGCACCGTCAGCTTGCTATTGCTCATTATTCTCCTCTGCGCCTGTTCGGGGTCGGCTGCAAGAATATTCAAGTGAGCCGTGCGCCCGTAACTCCGCCGTTGCCCGGAACGGTAAGTGGAGTTGGCGGTTGGTCAGACCGCCAAGCGAAGCGCAGGCTACCCTAGTGTCGGGCGTCGCGCGGATGCGGGACGCCCCGAAGCGGAAGCGGAGTCATTTCACTGAAACAGTGAAATGAGACAGTAGGGTAGCCTGCGGTAAGCAGGCAACGGCGGAGCGATGTTAAGCCGTTGTTATTTCTTGGTTTGCTCCGTTGCGGGTGTTGCATCGGGTATTGCAACGGTAGCAAGGCGCGCTGCAAGGGGTGCTGCGCGCCGATGGTGGGCTATTGTTCCGCCTCGTGCCGCGAAAGCAGGTGTTCGCGGATTGCCGCTTTCACTGCTGACTCGAACAGTTTGCGCTGTAACGGGTCGGTAAACTTGTTGTCTTTCCACTCGTCGCTGGTCGCTAGAATCGCCTGGTAGTGGTTGGTCAGCTCGATTCGTTCCGCTTCCGGCAAGTCGTTGTAGAGCTGGTAGGCGCGTTCTACGCGCGAGCGTGAAGCCTGCTCCCCTGCCCGCTTCTTGGCCTCGGCACGCTCCCATTCCTCGCGCCGTTTCAGCTTCGCCTGGTCGAGGGTGTAGCTCGCTACGGCGCGGTCAACGTAGTTGGCGATTGCGCCGAAGGTGGCTATCGGATACTTCGATTTCTCGGCCTCGGCTTTGGCGAAGTCCACGATGTAGCGCGCTACGCTCTCGCCGTGGCTGGCGACTATCGAGTCCGCTAGGTCGCGGTGCTTCTTCCCCGGTTGTGTTGTCAGCTTTTCCGCGCCGAAGAATACCTGCTGGAAATACGCGATTAGCTCGCTCCCCTTCTGCTTGGCTTCCCTGCCCTCGTTTTTTGCCTCTGTACGGCTCTCAGGCGGGCGTTCTTCTTTTGAGTGGGGGTTTTCCTGACTCTCGCTAGAACGTGGCGCGGGGGTGGCGTTTTTTGCCCTGGCGCGTCCCCTCTTGGCGACGAGCTTGTAGTCTTTGCCGTCTGCGGTCTTTTGGAGCGTGACGCTGGCGATGGTCGCGCCGTTGCTAAGGGGCGCGTTTTCGAGTTCGGCTATCGCTTTTTCGAGGATGCGCTTTCTGGCCGACTGATAGGCGTATTCCTTCCCTTCAAGCCCCAAGTCCGCGAACAGTTCTTTGGTGCGCTTCTCGTAGCTGGTTATGTCCCGCGAGAGTATGCGGTCGAGCTGGGTGTAGATAATCTGCGCCACCTCGCTCTTGAAGCTCAGAACAACGTCCAGCAGAACGGGCTTGGTGTGGTTCTTCCTGAGATTCGCAAGAATCGCGTCGTTGAATCTGAAATAGCCTTCGGCGCGGGTAGTGTGTCCGTCCTGCTTCGTCCTGACCACCTTGAGCTTTTCGAGTATGCGGAAGCCTTCGAGGGATTCGCTGGTCTTGCCCGTCGTCGCGTCCCGGTAGGAATGCACCCAAAGGAACGACGTGCCGTACAGCCGGGCGAGCGAATCGGTGATGGTTTCGGACGCCCTAGTCCCCCAGCCTTTGCCGAGAATCTTGGATAGCTGTCTGAGGGAAAAGTAGGTAGTGTCGTCGGCTCGCCCGTTCTCGTCGTGGTACTTGATGAGGGCGTAGTAGGTGCGCTGGTCTTCGGTCGTGAGCGCGCCTCGTGCCGTCACTGAGATTTCAACCTGGGCGGTTATCTTGTCGCCGTTGTCGAGGGTAATCTCTTTCGTGAGAATTCTGGGTTTGGGGTCGTTCTTGGATTTGGCTGGCTGCCAGATTGACCACTGCTCAAGGTTCAACTCGGCGCGGACTTTTCGCGCTGGTTCGATGGCGGTTTCCTCGGTGGCCGTGGCTGTTCCCTGTTGATTCATGCGAGCAGATAGGTTCCGGGCAGATGATATGTGTTTTCTCCCCTACTTCCAAGAAAAAAACAAAAATCGAATCTTTCACACACTAACACTCCCCTCTCTCTTGGCGCGTCCGATAAACTCAGTGTGTTAGAAGTAAGTTAGATAAGAGTTCTAAAGACTTAGAAGAACTTAGAGGATTTAGAATCAACATAGAGGCGTTCATTTATAAAGGTCTTTTGATAATAGTCTTGTTTCTCGCGCACCAAGTTTTTGTTTCTCACGCACCATATCCTTGTTTCATACGCACCAAGTTTTTGTTTCTCACGCACCATATCCTTGTTTCATACGCACCAAGTTTTTGTTTCTCACGCACCAAGTTTTTGTTTCTCACGCACCATATCCTTACCGCGCACGCACCGGCCTTTCGGCATTCTTCACGATTCGCCAGTAACTCAGCCAAGCGTAAAAATTACCTGCCTTGCAAGCCCTCGCCGGGTTGCTATCGTGCCGCTAGAAGCTCTCAAAAATCCGAAAAAGTGAGGTGTCAGGCATGGGCGAATATGTGGACTTCAAGGCGCTCAAGGCGGCGGTTACGGTCGGGGCGATAGCTGCCCGGTACGGGGTGGAACTGCGCCGGGTGAACGCATCGCACGAGCGGGGCAGATGCCCGCTCCCGTCGCATCCGCCGGGGGACGAGAAGGAGTCGTTTTCCGTGAATGGCGAGAAGCAGGTTTGGATATGTCACTCGGCTCCCTGCGCGAAAGGCCGTAAGGGGAAAAGGGGCGGCGATGTCATCGAGCTGGTCGCGGCTATGGAGCGTTGCACGCTCCGGGATGCCGGGCTGAAGCTCGCCGTGTGGTTCCCGGTGGCCGCGCAACCGTCTCCGCATGTCGAGCAGCCAGTAGGGGAGTCTGCCGCCGCGTCCGGGTCTGTACCTCCGCCGTCACCGGTCGAAGCGGCGGGCGGTGTGGCCGGAAACGGTTACGGCGTTCACGCTCCGCTCTGCGTGTGGATTGAGGGGCAACTTAAAAACGATTCGTTGGAGCCATTCGAGCGGGTCTCATTCCAGCGGGTCTTGGCGAAAGCTAAGACACTGGCAAAGGAATGAGATTCATTATCGGACGTTTTGAAAAGCCCGCCCTCTGGGGCGGCTTTTCGATATTTACCTATGTGCGTATGCGCGTAGCCGAATAACTATTTTTGCTTCTTCAGCCACTCGGTAAAGAGTTCTTCTATAAGGTCGCTGAGGTCACGCTTGGTAACAATCTCTTGCATCACGGCGCGGTGCGTGTCCTTCCGTATGTACGCGCTAATCTGCGTGTAAGCCGGGTCGTTCCGCTTCCCTTGCCTCGTGCTGGTCGCGGTGGGGGAGTCTGCCGTCTGCGCGGCCTTCTTGGTTCCCTTGCCCTTCGCGGCGAATATGCCCTCGAACTTGCTCTTGCTCACTTCAATATCTCCTTTCCTACGCGCTCGTACTCCTCCCAGGCGGCTGCTGCGCGGGGGTCTTTGGCCTCGGATACCGGGACGCCAGCGAGAGCTGCCTTTTGGAAGGCAACGCGGCGGGTGATGTAGTTCTTGAAAAGCGGCACGCCTCCGGCTTTGAGCATGGCGCGGGCTTCCTCCCCGTCGCGGCTCGGACGCGGCGGAACGATGGTCAAGAGCACGCGGTAGGACTTCGCGCCGATGCCCTCTAGCGCCTCCACGGTCTGCCTGAGCGCGTCGAGCGCGAGCACGTCCGGGGTGCTGGGCAAGATGAGCAGGTCACAGCCCTCTACGAGCGTTCTGAGGTCGGCGGGGTCTGGCCGGGCTTCGGTGTCTATGACGATATGCTCGTAGTCCCTGCCGTGCCGGGCTAGTAGGCGCTCGTCTATGACCTTGAAGGGGAGCGAGCCGCGCTGCGTCCAGCCGGTCGCGGAGCGGTTTGGGTCGCCATCAACCAAAAGGGTAGGGGAGTGCTGCTGCAAGTAAGTGGCGAGGTGTACGGCGGTCGTCGTCTTGCCGACGCCGCCCTTGAATGACGAAACGGTAACAATCAAGTAACAGCCTCCTTCTATGCGTAGTTGCGTAGCCGGATAGCCGGACTGCCGCGTTTCTGCGTAGCACTAAATAAGAGCCGTGTTCTATCACGGCGCAAATGGCAAAGTAAAGCCTCGCGTGCGCGGGGCAACCTTCGGCGCACACGCTGCGATTTACCTCTTTCGTTTTGCGGCGGCTCTTTTCTTTGGAGAGGCTTCTTTCCGTTCCACTGACGCGAACTGCTTGGAAAGCCATGCGTCTACGTTGGCGCGGGGCTGCGTGTATCGCTCGAACGATGCCCTGACGACGCGCTGGCTCTCTTGCGCGTCGTTAGTGTTGGAGAAAGGCGGGTAGGCGGTGTGCCGCTCGGCCTGGGATGCCATGAGCGCGTTAGTGCCTTTCGAGTAGATGAGCGTTCGTAGATACAGCTCGTAGTCAGGCAAGTTCTCAAGCTGGGTAGCTATCACATCTGAGGCAAACTCCTTAGCCAAGATAACTGCGTCGTCGCCGCTCACCCGGAAGCTGGCGAGCGTTCCGCAGTTGCCGAAGATGGATGCCACTATCTCGTCGTTATGGCGGCGGAGCTGGGCGAGGGTCTGCGTGGCTACCGTAAGCGAGAGCCGGTACTTGCGGGCTTCCGCGAGGATGGCGGAAAGGTCAATGCCGTGCGTGAAGTTGTGAACCTCGTCTATGTAGAAGTAGTGGGGTATGCGGTGCGCTTCGGGGATGTCCTGACGGGAGAGGGAAGCAAGATAGAGCTTCGTCGTGATGAGCGAGCCGAGAAGCGATGCTATGTCTTCGCCTAATGCGCCCTTGCTCAGGTCGCATAGCAGTATCTTTTCCTCGTCCATCACGTCGCGGAAACTAAAGCTACTCCGGGGCTGGCCGATAACGGCACGGAGAAGGGGATTGGTCGCAAAGGCCGAAACCTTATTCAGTAGAGGCGCAGACGCCTTCGCTCGCTGGTCGTCGTCCCAATCATACTCATAGGTGCGGTAGAAGGTCTGCAACACGCCGTCCTGCACGTTATTAAAAATCTTCTCCCTGTAATCCGCGTCGGTGATGAGGCGCAGGATGTCGAGCAAGGTGGTCGGCTCGTCCTGAGCTATCAGAGCAAAACAAAAGTTGGTGAGCAGGTATTCGCTCTGCTGTCCCCAGCCGTTCGGGAACAGAGCCTTGAACGTGCTGACAATCGAGGAGACGACGAGCGGCTGATAGGCTCTCGGCACTTTCTCAAGGATGTTGAGGCTTGCGACGCGCGCAAGGTCGGCGGGCTTGAAATAAATAACGTCGTTCGTCCGGGAGCGGGGGATATGCTCTAGCAGCTCGTCTATGAGCTGGCCGTGCGGGTCAATGACGGTGACGCCCGAACCCTGCCAGATGTCCCACAGCACCATGTTCCGCAAGAGCGTCGTCTTACCGACGCCACTCTTGCCGAAAAGCGCGGCGTGCCGGGTGCGGGCTTCTGGGATAAGGTAGCCGTCCTCGCGCTCGCCTTTGGCGTGAGTCTTGTAGCCAATGGGAAGGGGATACATTATCCCTCAAATATACCGCTATGCGTGTAGCTGGCTAGGCGAGTAGTCGCTTACTGCGTTGCGTTGTAGATTACGGAGATTTCCGCTGCGGAAAGCGGTCGGCTATATATTCGAGCTTCGTCGAGATAGCCGGTGTACGAGTTATAGCCCTGACCGATGGTAAGCGTGGTTAAAGAAAACGCATCCGCGCCAGAATAGCTAGCGGTCGCAAATAACGCCCCGTCAACGTAAATTTTCATGGCGCTCCCATCATACGTCCCGGCAATTAACTGCCAGTTTGAACCTAATCCGCTACCGCTGAGACTTCTTTGCGTACCGCCTGCACTGATTGAGTAGGTAGGATTAGTGTTACCAAGAAAGGGCAGACTGAAACTTAACACTACGCCTTGTGCGGTAGATTTTCTCCATATCATGAGCGTATGGCCGTTGCTGTGATTAAAGGAGCCGACATTCAAGGCTTGGACAACGTCGTTAATGCCGTCAAAACTGAGACATCCGCCCGTTTTACAGCTTGCCCCAGTATCCCAAGTCGGGCCGTTGAGTAGCGTGCCGGGATGGTTGAAGCCGCTTCTGTCTGCTGCGGTCGTGCCACTTCCTTCGTCGAAGTTCCAATACCCGACTAACCCGTGTGCGAACGGCGCAAGGTCAAGTCCGGCGTCGGAGCCTACTTCAAGCATGGCAGGGTCAACACCCCCGTCCCTTGTTGCAATCGCGGCATACTTCGTGGATTCGGTAAGTGCCGTTAGCTCCCAACTGCCTCCGGGAATGTAGGTGTAGTAACGGCCTGTCGAGGTCGTATTCGTCGGGT
>MWWK01000042.1_pt1 | contig 17347 bp, 22 predicted proteins | sample 1047241 | NCBI WGS metagenome assembly MWWK01 (sample SAMN06349964, study PRJNA376086) | soil metagenome | isolation source: BG12-3 sample Antarctic (ecotone) soil | place: Antarctica | reverse complement strand
TGTGTGGCGTGCGAAAAGTGGAGAGGCGCGCAGGAGCACAGTGGCGGCGACGAAGCCGCGTGAGCGAAATAGCGACAAGCTACGTCACCTCGGGCGTGTCGCATCTTTGACGTACCTTTGTCGCGTGGCATCGGGCGAACGCTACCGGGGGATTTTCATGGCGAGCACAAGTCTGTCGAAGATCACCAAGACCGTACACCTAAGCACCAACGTCTGGAAATCTTGCGAAGAATGTGGGAAGCACTTTGACGATGACGAGGATGTTGCCGTGCAGATCAATCATTACTTCGAGCACGACTATCGGTTGCTCCACGTAGGTTCTCAGACGACGCGCGACGAGTCCGGCGCGCGATGGCATAGCACGATTGCTATTCTGGGCAAGTAACGACCGTGCGAGCAACGACAAGCTACGTCATCCCGGCATTGACGCATCTTTGACGCACAACGAACGGGCAAGCTACGCCGACGAAGAAGCGCGGTAAGTAAGTGTTCGTAAGGTGGAAGCGCCGGAAGATGCGCGCCGCGAAACGAAGGCAAGGAAAGGTCAAGGAACGAAGCGCTGATAGGTGGATAGCTGGAAGGTTCAACGATGTCGGATATTCGGCAGGTAAAAAAAGAGGTTGAAAAACTGAAAAACTAATCAAGTAGCGACACGCTGCTCGCCGAGGTGCGCGCGGTGCGGAACTTGAATAATCAAAGTTTTTTCAAATAACCCCGACACCGAACCCCGACGAACACCGTCCAACCCCGACACACGAGAAAACATTGGACTTTTTAATGCCGACGACCCCGACGAACCGCGAACCGACGATGTTTGTCGTGGTTTCAAGCGACCATGAATAAACGAGCAGCAGCAGAATATCTAGGCAAGACGGAACGCGCCGTTGAACGCTACACAGAATCGGGCAAGCTGTCCGTTCGCTACAAGCCGGGCAAGACGCGCCCCGTCGCCGATTATGACGAACGCGAGCTGGCGAAACTGAAACACGACCTCGACAATCCTTCGGATGTGCGCCCGCTTGTCGCCCCGCCTGATGGCGCTGATTCTCAAACCCCGACGAACGCCGTCCAACTTCGACAAACCACGTCTAGCGCCCTGGAGCGGCAGGCAAGCGCCGAGGGTATGCAATCCTTCGCGTTGATGGTTGCGGACGCGCTACAGGGCAGCCAAGCGCCGAAGATGCTGCTTACTTTGACGGATGCGGCAGAGGTGAGCGGATTGTCGGCGAGTCACTTGCTAAAAGCGATTCACGCCAAACAACTCGACGGACGCAAGATCGGCAGAGGCTTCAAGGTGCGCCCGTCTGATTTACACGGGTATGCGAAACAGGTGTGGAACGAAGCGCCGGAATATAAGAAGCCGGAAGTGAAGCAACCCGGCGACGGATTGAAGGTGAAGGGCAAACGATGACGAACGAAAACCAAAGCGCCTCTTTCGACCTCACCATCCACGCGGAGAGCGTGCTTGAACAATCGGAAGGTGCGCGCACGTTGCGGATTGCGGTCAGTGCTCACCGTGAAGGGCGAAAACTCGGCGCGACCGTGACGAGCAACATCACCGTGCCGGATGGAACTTTCCAGAGCGAAGCGCAAGCGAATACATGGGCAGCGGAGACTTTTAGATCGTTCAGGGCGCGAGTCTCTGCCGCGCTTGTCGCTGAAGCGGTATCGGTCGCCGGAGACGAAGCGAATGCCGTCTTGACCGACCACAAGATCGAGCACGTTGATATGCGCGACGTGATGGATCGGCACTTAAAAGAAACCGAAGCGCGATTACGCGAACGCTTCGCGCTGCCGAAGCAGGGCAGACCGTCACAATGGACGCGCCTCGAGCTGCTCGAAGCCTTACGACTGTCCGCAAGCAAATTGCCGAAGGGTGAGCGCACGATTCCGCGCGTATTTGAGCGATTGAAGGAAACCTACCCGAATCACGCGCCGACGAACGCCGCCGCGCTACGTCGCGCTCTATCACGTTTGAAGATTAAGAGTTCAGAATATAATTGGATGGGACAAAATCCGCCGCGGTAAGTTGCAGAGCTGACAGAAGATAGTTGACTATTGAGACTTTAGTTTTGTAATATCGCAATTACGGCAATGAACAAAACACCCTAACGCAGAAAAGCAGCGATGCGTCCCGCCAAGAACCTCGCTGCTTCTGCACTTGATAACCACACGCTTTGCAGCGATGGGCTTTGTGTATCCATTCTAAGACCCACCGCCTCGAAGCGCAAGAGCCTTGAAAGAGGAATGCGCTTATGTCATTCGACCTTACCGCCTCCAAAGAGTTTGTGAAAGTCGCCGAACTGGCTACCCAGTGGCGATGCACCGAACAACACATTTACAACCTAATCAATCGCGGACTCTTGCCTGCTACTAACATTGGCAGGCGAGTGATCGTGTGCGCGAAAGACGCTGAACGGTTCATCGAGCGCAACTCGACTATGAAGGTTGCCGCGTGACCAAAACGAAAAACCGCCCCGGGGACGAACCGGAGCGGCTTACTTAGAACTCTGTTGAAGCAGAGTGGCAAACATCATCAGAAGGACGGTTCCGATGACTTCAGAAGCATACTACAAGTCTAGCCCTTCAATTCACCGCCCGCACGTCGCGCGCTTCCCACGAAAGACATGGTGTCCCGGCGAACCTATCCCGCGCCGAGGTTCAAGCATTGAGCCCGACCCGCACGCCGCGCTTGCACGCAACGCGGAAGCTCACGCCGAACACGAAGCACGCACATCGGGTGCGAGGAAGGTGGCGGCATGAGCGCAAACCTCCACGACTTCACCGCCTACCGTGCGCCCCTTGTGCGCGTCAATCGTAAACGACCCTGCCCCGTGTGCGGCAAGCCTGACAACTGCTCTATCAGAGAAGACGGCAGCGCCGCGTATTGCCGTCGCAGCACACACGGCGACAAGCAAGGTAGAGACGGCGGATGGCTGCACATCTTCCGCGACGACTTCGCCCCGACAGCGACGCCGCGACCGCGAATAGCACCGTCGCCAACACCGACGCCGGAACGCGCGCCCGTCGAGCGCACGCACGCTGTTTACACAGACCTTCGACGCTTGCATCTCGTCTTAAGTGAACAGCACCGCGCGAACCTGAAAGGGCGTGGATTATCAGATGGGGCGATTGAAGTTGCCGGTTACCGCAGCACGCCACCTGAACCCTTCGCTTCGAACGTCGCGCGGGCGCTCGCCGCTACCCACGACTTGCAAGGCGTTCCCGGCTTCTACCGTGACGGCGATGCGTGGCGCATGGTTGACGCTGGCATCGGCTTCTACGTTCCCGTGCGCGACCACGCAGGACGCATCTGCGGAATGCAGATCAGGCGCGATGAAGGCACACCGAAATATTTATGGTTCTCGTCGGCAGGGCGCGCGGGCGGCGCATCATCGGGCGCTCCCGTTCACTTCGCCAAGTCTCACTTACTGAAGGACGCCGACGAAGTGACGATTACCGAAGGCGCGTTGAAAGCCGAAATTGCAGCTCACCTATTAGGCGCTCCCGTAATCGGCGTCGCAGGTGTCTCGACTTTCGGCGACGACTTTGCCGCGAATCTTAAACAGCGGTTCCCGAGATTGCTCCGCGTGCTTATCGCTTACGACTCCGACCTCTGGCGCAAACCGGAAGTCGCCAGGGCGCTCGAACGTCTCGCCGCACAGCTCACACGCGCTCGCTTCAGCGTCCGCGTCCGTACATGGTCTGACCGGTTCAAAGGCTTCGACGATTACCTCGTCGCGCAGCTCCACAGATTGGAGGGCGCGGCGTAATGAACCAGACAGCAACCGTCCACGACATCTCAATCGGTCAGTTCCGCAAGACCCACGCCCGGCGCGGCACTGGCGACGATCAACCTCAAGCCGCTGCCGGCGTCTTCACCGACATGGCGGACGGCATCCTTGCCCTCGACTTCGCTCTGAGCTTCGCCGACTTCGAGCATGACTCGCGCAAACTCGTCTTGTCCGTCGTCGGTCTGCTCGCCGATAAACATGACGCGCTCGCGATGTTCGACGAACAACTCGCCGAACACCTGAAGTGCTCCGTGCGGACCGTTCGCAACTGGCGCTCCGACTACATCAAGAGGTCGCCAAACGCCCAGAGCTTCGGCGTAATCGAAATCACTGAGGGCGAGTACGATCACGACAAACAACGCTTTCAGCCGACGCAGTATCGCCTCAACGCCGACGTGCGCCTCTACGTCGAGCGCTGCGTCACAGAAGCGCGTTCGTCCAACCTGTACGAGCGCGACCGCCGCAAAGCGATTGAACAGGCGGCGCTAGATCACTACGAAGATATACCGGACGCACCGCCGGTCACCCGCAACAAGAAACCCGGCAACTCAACAGTCAGGCTCGAGCGCGACTTCATCAACGCCAGAAAGAATCTCGCCAAAGGGCAACGCACACTCGGGGACTTGCCAGAGCACCGCCGCGCCGATTTTCTCGCTGGCGCACAAGGCGAGGAAGTCCGCGCGCTACTCCTGCAAATGCAGACAGAAATCGCCGGACTTTTGCAGGAGTTTCCGCAAACCGTTGATGACGAAGACCTTAACGACATACCTGCAAATTTTGCAGGTATCCCCCCCCCCCTTGCCGACGTGCCCGAAGTGACCGTGGGCGACGGCGCGGCAGCCGAGTTTCAGTGCAGCGTAAAGAAAGAAGATACGCGGCACGAAGTTCCTGACGTGTTCGCGAAATATGACGAACGACTACGCGCGCCGAAACCTCCGAACGTGCGCACAGTCGAACTTGAGATTGCCGCCGAACCTGAACCTATCGTTGATGATGTTCCGATTGATGAGCCTGAAGAATTGGCAACCGGTTGCCATTTTGACGCTGACGAGACGCCCGCCGAACTGACCTATGAACACGACGACGACGAACTCGCCGAACGCGCGGCGATTCAAGCCGAAGCACTTGGAATTGAGTTTGACGACGAAGGCGAAATAACGCGCATCCCGGCGACTATTGACGATGATACCTATTGGCAATCGTGGCTTGCTTTGCGAGCTGGAGAACCATACGACCGATAACGAAAGGGATTTAAACGATGAGCACAGAACGAAAAGACGACAAACCACAAGAAAACATCTTCGACCGCATCCGACGCGAGGCAGGCGAGAAGCAGGAGCGCGAAGCCGAAGATCGCCGTCGCTTCGATGAATTACTCGAACGCCAAAGGAAAACTTACCGATGAACAGCAAACAGATCAGCACCGAACTCGACACGCTCGAAGCACGGCGCGCACAACTCCACGTCGAATTGGAAGCGGCGCGCACGAGGCTAACGGATGCCCGCGCGGGACTCGTCACCGGCAAAGTCAAAGTGTCGAGTGTCACCGAAGCGCAGTCCACATTCACGGCTTTAGACGAAGCGTTGACGGAACTCGACTCGCGCATCACGAAGCGACGCGCCGAACTCGACGCGGCACTTGCCGACGAAAAGAAGCGAGCGCTTGCAGCACGCGACGAGCAACTGAAAGCGACACGTGCGAGGCTCCAATCTGAGCACGATGCGGACGCAACCGAACTCGACGCTTCAATCAATGCCTTCACTGCACGCGCCCTCGCACGCAGCCGAGAGTTTCACGCAGCGGGGCGCGAAATCTTCTCGCACTTACCGGAGCAGTCGCGCGCCTCACTAATGATTCAGCGTTCGTGGGACGAAGGCTTGAAGTACCCGGCGCTTCAATCGGTGCAAGAGATTGCCTCTGCCGTTAGTCGTGCGGCGCGTGAAGCAGATCGCCACCGTGTGCGAGGGATACGGGCAGCATAGAGGGGGGGGGGTATCAGGCAGATGTGTGCGCCAACGGATGCACATGCGCCTACCCTTCAGCGTGATATTCAGAGCAAAAGGGATTCGACTATTGAGGGAGAAAAGTCATGGGTTACAGAAAATACAGTGACAAGGAACGAAGCGACGCGCTGCTCGCGCTCGACTTAAACGGCGGCAACGTGCAGGGCACGGCGGAGAAGTTAGGCATACCTCATCGGACGCTAGTCGAGTGGGACAATGCGCGAAAAGCGGGCGGCGAAAACACCGACATTCACAATAAAAAGAGGCGTGGTGACCTTGCCGAACGTCTCGAAGTGCTCATTTGGGAGCTTGTGGACTCGATACCGGGGAAGATCGCGGCGGCAGGGCTAAAAGATACGGCAATCGCCATCGGTATTCTGACCGACAAGGCGCAGCTATTGAAGGGCGCACCCACTTCGATAATTGCGACTGCTGAAGCGCAAAAAACGATTGAATTGATTATGGCGCGCACCGGTCTATCAGAGGAACGCGCCCGCGAGATCGTCGCGGAAACTCTCGACTTTCCTGAGTACTTAGACAGCGAATAAATCGGTGACACTTGCGCGCCTCGGTGTGTTCCACTTCTCGCCAATAGCGGGAGCAAGGTTGCGCGCGAAACCCGTGCACCTGACAGTATTACCGTTGGCTTACGATAATAGGGTTTATCGCCCCCTCCCCTCTCGCATTAAACAGTCAGATAAAATTTCTGGAACAGAACGAGGATTCGTCATTTTTTTTGTTACATTCTTTGTTACCGGTGTCTTCTCTTCCCACTTCCTTTTAAATACCAAACACAGAAGCTCTCCCGTCCGGTCAGAAGCGCGACCTCGTCAACACGCTTTAACACACCGGAATGTGGATCAATATTTGACGGCAGCTGATGATGGCAGAAACACGGTCGCTGCTACCGGATATTCGCCAAGTCGCTTCGGAAAAACAACGTGCGGTCATGCCCTAAATGTCAGAGTGGCTGATCATTTAACTTGGTCACAGCAGCCCCGATCAACCCAGTCACCTTATTCCCATCAGGAGGAAGCATGAAGAATCTCGCAAAATCATTTTTGATGACGGTAGCCATCGCCCTTATCACGGGCTTCGGCGCCGCTTCAGCTAACGCAGTTCCGGTGACGTTCACGACGACCGGTAACTTCTTAGTCAACGGCGTGTCGCAGGGTTCTACCCTTGCATTCAGCGGTAATACGTTGGCGTTCACCGGTATAACAAACACTACCGATCCAGCGCATACGGGTGGCACCTCGAACACAAGTTTCGGTTCGTTCCTTCCCACGGGTGGCGATGCCACGGCTGACCCCGTGCCCGCCAACACCACGTTCCAGTTGACGATCATGCAGAGCCAACCGACCGTCGGTACCGGCGTCGCGAGTGCAAATCTCACGGGCAGCTTGTCCATGGCTGCGAGCACGTTGTTCCTGACGTTCACGACTAACACCGTGACCATCGGTGGTCAAGTGTTCACAATTGACAACCTGCGCATCGGAGATCCTCCTAACCCGTCCACGCTTCAGGGTACAGTGACACAGAACAACCCGATCCCTGAGCCGACCACGATGCTCTTGCTCGGTACGGGCTTGCTCGGTATCGCTGGCATCGTCCGCCGCCGCAAAACGACCCAAGCTGAATAAGAAACTCCACTCTTGTCGAGTAAAGAGAAGAGAGAGCGGCAGCCGACCTAGACGGCTGCCGCTCTCTTGCGTTTGGGGAGACGAGTAAGCGTAGAAGTAAGGAGATATTGAGTACGTCTTCAAACCCGAAGCGGGCGCGACTCCTAAGAATCACGCCCGCTTGTGTTGTGTCCAATTGGAACAATCTCCCGCCGGCGGGAGAATTCAATACGCTACTCCGCTTCAATCTCATCCGCGCGCCGGACAACTTCGGACGCCTTCACCCTGTAAACCTCATCCGGCTCAGGCTTAATCAAAAGGTACAGTTCGCCGTCCTCAAACACGTGATCCTCGACGGTGCAATGAAGCCCTGAATATGCGCGTGTCGTGCTGATGCGCTCGCCTTTGCGGTAAATGGAAAGCGCACCCTCGACGACTCGTAGTTGCGGCGCGTGTGTCTTGCGCCGCGTGGCTCGCTTAGTCTTAGGCGTCGCGTTCATCGTGTCATCATCCTTTCGTCGCCACCGCCGAAGTCTGCGGTGATTTGAGCCATGCCGCGAACGCACTGGAGCACGAAGTCTAGGTTTTTCCCGCGCAGAACTTGGTAGTCAACCATCTGGTCAACTATCGCGTTGTACAGATCGGCGGGCGTCTCTGGATTGTCGAGCACGGCGGCGAGGTTGAGCGCCAACGCATGTTGAAGCGGCGTAAGTTTGGCGGGTTCGTCGACCCGGGCGTAAGAGGCTTTAATCTTCGCGTCCGTGACTGCCTCGCGCGTCTCGTCGCGTGCATGTCCAGAATCTTTACGGGCGTTTTTGCGTGTTGTCATTAAGCACTCATCCTTTCGCTCGTGGCGTGTGTGTCGAGGTGGATTGCAAGCGTCTCTAATTCGCTCGTAGCAGCGACTAGGGCGCGCGAAATAGCGTCAAGGGTGTCGAAGGTAGGCTCGTCACTGTCGGCGCAGCACAGCGCGAACCTGACGCGCGTACGGGCGCTCTCAAGCCGCTGTGTTGCCGTGGGTTGCTGTTCGTAGAGTCGTTTGGTAAAACTCATCGCTGTCAATTCCTTTCTATGGTGGGAAGGGTTGAATAGTTGGCATGGGGAGAGGTGAGGAGTTGCAACTCCTCACCTCTCTTTTGCTTTTCAGAAGTTGAGCTGTGCGCGCTCCGTCGCAAGCTGGATGTGAGCGGCGACCGCGCTTGCCAAGTGGTAGCAGGCTTGACCACGTTCGCCCGCCTTGCATGTGCAATGAGCGAACCGCTTGTTATCGCGCTTCATGCACTCGACGGTGTAAGTCGCGCCCGTCGCTTTGTTGGTGACGGTGTAGCGTCCGAACTTGGCGACGCGAACCAGCGGCTTGACGGTGCGCGCTTTGGTGATTGCCTTTTCGAGGGTGGCGGCTGAGGTGAGTTGAATCATCGTCGGTGTCTCCGTGTGGTGAATTGCTAACGTGAGAGAGGTATCTCACAGATAGGATATACTGTCAATAGGTAATAGATACTATTTGCGAATTATTTTTATGTAGGATATACTTCGCGTATGGGAGACATAGCAACGATGACCGTAGAGACGCGAATAAACGATGTGTTAGCGGCAAGCGGCAAGACGCTTTATTGGCTGGCTAAAGAGACGGGCATCTCTTACAACACGCTTCACAGGCTGCAATCTGGCACATCACAGGGCATCACATTCGAGGTGCTAGACAAGATATGCACCGCGCTAGATTGCGCGCCGGGTGACTTGCTAATCCAAACGCCCGCGAAGAAGGGCGGCAAGAAGTGAGTGTTGCTGACACGCAGAATAGAATGCCGAGCTTAGAAGCCGTCCATGAGGCGGGGCACGTCGTTGCCTGCCATATCTACGGAGTGGGCTTTACCCACGTCACCGTTGACCCGCAAGAGTGCCTCGAGGGGTCAATAGGCGGAGTGTGGACGATACAAAGTAGGGACGTTTTGGCAGACTTGGATGTCACCTTCGCAGGCGGTGAAGCTGTGCGCGTTTTTTACAACACAGAAGAAGTGCGCCTAGATGAGTCTGACGACACCATCCTCGCCGGGGAGATGTTCTTACGTTACGTTGACAACGACCTTGAGAGTTTTTTGGACTATTGGACAAGTCGTCGCCCTGTTGTAAGCGACTTATTGCGTCAGAATTGGGACGCGGTTTTATCAGTCGCTTACATGTTGGATGAACGCAAAACACTCTGTGAGCACCAAGCGCGGGTAGCAATCCTGCAAGCCGAAAGAGAGGCGGGTCGCTGTGATCTGCCAGACTATACCCCACCAGAAATCTGCGAGATTTGCCACTATCCGAAGGAAGGCAGTCCGCCGAAGGACGCCCGACGCGGACTAACGCAATACAGGTCAAATACGCGCAAGGAATGGGGCATCTCCGGGCAAGAAGAAAGGCGGTAAGAAGTGACACCGTCCCTCCTGCGCACAACCGGGTTAGTGCTTACGGTCGCGGCAGCAGTGCTGCTTATGTTGAACATGCTGGTTGACTCAACCACCGGTATGTTCTGGATCGGCATACCGTTGATGATTATCGGACTAGCCTGCATAGCGGCGTCGGAGAGGGGCGGGAAGAAGTGAATAAGAATGAGCGGGTTATTGCATTGGGGGGAGCCATCTTAGCCCTTTTTATCTTAGGTGCCGCCGCCGCAATAAATCTTCTCGGGTATTTCTAAATCAGAGCGCGTGCGCCATGGTGCACTGATAAGCCGAAGCGATGGAGAAGGGCGGTAAGTGATGAGCGACGATCCAACCAAGAGATTCGATGAGCAGGGCAAGGCGACGCAGCCGATGCTAAGTGAGTTGCTTGAAGAGGTGCGTGCGATGCGGGTCGAGGTGCAAGAGGTGCGCGCCGAGATGAATGCGCGCTTCGAGCACCTTGAGATTCGCATTGACCGCATCGAGAGCATGACGAACCAGACGCGCGCCGACTTCCGCGAGTTTCTAAGCCGTCTAAAGGAAATCGCGTAAGCCTCGCCACGAATCCCGCAAGGCTGTTCGGAGTTGGCGAGGTTCGTTCAAGTTGCAACTAAAAGCTAAGTCCGCCAACTCCGAACAGTGTGGCGCGGTTGTCACCGTTTCAAGCATGAACAAAAAAGATGCGGCTGAATTCTTAGGTGTGAGCGTGCGCGCCGTTGAACGCTACACGCAGCAAGGGAAGCTCTCCGTGACATACACGAAGGGGCGGACGCGACCCGTCGCCGAGTACCGCCAAGACGAACTTGACGCGCTTCGTGCCGAGATCAATGCGAACCTTTATCATCAGCGCCCGGCGCACGAAAAACCTAATCCCGCCAACTCCGAACAGGCTGGCGGACTTGTCGCTATTTCGCCTGCACAAGCCCTACAACGCGCCCCGAGCGAGCAGAGCATGACGATGTTCGTCGCGGCACTGTCCGACGCGCTACGCGAAGCGCAGACGCAGAGAAACGGGGCAGGTGGCGCGGTGTCCGTCGCTGACCTTGCGCACAAGCTGATGCTCTCGATTGATGAAGCAGCCGCGCTCGCCGGTGTGTCGGCGAATCACATCTACGTTGCGATACGGGCGGGGAAGTTGAAGGCGAAGATCGTCGGCAGAGGGTGGCGTGTGAAGCGTCCCGAATTGGATAGTTACATTAAGAAATTATGAAAAACCCTGAATGTCCCTATTGCTCTAATCCCGACTTCTTCGCTGACTGGTTAAAGGGGCGCGCGAAGAAGATCGCGGTGCCTTTGCCTTTCTACCGGAGGCAAGAAAAATTCTGGAAGCAAGAAGTTAGGGAACCGAAAAACGAGATCGCGACCGGCGTTAATGCGCGCGGCGAGAAGTTGCACACTTTCTTTGACGGTTCCGACTTCGAGGAAGGTTGGCGAGAGTTCACCGTCGAAGTATTCGGCATCGAGTACGCGGACGAGTCGCTTTTACCGCTTCCCACCGACACTAACCTTCCGTCTCCGCCGATGCCGTTCTTGCGATTCGATTTGCCCACGCCAACAGGCGTCAACCTACCGCCGCGCTATCATCTGTTTTTCGTGTGCCGCATCACGCACCGAGATAGCGACCTCTCACTCGTCGCGCACTGGTGGACAACGCACGGGCGGTTGATAGACGTGCGCGGATCGCTCTCGACGGAAAGCAACGATGACCTCGGCATTATTAAAAAAGCGCTCGACTTCTTTCAACGCGAGACTCGCGGCAACCCGAAGATCAGTGAAGAAGCAATTATTACCGCTCTCAAGCGACTAGGTTCCGACCCGACGCAGCAAGCCGTGGCAGATGAACTTCAAGTCACTAGGCAGGCTTTGGAAAACTGGCGCGCGAAACAAGGACTGTCCACTTGGAAGGAAGTTTCAGAGCGATTTACCTGATGCCAACAAAAGTTGTTGCTTTTTTGGCTGTCTTAGAATTACACTGCTAACGCAGAAACGCCACCTGACCCGTCGAAAAGTTAAGGTGGCGCCTGCTGTTGATAACCACGCGCCGAAGCACGGGATTTCTCTTATTATCCGAAAACCCCGGTGCCAGCGCAAGCGTTTTGAAGTCGCCCGTAGCACCGGCGAGTAAAAGATTAGATTTCTCGCGCCGCGCCCAGCGCGTGAGAACCGGAGAACCCGGACGTTGCAGAGGTGCTACCTGCAACGTCCGGGTTCGTCTTTGAAGCGATGAAAGATTTTAACAAGCAACGCGCGTTGCTCACCACACAAACGCGAAACCGCCCCGGCGACGAACCGGAGCGGCTTCTTAAACCTTCCAGCTTGACAGGCTGGTGGAAGGCGGCAGATGAACTATACATCACACCAACCGACTCACCAAAGACCTTTTAGTTCCGCAACCTACCGCGCGCCGCTCGTGCGCGTCACTCCGAAGAGGTGGACACCCGGCGACCCGATCCCGCGCCGAGGTTCAGGCATTGAACCCGACCCGCACGCCGCGCTTGCACGCAACGCGGAAGCTCACGCCGAACACGAAGCACGCACATCGGGTGCGAGGAAGGTGGCGGCATGAGCGCAAACCTCCACGACTTCACCGCCTACCGTGCGCCCCTTGTGCGCGTCAATCGTAAACGACCCTGCCCCGTGTGCGGCAAGCCTGACAACTGCTCTATCAGAGAAGACGGCAGCGCCGCGTATTGCCGTCGCAGCACACACGGCGACAAGCAAGGTAGAGACGGCGGATGGCTGCACATCTTCCGCGACGACTTCGCCCCGACAGCGACGCCGCGACCGCGAATAGCACCGTCGCCAACACCGACGCCGGAACGCGCGCCCGTCGAGCGCACGCACGCTGTTTACACAGACCTTCGACGCTTGCATCTCGTCTTAAGTGAACAGCACCGCGCGAACCTGAAAGGGCGTGGATTATCAGATGGGGCGATTGAAGTTGCCGGTTACCGCAGCACGCCACCTGAACCCTTCGCTTCGAACGTCGCGCGGGCGCTCGCCGCTACCCACGACTTGCAAGGCGTTCCCGGCTTCTACCGTGACGGCGATGCGTGGCGCATGGTTGACGCTGGCATCGGCTTCTACGTTCCCGTGCGCGACCACGCAGGACGCATCTGCGGAATGCAGATCAGGCGCGATGAAGGCACACCGAAATATTTATGGTTCTCGTCGGCAGGGCGCGCGGGCGGCGCATCATCGGGCGCTCCCGTTCACTTCGCCAAGTCTCACTTACTGAAGGACGCCGACGAAGTGACGATTACCGAAGGCGCGTTGAAAGCCGAAATTGCAGCTCACCTATTAGGCGCTCCCGTAATCGGCGTCGCAGGTGTCTCGACTTTCGGCGACGACTTTGCCGCGAATCTTAAACAGCGGTTCCCGAGATTGCTCCGCGTGCTTATCGCTTACGACTCCGACCTCTGGCGCAAACCGGAAGTCGCCAGGGCGCTCGAACGTCTCGCCGCACAGCTCACACGCGCTCGCTTCAGCGTCCGCGTCCGTACATGGTCTGACCGGTTCAAAGGCTTCGACGATTACCTCGTCGCGCAGCTCCACAGATTGGAGGGCGCGGCGTAATGAACCAGACAGCAACCGTCCACGACATCTCAATCGGTCAGTTCCGCAAGACCCACGCCCGGCGCGGCACTGGCGACGATCAACCTCAAGCCGCTGCCGGCGTCTTCACCGACATGGCGGACGGCATCCTTGCCCTCGACTTCGCTCTGAGCTTCGCCGACTTCGAGCATGACTCGCGCAAACTCGTCTTGTCCGTCGTCGGTCTGCTCGCCGATAAACATGACGCGCTCGCGATGTTCGACGAACAACTCGCCGAACACCTGAAGTGCTCCGTGCGGACCGTTCGCAACTGGCGCTCCGACTACATCAAGAGGTCGCCAAACGCCCAGAGCTTCGGCGTAATCGAAATCACTGAGGGCGAGTACGATCACGACAAACAACGCTTTCAGCCGACGCAGTATCGCCTCAACGCCGACGTGCGCCTCTACGTCGAGCGCTGCGTCACAGAAGCGCGTTCGTCCAACCTGTACGAGCGCGACCGCCGCAAAGCGATTGAACAGGCGGCGCTAGATCACTACGAAGATATACCGGACGCACCGCCGGTCACCCGCAACAAGAAACCCGGCAACTCAACAGTCAGGCTCGAGCGCGACTTCATCAACGCCAGAAAGAATCTCGCCAAAGGGCAACGCACACTCGGGGACTTGCCAGAGCACCGCCGCGCCGATTTTCTCGCTGGCGCACAAGGCGAGGAAGTCCGCGCGCTACTCCTGCAAATGCAGACAGAAATCGCCGGACTTTTGCAGGAGTTTCCGCAAACCGTTGATGACGAAGACCTTAACGACATACCTGCAAATTTTGCAGGTATCCCCCCCCCCCTTGCCGACGTGCCCGAAGTGACCGTGGGCGACGGCGCGGCAGCCGAGTTTCAGTGCAGCGTAAAGAAAGAAGATACGCGGCACGAAGTTCCTGACGTGTTCGCGAAATATGACGAACGACTACGCGCGCCGAAACCTCCGAACGTGCGCACAGTCGAACTTGAGATTGCCGCCGAACCTGAACCTATCGTTGATGATGTTCCGATTGATGAGCCTGAAGAATTGGCAACCGGTTGCCATTTTGACGCTGACGAGACGCCCGCCGAACTGACCTATGAACACGACGACGACGAACTCGCCGAACGCGCGGCGATTCAAGCCGAAGCACTTGGAATTGAGTTTGACGACGAAGGCGAAATAACGCGCATCCCGGCGACTATTGACGATGATACCTATTGGCAATCGTGGCTTGCTTTGCGAGCTGGAGAACCATACGACCGATAACGAAAGGGATTTAAACGATGAGCACAGAACGAAAAGACGACAAACCACAAGAAAACATCTTCGACCGCATCCGACGCGAGGCAGGCGAGAAGCAGGAGCGCGAAGCCGAAGATCGCCGTCGCTTCGATGAATTACTCGAACGCCAAAGGAAAACTTACCGATGAACAGCAAACAGATCAGCACCGAACTCGACACGCTCGAAGCACGGCGCGCACAACTCCACGTCGAATTGGAAGCGGCGCGCACGAGGCTAACGGATGCCCGCGCGGGACTCGTCACCGGCAAAGTCAAAGTGTCGAGTGTCACCGAAGCGCAGTCCACATTCACGGCTTTAGACGAAGCGTTGACGGAACTCGACTCGCGCATCACGAAGCGACGCGCCGAACTCGACGCGGCACTTGCCGACGAAAAGAAGCGAGCGCTTGCAGCACGCGACGAGCAACTGAAAGCGACACGTGCGAGGCTCCAATCTGAGCACGATGCGGACGCAACCGAACTCGACGCTTCAATCAATGCCTTCACTGCACGCGCCCTCGCACGCAGCCGAGAGTTTCACGCAGCGGGGCGCGAAATCTTCTCGCACTTACCGGAGCAGTCGCGCGCCTCACTAATGATTCAGCGTTCGTGGGACGAAGGCTTGAAGTACCCGGCGCTTCAATCGGTGCAAGAGATTGCCTCTGCCGTTAGTCGTGCGGCGCGTGAAGCAGATCGCCACCGTGTGCGAGGGATACGGGCAGCATAGAGGGGGGGGGGTATCAGGCAGATGTGTGCGCCAACGGATGCACATGCGCCTACCCTTCAGCGTGATATTCAGAGCAAAAGGGATTCGACTATTGAGGGAGAAAAGTCATGGGTTACAGAAAATACAGTGACAAGGAACGAAGCGACGCGCTGCTCGCGCTCGACTTAAACGGCGGCAACGTGCAGGGCACGGCGGAGAAGTTAGGCATACCTCATCGGACGCTAGTCGAGTGGGACAATGCGCGAAAAGCGGGCGGCGAAAACACCGACATTCACAATAAAAAGAGGCGTGGTGACCTTGCCGAACGTCTCGAAGTGCTCATTTGGGAGCTTGTGGACTCGATACCGGGGAAGATCGCGGCGGCAGGGCTAAAAGATACGGCAATCGCCATCGGTATTCTGACCGACAAGGCGCAGCTATTGAAGGGCGCACCCACTTCGATAATTGCGACTGCTGAAGCGCAAAAAACGATTGAATTGATTATGGCGCGCACCGGTCTATCAGAGGAACGCGCCCGCGAGATCGTCGCGGAAACTCTCGACTTTCCTGAGTACTTAGACAGCGAATAAATCGGTGACACTTGCGCGCCTCGGTGTGTTCCACTTCTCGCCAATAGCGGGAGCAAGGTTGCGCGCGAAACCCGTGCACCTGACAGTATTACCGTTGGCTTACGATAATAGGGTTTATCGCCCCCTCCCCTCTCGCATTAAACAGTCAGATAAAATTTCTGGAACAGAACGAGGATTCGTCATTTTTTTTGTTACATTCTTTGTTACCGGTGTCTTCTCTTCCCACTTCCTTTTAAATACCAAACACAGAAGCTCTCCCGTCCGGTCAGAAGCGCGACCTCGTCAACACGCTTTAACACACCGGAATGTGGATCAATATTTGACGGCAGCTGATGATGGCAGAAACACGGTCGCTGCTACCGGATATTCGCCAAGTCGCTTCGGAAAAACAACGTGCGGTCATGCCCTAAATGTCAGAGTGGCTGATCATTTAACTTGGTCACAGCAGCCCCGATCAACCCAGTCACCTTATTCCCATCAGGAGGAAGCATGAAGAATCTCGCAAAATCATTTTTGATGACGGTAGCCATCGCCCTTATCACGGGCTTCGGCGCCGCTTCAGCTAACGCAGTTCCGGTGACGTTCACGACGACCGGTAACTTCTTAGTCAACGGCGTGTCGCAGGGTTCTACCCTTGCATTCAGCGGTAATACGTTGGCGTTCACCGGTATAACAAACACTACCGATCCAGCGCATACGGGTGGCACCTCGAACACAAGTTTCGGTTCGTTCCTTCCCACGGGTGGCGATGCCACGGCTGACCCCGTGCCCGCCAACACCACGTTCCAGTTGACGATCATGCAGAGCCAACCGACCGTCGGTACCGGCGTCGCGAGTGCAAATCTCACGGGCAGCTTGTCCATGGCTGCGAGCACGTTGTTCCTGACGTTCACGACTAACACCGTGACCATCGGTGGTCAAGTGTTCACAATTGACAACCTGCGCATCGGAGATCCTCCTAACCCGTCCACGCTTCAGGGTACAGTGACACAGAACAACCCGATCCCTGAGCCGACCACGATGCTCTTGCTCGGTACGGGCTTGCTCGGTATCGCTGGCATCGTCCGCCGCCGCAAAACGACCCAAGCTGAATAAGAAACTCCACTCTTGTCGAGTAAAGAGAAGAGAGAGCGGCAGCCGACCTAGACGGCTGCCGCTCTCTTGCGTTTGGGGAGACGAGTAAGCGTAGAAGTAAGGAGATATTGAGTACGTCTTCAAACCCGAAGCGGGCGCGACTCCTAAGAATCACGCCCGCTTGTGTTGTGTCCAATTGGAACAATCTCCCGCCGGCGGGAGAATTCAATACGCTACTCCGCTTCAATCTCATCCGCGCGCCGGACAACTTCGGA
>MWWK01000041.1_pt1 | contig 17419 bp, 17 predicted proteins | sample 1047241 | NCBI WGS metagenome assembly MWWK01 (sample SAMN06349964, study PRJNA376086) | soil metagenome | isolation source: BG12-3 sample Antarctic (ecotone) soil | place: Antarctica | reverse complement strand
GGTATTCTGATTTTTCGCCTGCTCGATTAAATCACCGTATTTACTCATTTTTTATCAGCTCCCTAATTTCATCGCCTAACGCTTTGTAATCATCCCAGGCAATCCTTGCTCTTGAATCGTCAATATCTCTAATCGGACGACCGACCATAGCGGCTTTCGCAAAGCCGACCGTTCGCCGAATCATCGTTTCAAAAACAGGGATGCCGCCTTCCCTTAAATCGTCGCGCATCAATTCGCCTTCTTTGCTGGGATGAGGAGGAACGAGAGTAATTAACGCCCGGAACTTTGTTCCCGCCGCTAATGCTTCCGCAGTCTGCAGCATCGGTTCAAGGCTAACGACATCCGGGATTGTCGGTAGAATCAAGAGATCGCATCCCTTAGCGAGTTCTTTCAAATCGTCGGAATTCGGACGCGCGGGAGTATCAATAACAATAAACTCTTTGTTTTGGACAAGACGCATCGCCTGGCGGTCGTCAGCCACCTCAAACGAAAGTTTCTCAGAGTTTCTTTCAGACCATTTTACGGCTGTTCGATTCGGGTCGCCGTCAACTAACAAAGTTTCTCCGTATTCACTAAAATAGGCGGCGAGATGAAAAGCCGTTGTGCTTTTCCCTACCCCACCCTTGAAACCCGTAATAGTTAAAATTGTCATATCTGGTTTGCCTGTATTCTGGTATTCTGGTAAACCAGAATACCAGACGTTTTCAATATGCCGAAATGGTAGAAATAATCTTTAAAATTCATACCAGAAAACCAGAAAACAATGATTCTGGTTTTCTGGTTTTCTGGTATGAAAAAGTTAAGGATAGCCGAACATTTTAAGTTATAAAAGTGTCTCAGTAATGGTTGAAATACTGCACACTAACGGTTACGCTTTTGCACACTAACGGTTACGCTTTTGCACACTAACGGTTACGCTTTTGCACACTAACGGTTACGCTTTTGCACACTAACGGTTACGCTTTTGCACACTAACGGTTACTGATTTAGAAGCTAAACTACTGTTATTAAACATTTTATCGAATCCCCACTCTTAGACTTATAGACTTTGTTAGACAACAACAACAACAGAGAACAATTTTGCTTTTGTTGTTGTTGTTCCTGTAAATTTATTTGGAAATGGCAGAATCAAATTTAGAAATTATTCCGAAAGACATTATCAGAACGGAAACCGCGCTTTTCCGTTTCCCGATCCACCGACTTTCAAAATCCGGCAAAGTTTCAATCGAAATAAAACTTCACAATTCAGAGGGAGAAATAACGACCCGCTGGAAGGTAAAAAATCCGCCTGACCCACTAGCCTACAAGCTCGACACTTTGATTATAAATCGAAGGATAGACGAAGCAGGGAAACCAGTGCCAAAATTGCTTAAACTTGGAAGTCTAAGAGAACTTGCCGAAGAGATTGGTTTCAAAAATACCGGAAATACCGACCGTATCAAAAATGCACTGATTCAAAACGCTCTTGCTGGAATAACTGCTAAGTTTGCTTACAAAGCGAAAGACGGAACGGAGAGAACCACAGAAATCGCCGATACTCGATATGCTGTAATCTTCGCGGGCGACACCCTACCAAACGGCGATAAGTCAGACGGAACTTATATTTTACTTCACGACCTTTACCGAGAAATTTTAAATTCAGCGCAGACGCGCCCACTGGATTATGAGTATCTGAAAGAACTCTCACCGATAGCGCAAAGATTCTACGAACTTCTGAGCTATCAAATGTTCGGAGCGTTAAAACACAAACAGCCCGCAAAACTGCTTTATTCGGAGTTTTGCACTTATGCTCCGCAGACCCGTTTTTTTGATTGGGGACAAGCCAGACCGCAGATGTATCGGCTTCACAAACCACATCTTGAGAGCGGCTATATTGAAACAGTTAATTTTGAAAAGTTACGAAACGAGGATGGAACGCCGGACTGGTTATTTACCTACATCGCCGGACGAAAAGCAAAAGGAGAACACACCTTTGCAACTACTAAAAAACCTTTACCGCGAGCCAAAGAAATTAAGTCTAATCCGGCTCAGCCGGCGATCATCGCGGACGAGCCGCGCCCGACGCTAATCCCGGACGTTAAACTTTCGTTTTCCGATGCAGAGGAAAACCTGGTATCAAAAATGCGCGAGTTCGGAATAGCAGAGAGCAAAGCGCGAAGCCTCGTTAAGAGCCATAGGGAAGCCGTAGAGCGCGAGATAGCGGTCTTCCCATACCGACTACTAGGAGGGACGATTAAAAACGTCTCAGGGCTGTTTATTAAAGCTGTCGAAGAAGGCTACGAAGTTCCGCAAAGTTATCTTGATTTTCTGAAGGGAATCGAATCGAAAAAACGATTTGAAGCCGAGCGGAAAAAGCGAGAAGAAAAAGACAGGGAAGAACGGGAAGAAGCAAAAGCCTGGGAACGAGCAAACGAACGATTAAATAACTTGCCGGAAACCAAGCGTCAAGAACTCTGGGAAGCGACCAGAATCAAAATTATTTCTTCCCCGGAATATAGAGACGCAACCGCGCAGCAATTAAAAATTTTAGAGTATATAATGGACGGTTCGATTCGCTCGGAAATCATTGAAATTTTCATCCTGGATGAAAAGCAAAATACTCCCGAATAAATCTCAGTTTTAAAGCAAAAAAAACCAGCATCACTCTGCTACTTTGTCAGCCTCTTTATAATAGTTGACGTGATTAAAGAGACTAGATTAAAATAATATTGGCTTCTGCTAAAGGAAAGGCAAGCAGTGTTTTGCTCACACAAAACTCACTCACAGCGCTTCGCTCGTTCGTGCGCTTGCCCTGCGGGGCTTGCTATTACAGCGAGCAAATCGCTCTGTAAATTGATAAAAATCGATGAAAAAACCTGGACGACCAAGGCTTGGAGAGAAGAAAAAAACGCATCGCGTCGGCGTGTTTTTTACAGCTGAAGAGTTCGCCAAAATTCAAGTCAATGCGGAAGGAGCGGGACTAACGGAAGCGGAATTTTTGCGCCAACTCGGATTAGGAAAAGAAGTGAAAGCTCCGCCGAGAACGGTAAATTTTGTAGCGGTAAAAGAGATTAATGCAATCGGAAAAAATTTGAATTCACTGGCGAGAGCCGTCCTCACTTTCAAGATTGAAGATGCCGCCGGAATTCTGAATTCGCTCAAGCGAATAGAATCGAGTTTGCAGGAGACAATCGGGAGACTTTTGGAGCGGTAAGATGGCAATAGCAAGTGTCGGCAAATCGGGCGGAGCTAAGGGAGCAATCGGGTATGTTCTCAAAGGCGATAGAGAAAAAGAACCGATTATTATCGGCGGAGCTTTCGGCACAAAAGAAGAAATCACCAAACAGTTTGATGCCTATTCCGCACTTCGTCCCGGAGTAAAAAATCAGGTTTCGCACATTTCCATTTCACTCAAACCCGGCGAGCATCTGGATGAAGAACAGAAACTCATTTTCGCCGAAAAACTGCTGGAAAAACTGGATTTTCAAAAAGAGCGCGTGCCGTATTTAGTGGTCGAACATCACGATAAAGAGTATGAGCATTTTCACATCGTCGCCGGAAGAATTCGGGACGACGGCACGGTCGTTTCAGACTCGAAAATCGTGCTGCGGACGATTCAAGCGACGAAGGAAATTGAGAAAGAATTCGGACTCGAACAAGTCGAATTTAAACAAAACAGCGACCGCCGGACAAAGCGCGGCGAGTATAAATTGATGGAGCGCACCGGCGAATTATCAATTATCGCAGAGGCAAAGCTGGTGATTGATGAAACCTTAAAAGGCAAGCCGCAGGTCAAAGAATTCGTTGAAAATCTTCAAAACTCAGGCTTTCAGGTGAGACCGAATGTTTCGGAAAGAACAGGGAAAATGAACGGCTTCAGCTTTAAAAAAGAAGATATTACGTTTAAGGCTTCAGCCATTGCCAAAGATTACTCTTTTCAAAATTTACAGAAAAACGGCTTGGATTATGACCGAGCTAGGGACGCGGCATTTTTAATTGAGGTCAAAGATGAATTTACCCAAAAACCTGGTAATGAAAGCCGAAGAGATAGAGGAATTGAAACGTCAAAATCAACTGCTAATCGAGCAGAATCAATTATTAGCGGAGCGGAATCAGGCATTATCCAAATACAGCCAAACCCTGGCAAAACAGAATCAGGAGATTCACAAATTCAAGGTCGAAATCGTCAATCTCAAACTGATGATTCAAAAGACATCGCTATCGAGATTAACGCTGGTTCACATCTTTCTGATGCTGCAGGACAAGCTCATCAAACACAAATATCTGACAGAAAGTTTTATGAAAGCGGACGCGCAGGAAATCAGGAGAAATCAAGAGTTGACGGTCGAGAAGATTCAGGAACTAGAGAACCAACTGAAGAGTTTATCGCAATAAGATTTACAGTTACCGAGCCGAAGTTAAAAGACGCGCCCGCTCCGAAACACGAACGGGAAATCGAACGCTCGCGTAATTTCGGAATGGAGAGGTGAAAGATTAAAAGGTTAAAAGTCTCCAAAGGGTAAAAGCGTTTCATAAGATTTGGAGTTTATTTCGCTTGAGGCTATTCTTTCTGAGCCAGTTATGCAGATTGGCTTCGGTCGTGCCGTAACGCTCGGCGATGAACTTTTGCGTCGCACCGTTTTTGAGCAGCGCTTCGATTTCCGGGCGGAACTTATCGAGTTTTGATTTGCCGGGTCCAGGCGGTCTGCCGAGTTTGACGCCCTGTTCTTTTTTATAGCGCAGGGCTTCTTTTGTTCGTTGGGAAATCAAATCGCGTTCGATTTCCGATGCCATCGAAAAAGCCATCGCCACGATTTTGCTTTGAATCGAATTGTCGAGCGTCCAGTTTCCCTTAACGGCGTAAACTCTGACTCCTTTTTCGATTGCCACCGACAGGATTTCCATACATTCGAGCATCGAGCGCCCGAGCCGGGATAACTCGCTGACAATCAACGTATCGCCTTTGGTGAAATCTTCGATGATTTCGGCAATCTTCCTTTTTTTCCACGAAACCTTGCCCGAAATAATTTCTTCGACAAAACTGACTTGTCCCAAATTCAAGCGGTTGGCGAGATGCAGAATATCGGATTTATTTTTTTCAAGTTCCTGGTCGCCGGTCGAAACTCTCAAGTAGCCGATAGTTTTAATATTTAATAAAGAAGTTTTAGTTTTGACTGGTTTCGATGATGATTTTGGCGGCATTTTTAAGTATTCGATGAAAAGGTCTGGTTATTATTTATATTATAACAACTGTTATCGTCATATCAACGAACAGCTTCTAATAATAGCCGAATTATAAACGGTCGTTTTAATAATAACTTTTTGATTTACGGCGCTCTTAAAAATCCTCCGTAACTGAAAATGGAAGAGATTCTATCCTCCGATTGTTTTTAACCACGAAGAGCGTAAAAGGCTTTTCAATCTGCCGGCAGACAAAAACTGTTTGGGAAATCTTAAAAACAGGTGAGAACGAAATTTCGTTTGAGCGCGTAAAAACTGTACAATCGGCTTTGAATAAAATTTTGTTTCAGGCGCGGGTAGGCGGTGCGCTCAATTGATGCCATTGTGGAAATACCTTTGTTCAACAAGCGAGAAGACGCAGTTCGCAGGTTCAGCTTTCTTATTAGCTTTTTGAATATTGATCAATTTATCGGTTATCACTATATTTGTTGAAAATTAATAAAAATTGAAGGCTGACACTAATGATTTGGAATGAAATAGCATCATAACCTTTGAGTAAAGTTCCAACATATTTTATGAGGTAAAAATGAAATCCAAAATAGTTTTATTTCTAGGTGTTCTTCTTTTGACTGTAATCGGAATAAAAGCCCAACCGCGTTGCAGAGAGCCGTTTAATCCGTTTTATATTTGCTTTTCCAATTTTCAACACTCCGACTATTTATTCTACGGCGAGGTAGTTTCTTCAGAAAGGCTCGAAGATGCTTCTTCCGGTATTTATGACAAGTCGGTCGTGAAGGTCGAGAAAAATTTTAAGGGAAATCTGCCGAAAGAAATTACGTTGTATTTCGGTCATGGATTCACGTGCGGCATTCGCAGGACAAACAATAATTTTCGAGATTCGCAATCCGGCAATGGCGCGCAAAAGGCGGGTAATAAGTCGTCTAAAAACACCTTTTTGTTTCTGGTCGGCGCAAGCACGCTAAATGGTCAGAAAATTTATTTCGCTCACCAGCTGAGCCGCCCGATGTCCGATTATTCGGAAGAAGCAATAAAAGAAGTGTTTACAGATATTGAATCGGTGATGAGCAATCAAAAGAAAGATTTCGTCGAAGGATCGGTTTTTGAACAACTCTTAAAAGTTAGACAGGTTTCGCTGAATGACCAGGACTTTGATCGTTTATCGGTTAATTCGGAAAGTAATCAGCCGTTGGCAAATATTTTAATCGAAGCCACAAGCAAAAAAGACGGAAAAGTTTATCGAGCCAGAAGTAAAGCCGACGGCACGTTTAGAATTGATAACATTCCGAACGGAATCTACAAAATCAAATTGCATTTGCCGCCGGGCAAACAGCAATCTGAACCTTTCACTTATGGAGTAGATAAGTCGTCGTGTTCCAGAAAATGGTATATTCCGGTAATGCCTTAAGCAGCTAATCGAGGCAGGCAGGCTTCATCTCAATAAAAAGCTCTCGAATATAAGCGACAAAAACCAAAATCCGGCAATCTGTAAAATGATTGCCGGATTTCGGTTTTATTGCCTTGAACAGTTAATCCTATTCAATACTCGCACATCCGACGGCAGGCGTTCGGTGCGCACGACAACGGCGGCGACGTTGTTATTTACTGTGGCGATCCTAATACCTAATTCACTTCTGAATTTGCTGAGGGCGTGATGGCTGCCGCCAGACCCGTGCTGTCGTTGTAATAAGCGTTGTTTGAGCCGAAGCCGACTTCAAAATCAATGACATCTCCGGCATTGACGGACAAGGTAAGATTAAAAGCCGCCTCTGCTCCATAGCCGTTAATATTATTCGCCCATACTTCCGCGTTGTTATGCAGGATGTGCACGTCGGTCGTCGTGCCGCCCGTATCAATGCCCTGAAAGCGCCCCGCTATCCGGTAGCTGCCTGCTGCCGGAGCCGTCCAGCGAACGGTCGTTTTCTCGTCGCTTGCGCCCGGATGCAGATTCAACAGATCGGCGGGCTGCGTGATGGAGAGGTAACTCTGCGTCGCGCCGGTCGTGTTCCTGACGACCATCGGGCAGCAGGCGCCGCCCGAGTTTGGCGACCAGGAAACGATGCCGCTGCCGTATGCCGGACCGCTGCCGGTAAAGAGCGTCAAAGACGAAGCGAGAGCGGCTTTGTAACCGTAGCTCCAGGCGCCCGCCGGATTGTTCGTCGATGAGAAATCCGCCACCGCATCGTAAGCCGTGTTCGACGGCGAAGATACGCTAAACGTTGTCGAGCTGGCGGCAGTTCCCGACGGCGTATCAACGTAGAGGATTCCCGTAGAAACATCGTCGGTAATTTCCGCCGTAATTTGAGTCGCGTTATCAATGGTGAACGGAATGCTCACGTCACCGATTCTGATGTCCGTAGCTGCGTCAAAATTCTCGCCCAAAATAGTTACGATAGTTCGTTCGGTCCCGTTCGCGGGGCTGAAACTCGTTATCCTGGGACGCGGTAATGCTGTATATGACAACATACTAAGTAGTCAGACACATTTAATATAAAGTATGTCTAAAGTTTGAAAATCTAATGAATAAGCTACTTCCAACTGCTGTTAAGGCTAATCTGATTTGATAGAACAAATTTTCTTTGCTTTGATAATCAGTTGGGCTTAGCCATTCATATTTCAACTTCCGCCACAAGGTTTCAACGATGTTCAGATGCGGCGAATACCTCGGCAAATAGAAGATGTATAAACCTCTTTGCTGCCAAGCTTTGATTCGTTCTTTGATAATTTTTGAAGTGTGAATTCGAGCGTTATCCAAAACTATTACCGCCGGTTTCTTCAGTTTCATCGAGAAAGTTTCCAACCTTTCAAAGATAAATTGGCTGTTAATGTTTTGCTCGCTCGTTTCAATCAAACATTGATTGCCTCTGCTCAGAAGCGCAAAACAGTTTAAGCCCGCGCCTTTGTTTGTCGGCATAAAAACTTCTTCATCCTTAAATTGCCAGCCATATGGAACGCACGGCTCGACAGAGACACGGCTTTCATCACCGTAATACAAATCAATTGATTGATTTTCCGATAAGTTTTCCAATTCGCCTAAAATCTCCCGCTTATGCCGATAAACTTCTTCGGCTTCTTTTTGTTTCAAACGCTTTCGGATTCGTTTATATCGGCAGTTAAGTTTTTTAAAAACCGCGAGAGCGTCTTTGCGGAAAACTCTTTGCCCAAAGTTTCCTGCAATTCGGCTTTGGCGATTGAAATTCGCTGCCGATGTCGTTTGACGGCTTCTCTAATGAATTCGGTGTTCTCGATTTGTAAAATCGCCGGTCGTCCACGTCCCTCTCGAATTTCCAAACCGCTAATGCCTTCCGATTTGTAGCGCCACAGCCAGCGATTGACCTTTTGCTCGGATGTGCCGAGAAACTGAGCAATCTGTTTTGAGAAACGCCCCTCGCTTTTTAACAGAACTATTTGGCAATTAGTTCGGAAACTATGACTTTTACCATTGCGATAGCCGTTTTCAAGTTCTGTGCGCTGATTGTCAGTTAATTCGATTTTAATACTTCTGCCCATATAGCAGTTAGTTTATAATATTTCTGTCTGATTACTTAATCAGAATTTCCGTTCCGCCTCGAATAACTTTTTCACCCTTATCTTGAATTACCTTTCCAGTATTATCTTCAAGGTATGGCTCTGTTCCGATCGTTGGCATGTGAAGGTGTCCGGTCGGCAAACCCGGTTTTGTCTTCCGTCGTATTCTCGAAGTTCGATAAAATATCTCGTTGGACAAATAATTGCCTCCAGAGCCTTCAGCAAGTTCACCGCAATTTCTCGGATTCGGATCGCCTTTTTTGTCATTTTTTTCGTATGCATCCTTCGTATTTTCCTTAGGCAGAAACTCGCCGGTAGCGGGATCAATTCCAGGTCGGTCTGCACATTTTTTAGGAGTATCCAGTGTGAATGTTTGATTAATCACTACATACGTCGGATTCGACGGTCCGCTAACTTTTCTGTTTTCTGGTAGATTGTTCTTTTGGGGATTAAGGACTTTTACGACGCCGATAGGCGTATACGGTAAAGTGCTTTCCAAGTAATAAGGAACATCCGAAAGAGTGCCTCCGAGCGGGAAATTGGTTGCGGACGTGATTTTTTCGTTGTCAGGCGCTCCCATTACTCTATATCTGGTAGCGAATCTGTCAATATTAAACTTGCCGTCAGGAGTCCAACTGCAAGTCATAATCAAAGCGCACTCCTTAACCGCCTGCTGCATAACCCTTTCCACCAATCCGCTGTCAAAATCTCTGAATCGAACCGGAAACACAGCCGTCCTTATCTTAAAGTTCTTGCGCGGATTACCTACAGAAATTGTTTCTTCGTGGAGATTCATAGCAATAAGACCTGCCGAATTGCTAATCAATCCCTCTTTGTAAAGCTGGAAAGGGTCAAATCCTGTAACAACTACTCTGTTTGTTTCAGTCGGTTGAAATCCGATGTGGACATCCTTTCCGTCGTCTGAAATATCGAATCCTCTAGAAGAGTATTCAAAGATATTCAGTTGATTCGGGGTCAGGGGCGGCAAATCCATTTTTAGAACATCTCTTAACGCCGCCATCGCTTCGAGTCTGCTGAAATACAAAATTCTGTCGTCCACTTTACTGTCGGTGAAATGATTTTGCACAAACTGATAGCCGAGTTCCCATAACTTCTTTCCTCTTTCTCTGAGGAAATCATTCGAGATACTAGCTGATTGCGAAAGAGAACGAATCAACTCTGTGGCAAAGCTGCCGAGTGTTCCCGAAGTTGTTCTTTCAGCTCTGCCCCTCATTAAATCTCGTATTTCGTGAAACACACGAAAATACTCTTCAAATGTTTCCCCGTTAATAACATTTACCTCAAGCGGAGATGTTATTGGACTCGAAGGAAGCGCGCTGCCGGAGGAATCGGTTATTTTGAAGTCTTTATTAAATGTCAGTTTGACCCCGACGCTCCTTCGGCACGTAGTATTATTTTGGGCGTTTTGGTCAGTTGCTTGACACGCCGAAAGCAAGTGCGCTGTAACTTTCGGACCCGGAGCAACGTATTGATTCGTAGCCGAGTTTGTCCCGAATACTTCAACTCTGTTCGGCACGATATTGGCATTGTCAAACAGGACATATTGATCTTTGCCGGGTAAACTGTGCAAAGTCAGCGACGCCTCCAAACCGTTTTGAAGCAACGATCCCTTGAAAAACTGTCCGATTGTCGTGCCAGAGCTTCTGTCGAATTTGCTTCCAAACGTGCCGGATGGAAACGGGATAGTGCCGGAAATATCTGGGTTTACATTCAAAGCGGCAGAGTCAACTGTTACCTTAACAGTGACCGGAAATGATGGATAGGTCGGAAAATCGAACTTTGCGGCAAGAAAATAATTTCTTACTTTAGTCGGATCGTTGATATCAATATCCGGCTCAGTCATATCGGTCGGTTCGTCACGGTATATGCCGTTATCATTCTGCACGTTCCCATCAGAGTCTTTGTATGCTAAAGCTAGATTGACTTTTACTTCAGGCGGCTGAATGGCAGTTAGACAATACGAGGTTTGAAAGCCTTCCTGCACGACTTCCTGCTGTCCGTTTGATGTGAATCTGAGCAGCCGGACATTGAAATCCCACGGCAGACAGCAATCGCCCGCTTCGTGGACGGCATACTGCGCTTCAAAACCGTATGCGTCGGGAATTGCCGCCAATCCGTTCTGCGGAAGCAATTCAAATTTGTTGCCGCACGGCAGCGGATTATTTGCGACAGGACTGATTCCGATAACATACGGCTGATATGTGAAATCAGAACCGAAATGCAGACGACCGTTTTGGTCAATCGAGAAATCAATGCCGAGCGATAAATTCACGGCGGCGAGGACTTCCAGCTGACCGTTCGGTTTGATGAGCGCGACCATTGCCGACAGATAGAAAAGAACCTGAATCTCTATGCGGATGCCGATGACGACCGAGCCGATTGACCAGCCGTATTCGGGAAACTCGTTATAAAAGCCGTAATTCCAAATCCGGTAGTAGAAGCCGATGATTAAAACGACCTGGATGTGAATTTGAACTTCGACTCGGATGGCGACCAGCAGCCCGGCTCCGCGAAGTCGAAAGATTTTTCCGACTTCCGCTAAGACCGGCGAGTTCAGAGCGTCTCCGCCGTCGAAAAACGGAATCAGATAAACTTCGTTGACGATGGGCAAAATAATCGTCACGTCGAGGATCGTGATTTCAAAATTGCCCCAGTTGAACCCGAAACCGAACGGGCTTCGGCTGGCGACGCTGAAGGCGGCGCTGTCGTTTGCCGTCGGACCGATAAACTGCTGGTTTGCAATGGGAGTCAGACTCAAGTTGAATTCGTCTCCGCCCGACGCCAGCCCTGCGAAATCCTGCTCGGAGCCAAGCGAAGCGTAACCGCTGTCGGGCATCACTTCTATTTGGTAGTCGGCGACTTTTGTCCCACCAGAGTTAAGCATTGACAGTTGCAACGGCTGAGATGCGCCGGCATTTTCGGGCAGCGTCACGATGCCGCTCAAAAAATTGCCGTCGTTTGTTTGAAACGCGACTTCCGTTCCGTCGTTGAGAACTAAAACTATGCCCGTCGAGATTTCTGCCCGAAACCATCACCAGATTAGGCTGACCGGCTTGGAGATTCGCCGTGTAAGCGAGCGCGACCGGGACGGCTTTCGGCAGCACGGTGAACATCTGCCTGCTGCTTTCGACCACGCCGTCGCTCGCCGCTTCCGGTCGGCGACTCGCCAGCACTTGAATCGCCATTCTTTCGAGCGGCTGCAAGCCGGGCGTGCATTTGATATTGACGTTCATCTGAACCGTATCAATGCCGCTCGCTTGGTCGTGACTGGTAGTCGTTCCCAGAAAAGTGATCTGGCAGCGCGACGGTCCGCGCAAAGCCAGCACGCCCGAGTTATAAGCCGCAATCAAGTTGCGCCCGCGAATTGTGACAGTCGTGTTTGTGTCTTCGATGACGGCGAGCGGAGTCACTCCGATGACTTCGGCTTGCTCTCCGCTTTCGCTCGCAACGTATGTAAAACCGCCGGGCAACGTCGCGCTTGTGCCGTCCGGGTTGATAACAGACACCGAAACGCTTCCAGTGCTGGACGATGCCGGCGAAGTCGCGCGAATAACTTCGCCGCTTTCGACCGTTACCTGCGTTGCCGCAGAATTTCCGAAATAGACCGCCGCGCCCGGCTGGAAACCGCTGCCGGTCAGCGTGATCGAAATGCCGCCCGCCACCGACGCGGCGATGGGCGAAACCTGATTCAAGCTAACCGATGGAGCCGGCGGATTAATAACGAAATACTTCGGACAGCCGTTCAGAAGCGAAGGGCTGTTGGCTCCGGTATCAATTCCGTAGGCGTAAACCGCATACTGCTGACCGTCGGCGTATTGCGACGGAATCTGGAACGAAAAGCCGTGATCGCCGCCGATGCCGAATGCCTGATTGACATCCGGGCGCGGCTGATTGGCAGTTACGGCGTATCCGGCTGCGCCGCTGCCCGCCGGTCCGCCGATATAAATATGCACGTCGTTCGAGACGTTCGGATTATCCGGGTCGTAGCTCCAGCCTGACGCATAGCCCGAATCAACCGAATCAAGCCAGCCGGTCGGCGAAGATTGGTCGCCCGTCGGCGGGTCATACGGCGGATCGTCCGGCGGAAACGGGTCTTCGTCCGGCGGGCGCATCATTAAGTTTTCGCTTTCCGGTGCGGTTGATTGCGATGTGTCTTCATCGTTCTGAAAATATTTGTTACTCATTGTGATTAAACTCCTTAATTTGTTTTTTGGCTTTTGAGCCGAATAAAAAACGCCCTGTAAAATCACTCGAAAGAGTGAAATTACAAGGCGTTGAACTCTTGTTTAGCGATGCGGATATTGACACCGCATCTCAACCTTTAATTGTCAGCCGGAAACGTCTTCCGGCTATTTCTCAACGTCAGATTTCTTACGTTGAAGTTCGTTTGACAGCCAGCGAATCGAGTTTGTTATCAACGTCTTTTAAGCTGGCTTTAAGCTCGTCGTTCGATTTTTCAACCATTCGTCCCAGTTGATCGAACCGTTTTTCAAATTGACTTTTGAACTCGGTCGGAGACTTTTCGGGATGATGGATTGATTCGTCCTTTTCGTGCTCTTCAAAATTTTTTTCGAGTCTCACCTGGTCGCGCTCCATAGTTTTTAAAACTCCTTCAAGGCGCAAAAGCCAAATCGTAAAAGTGAGCGCCGAGCCGACCGCAAAAATTATGACGACCGGGTTTTGCAGCATTTCCATAGCCGTTCAAATTTCCCTTTTATCTTTTCCCGATTTTCAGCAACCCGAAAAAGAGACTTACCGTCACGCCTTTGTCCCCGTCATAATTTTTTATCAAATCATTTGTCACTTGTTCTTTCTCAGCGTCCAAAAATCGCTTGCCAGTTTCGCGTCCGTAAGGTAGGCGAACGGCATTGTGAAATATCCTTGTAATCCCCATTTGTTGCCCCAACTATTCATCACGATGAACCTTTCCGAATCCGAATCGTAACCGACGATTAAAACGGCGTGTCCGCCTAATTTCCGTTCGTGCGCGGCGGGCAGATTAAGAATGCCGGTTCGTGCTATTTCCTTACCTTCAAAAGTTTCGTATGGGGTGAAGCCGACTACTATTGGAAAACCTTCGGCTAAACACGATTTCATTTGATTTAGGGTCTGACTAACCCGTTGATACTCAATAGCTCGATGCTTTAACGCTTCCGAGTAACAAACGGCGGTCGGCTTTAATTTGAATTTGGAAACCTCGTATTTCCACAAAACTTCATCGCACACGCCTTGTTTTGAAATTGTCTTGAAGCCGTTGCGAATCAGCGCGCCCGAATCTCGCTCGATTGTTCCCTGAATTGCTCTTTCGTTGTAATAAATAAAAAGACGCGACGGCAAAAAAGCGGGCAGTTTTGCCTTCATCAACAGAAATTTGTAGCAGTTCGCAATCGCTACCGCCGTGCAGGAGCCGATATTCAGCTGCTCGAGCACCGGCGGGCAATCGGGACGCAAATCCACTATATCGGGCAGATTCGGCGTCGGCTGCGCCGCGAAACAAAAATCGCGCTCGTCTTCAGTATCGGGAATGAGTCCGTATTTTCTTTTCATAATCAACCTTTCCTGACCTTCACGTCGTTATATTCTTTACTCGCGGCAAAAAACATTTCGAGCCATAAGGTGATTTGCTTAAATAATTTTTTGATTGTCAGAAACGCGATTAAAATGCCGATGCCGACAAAAACGTATTTGTAATTGCCGGTTAAAAAGGTGATTATGCCGTCGCCGATTGTTTTCGTGTCCACAAAGCCGCCGGCGATGGCGTCCTGCACGGTTCGCACAATGGCGGCAATTGCGGGCGGCACGGTCAACCCTGCAATCGTTAATTTCGTTGCCGTGGCTGTTGAGCCGTCGGATGGCGGCGCGTCAATCGTTTTAACGGAATTATCAGTTTTAATCGGCGGACTGGACTCATTCCTGACCGTCGCTGACTCGTTCGCCGGCGTCAAAAAGAGTTTGGCTTCGGCTCTCCGGCGACGAACTAACCCTGTCAAAACAATCCCGCGCGATTTATTCCATAGAGCAAATGCTTTTGCCGCAGCGGCAAAATTTCCACGATTCGTTTCGCGCAACACGGTCGAACGGGAAAAAGCGTCTTCGCCGATATTAAAGACCAAGCTGACGAGCGCGTCGAACTGATTTTGATTAATCGGGCGCCTCACCAGCCGGTTCACCGCGCCAACCGCCCAGACAGTATCTCCTTTGAATAATTTCCGGCTTTCTTCACGGGTAATCGCCTGCCCGACTTTGTAAGGTTCACCGGGAAGGATAACGTGACCAATTCCGACGGTTGGAATGCCAGCCGGATCAAGGTAACCCTTCAAAACTTCTCTCTCGAAGGAAATCATCAAGTTCGTAAAATTATCGCTGACGGTTAAATTATTTTTCATAAAAAAATAAAAACGCCCGGCAAAATCACTTTTTAGGGTGAAATCACAAGGCGTTGAACTCCTAAACTTATGACGCGGATAAGTTCACCGCGTCTCAACATTTATTTGTCACCGAATACAAAAAGCTATTTCAATATTCGGCTTTCTCGCGTTTGACCGATTGCCGCCATTTAACTGTTTGACGGCAATTCGGACAATCGAATCCAACAAAGCGCGGATTATTCTTGACAGGCTCGCCGTCGAAAAACAGCCGGCTGCCGTCGGTCGCGGCGACGACCGTATTGCAGAACGCGCCTGAATCCAGGCGATGCCGGCAAAATATCTTTTTGATAAAAAGTTCGCCCACAGAGAATCGCTTCCCGCGTTGATTTCCAGCCCAGATGAAACATAACAAATACATCTCTTAAACTATTTGATGTCTCATCCGTGAAACAATATATATCAATCGAAATGAAATGTAAAGCTCTAAGTTTTGTCTTTAATAGATTTAACGGTTTTAACGAATCTTATAAATCTTATAGATTTAGCGGGTTTTATGAAATTAACGAATCTAAGAATTTTTATAATTTTAACGAACTTAACGGACTTTGCATTTTTAACAAATTTAATAGACTTAATGAAATTAAAGTATTTAACGAATTTTAAGATACGGCTGTAAATTGAGCTATGGCTGGAGTTTCCTTCTAGTAAAAAGACAATTACAAGAAGAATCCTGAAAGTTTGTTGCATAGATGAAACGACTTGAAGTAAGATAGCTCATCTCATTTATTGCCCGTTGCGCTCAAGATTAAAAGATTGCCGGAAGATTCTATGGTGAAGGAAAAGTGGATAACGCTAGCAACAACTCAAACGGAAATCACATCGACAAGCTCATCAAACTCGGACAGGCGGAAGTATTAATGCAACAGGTAATGTCGCCCGTGCCGTCGCGCCCGACCTTGATTTCCTATATCAAAAACGGAGTTCTGAACGGCAGGCGGATTTTTAATAATTACTATATCTACGAATCTTCGCTGCGGGAATTTATCGAGAAAAATAAAAGAACCTTTTAAAGGAAAATTAAATTGACCTTCGATTTTTTTACCTCTTCAAATAAATGATTACGGCTGAACCGACAAATTTTCTTTCGCCTTTTCTTTGACAATTTTGAGGAATTCCAAAGGCTGAATAATTTTCAGCGACCTGAATTTTTGCCGAAACTCTTTGCTGTCGTCATCAAAGCCCGTCATTAAATCGAGTAAATCATTATCACGAGTGACGATATAGTCGGCTTTGCTTTCAATCGCTAAATTGATATACGCCTCATCGTCTTGATCTCTGGACAGAGTAAATTTCTTTGGAACAGAGCGAATGAAAACGCTTTTCCCGGCGATCTGCGCGAGATATTTTTCAATCATCGTTTCGGAAGCAGTTTCAAATCTGGCTAAAAATTCCGGTCTGGTCATTACTTCGCGCATTTCTTCAAGCACTTCGGCACTTAAGAAAAGCGTAATAACATCATCGTCAGCCAGCTTTTTACATTTCGCCGCCGCGCCGCCGCCAAAGAAAAAAGACTGCCAAATGATATTGCAGTCGAAGACCGCTTTTATTTTCTCTTGCGGCATCAAGGGTTGACGGCTCGCTTTTCATCTTTAACTTTTTTACGAAGCGAATACATAAAATCATCAATCTCATTTTCGGTAATGCCTTTGTCGGCAACTTCTCGACGAACGGGAGCGAGCAGCTCGTCGAGCGTCGGCGTTAATGCCTGGTCTTCTACAATGTCCCTAACCAGGTCGTTAATATCACGTCCGTCGGCTTTTGCCCGCTGCTGCAAAATATGTCCGATTTGTTCCGAAATCGAAATTGTCAGTTCCATAGTGTTACTTTCTAAAATAGACGACTGAAAAAAAGAATTCTTTCTTTTTCACTGACGAGTCTAAAAGACGCTCAGAGACCAATTTAACATAAAAAGGCTTTTTCATATTCCTTTTTAAGAATCGCCGAATCTCTTGTTTAATGATTCGATAATTACGGCAGTTAGAGAAGTTCCCTGTTTTTTCGCTTCTGAAACCCAATGCCGCCGTTTAGATTCAGGGACTTTTATACTTAGATTAACGCCCTTTACATCTGACTTTTCAGCCTTTTTAACTTGCGTCTGGTTTTCTGGTTTTCTGGTTTTCTTGCTTTCTGGTTTTTCGGTATTCTGATTTTTCGCCTGCTCGATTAAATCACCGTATTTACTCATTTTTTATCAGCTCCCTAATTTCATCGCCTAACGCTTTGTAATCATCCCAGGCAATCCTTGCTCTTGAATCGTCAATATC
>MWWK01000040.1_pt1 | contig 17518 bp, 18 predicted proteins | sample 1047241 | NCBI WGS metagenome assembly MWWK01 (sample SAMN06349964, study PRJNA376086) | soil metagenome | isolation source: BG12-3 sample Antarctic (ecotone) soil | place: Antarctica | reverse complement strand
GCGGCTGCGGAGCGGCGGCTTTTGTTATCTGGCTTGCCTTCAGGATAAATTCACGCGCCGCATTGTCGGTTGGAAAGTCTCGGAGCGAATGACGGCGCAGTTGGTAATCGACGTTTTTCTGCAAGCCCGGCGGCACGGCTTGATCGGCAAAGGGGCGATTATTCACACCGACCGCGGCAGTCAGTATGCGGCGGTTGATTACCGGCGGCTTCTTTACACGGGCGGTTTCCGGCAATCAATGAGCAGACGCGGCAATTGTTATGACAACGCCCAAGCGGAAAGTTTCTTTTCTAGGTTCAAGGCGGAATTGGTGGAAAACGGCATCTTTGAATCGGTTGAAGATGCCCGCTCGGAAGTCTTCAGCTACATCGAAGGCTATTACAATCGTATCAGACTGCATTCAGGTTTGGGTTATAAAAGTCCGTTGCAGTTTGAAAAGGAGTTGAAAATTAAACAAAGGAGCAGAGAGAGTTTTGTGTCCTGAAAAACTTGACCGTCTCAGATGGTTTAATTCCACTTCGAATAATGGGATAGTTCTTTCGATACTCTTCAGTAGTTTTGGGATAAGGTCTAGTTATAAGTTTTGCCATTTGTGACACTTCTTTAGACGTGTAAAACGGCACTTCACAGTTTGATTCTTTTACCCTTAGCGTCCGTAATACTTTTAAATCTTTTTGCGCATTTTCAATTGTATTTGTTCTGGTACATTGATTTGTTTCCAGCGTATCTATCGAACCGAAGGCATAAACCAAATATTTCATTCCTATTCCAAAACCATAATCACAAGTTGAACGTCGTACTCCTCCATCTGGATACTTGATTATAGATGTATATAAGACAACTTCATTTAGAGAATTTCCTTTCCACCAATAATCAACGGCAAACTTTAATACTTCTGCCTCGGCTTTAACGTCATCTTTAGAATTTATCCTTGCGGTTATTGGCACGTTCTCCATCCCGATAAATCTTCCCTCAAAAACGATTGTGGCATTATTTAATTCATCGCTGACTGCCTTTCTAAAATCTTCATCAGTTACAAGTGTTTGCTGCCGACATACGCACGCCAAAGCACTGACGTAAGCTGAAAGCATTAGCATTAAGATGAAAGATAACATCCAAATCTTTTTCATAAATGCCTCTATTCCATTTGACTCCCTACCTGTTTAATACAAGATGATACGCCTGTTTTATGATTCAGCCAACATTTTTAAAGTGTAATAATTTGCCTCAAAAAGGGTCCTTTATGGGACGAATAATAACACGATTTTCTTTCGCTAAGCAGCGCAACTCTAAGACACTACCCTTTTTCGCTGTGCATCTGATAACACACTATTTTACTCTCTTAAATCATTATCAGACTAAAAAATGTCTTTAGTAATTCTTAAATTTCTAATTCAAAAGCTCTAAAACGAGCTAAAAAGTGTGCAGGGTTACTAATGGGCTGAATTTGCGTGACCCTAGAACGTAGGGTGTGTCCACAAATTTATTATTTGTGGACACCAAGTAGCAATTGAAAAAGCCAGACAGTTTAACCCGGCTTTTAGTCTGGAGCATTAAAGAACATTACTAAGCGGCTTGTTTTTCACGGGTATTAATAAGCTTTTTTTCTAAATCTAAAAGGAATCTACCTTCAAAATGAACCTCCCCGCAGTCCTGGCAAACTCGCGCGGGTGCATTCTCGACTTTTACCATCTGTCCGGCGATGGGGAGAGTGTCAGTAACTTTCCGTTTGACTAAATTTTCGCAATTGCAATTCTTATTTGATTTCATATCCGGTTTTTATTTTTACTCTTCCTTGTTGGATGAAAACAATCACTCTCAGTATTCTACCGTCTTTTGCATAGCCATCAAAGGAAAATCTGACGTGGCTTTCGTCATCAGTAAACTCAATGCGATTGGTAGGATTCAGAATTACTCCTACCGCATCAGCGAGCGAAAAGTTTTCTTCAGCCAGTTCAAACAAAGAGTGTCTTAAAAAATCAAACTCATCTCGATTAACTTTTCTCTGAATTGTAGTGTAAATATTTGCCATCTCTTAGAAAGAAACACCGTCCATTGTGCGAAATATCGCAAACTCATACTTCTGCTTCAAAAAACACTTCCGCGCATCCCTGGTTCTACCAACCTGCTCAGCCAGTCTATCAAGGTATTCTTCAAGCCCAAATTCAGCAATATATTTTCGCCATCCGGGAAAACGATCATCTTTCGGGATTTTGTCAGGCAATTTTTCCATTTCAGAAGAATATTCGCCGTCAGATATTTCTTTTGTATCAAGAATAAGTGTGCAGCTCCCGGTCTCAATCATTTCTTTGAGTTTTTCGATGATTTCGACAAGAAGTTTTGAAAGTAGATAAGTAATAAAAACACTTGGAAATTCTAATACTGCATTAACATTTCTCTGAGTTCGGAAGAAACGAAAAAGCTCAAACATCCGGGGGAAACGTTCGATTGCAGCAATATCAAGCAAATCTTTCTCTGATATTTTTTCCCAGCTATCGGACTTCGTAACATACTTACAGACTTCTTGAACAGCTCCTTTTAAGCCGTTTACAGACGAATTAAGCCGTTTAATCTTGACCATTGCTAATCCGTCCGCAGTGTTGAACTTACAAGGCAAATTAAGCTCATTAAAAGCAATTCTGAGACATTCAGTCCATTCGTGCCGGAACTTATCAAAACTCAAAAATCTAGTAACACAAAGCAAATGGAAATGATAATGATAACCATTATCCGTGATTGTAAACTCTTCACTCTTCGACCCGCCCCGAATCTGTTGAATGAAATAGTCACGCTTACGAAATAAAGACCAAGCCCGATCCATAATACTTCTGGTTTGAAGTAAAAGCAGACCCGGATTGGGCATAGTCAAAGTTATGAATTGGTAACTTTCACCACTAAAAAGTTTCTGATTTTTTAAAGAGAGAGTTAATTCTTTCCGAGAACGATTAGAAGCTTTGGCAACACAGGACGGGCAGAGTTTCGAGCCACAACCCCAAAGATTGCCATTCCCTGCATATAATTCGCCTGTTTGCCGGTTGTGAAGGTCATCACCGAGAAAATGATTCTCGGGTTCACTACAAGTCCAAATACGATTACACAATCCCCAAGGCTCTTCATCACTAATCTCGTTATGAATTAAAGCTCGACGCAAAGCAAAAGCTGACGAAGCTCCGAAGGCTATACGCTTCTCCGCCACGTTTTCACGCTCGCTTAAATTAGAATTTTGTAGGGAATTTTGCATCAAATTCGCCAAATCATTTGGTTATGGGCGAAAGATGCTTGTAGGAATTAAAGAATTTCTTTAAAATGCCAACAGAGTTATTTTCGCGCCGGTATCGCGTTAATCTCTAGAAGTCGTCAAATGTTGATAGCGTTTGGCGGCTTCGTCTTTTTAGAAAGAACTTGCCGAGAAGCATACTTCAATGACTTCCGAGGGTCAATACATTCACGCAACTAATTGTAAAGAACTAGATTTTTTATAACGTTGCTGCTTGAGTAATTTGATTTCCTTTGATTGCTGGTCAACTTCATCGGCAAGACTCGCTGTAATTCTTTCAAATCCACCAACCCTTTTCTGAAGCTCTGCAATTCTCACTTCAGATAAAACCAAAGCAAATAATAAAAATTTGAGTTTCATAATTTCTTTCCGTACGGTTCTGAAAAACAAATAATCAAAGAGCTCTGTGTAATTGTGAATTACACAGAGCTCTTTGATTTACGATTCTTGTTCTTCGTCGTCGTCGAGGATTTCGGCTTCAAGTCCGAGCATTTCATCGTAATCTTCCTGGAATTCATCACCGTAGGAAGTAGTGAGGATTTCCCGAACATCATCTAGGGTAATTTGCAAGGTGTTCCGGCTTCCATCGCACTGGTCGAGTAATTCGACTGAGTTTAAAATGCCTTCTTCCAGCTCTATCGTTCTTGCGTTTCTGCGTGCCATTTATTGTGTCTCCTTTTCTTAAATTTCAACTATTTGAAATAGTCTGTTAAGAGTTTGGGTGCCACTTTATTCTTTAGCAAGCATTGTTAATTAAATGTTTTTTTGTCCTCCTAAACCCTTTGTTTTCTTTCGTTTGGGAGTATTTTACATTTATTTTTTGCGTAGATTTCCATAGAATTTTCATCTCTAAATTCTTTTGGCTCTCTACCATAATCCTTTATTAAAACGTTCCACTTACCTCCCAGTGTTTTTATAAAAGAGTCTTGAATATGACCATCTTTCTTTCCAAATTTTATGTAAGCCCGTACTAATGTAGGTCTTTTATATTTCAAATTTTTGGGATGATTCCTAACACACCAAAGAAGTGCTTTTTTATAAATAGGTTTCGGTTCATTGCCTACTGTTTTTTTGATTGCTTCTTCCTCTTTATTCCATTTTTCAATACTTTTTTTCATTCTCAGATAAAGGTTATTTGCTGTATCCAGCCTGTTTTTTTTCGGCAAATTATCTTCTTTCATCAGCTTGATACAGATTTCTTCGTATTTTTTGCTAACTTCCAGATTTGCTGGATTTTCCAACAAAGTCATTCCTTTACCATCATAATTAAAGGACACAATTTTATTAGCTATAAACTTTTCTGAAATTGGATTATAGAAAATTCTATATAGCACTCCATCTTCATCAACATCAGCAATAAATTCGTTGTAATTTATAATATGCCATCCATTAAACGCTAGAATTTCCGCATTTTTCGATTCTTCTTTTATGCTTTTGCTCTTTTGTTCTTGCGATTCCATTATAAAAATCTACCTCCTGTTATTATTTCGACTTATTAATTTGGGGTGGGTAACATTATGCGTAAAACGTGGGTAAAACGTGCCGTTTTTGTGGGGTAAAAGGTGGGGTAAGAGGTGGGGTAAGAGGTGGGGAAAGATGTGCCACATAATTTAGCTTTATCAGAAGTTTTTCTGGACTTCGGACATTCAAATCCGTTTATAAGGGGGGGTTGCTTCATTCTGCAAATCCTAATTTCTCTCCAAGGTGAAAATAAAATTTTCGTGAGTATCTTTTTATATTCGCTAAAATTTTTATAACCCCCTTTTTTTTATAATTATGATGTGTTAAACAGATGTAACTTTTGGGTTGATTACATTCTTTGCAACAATGCCTGACTACCTTTGATTTACGGTTTTTTCTGCGAGCTGCTCTATCAAACTTCTTAATTTCCGTTTTATCTGTAATTTGAATATCTGCTTTAGTGAAATTTGATATTGGCAAATCATTCTTAAAGTCTAAAATTTCAACCCCTACAAGATTATCTTTTGTATCGTAATCGTAGATAATTCCCTCTTTCATATCTGCTTTACTGTAAATCGTTTTCTTATCTGAAAATAGAATTTTCAGCAAATTTGCTTTTCTTTGATACTCCAAAAAAACATACTGGTTTGGAAGTTCTAAACGATTTTTTGCTAGTTCAAATAATTTTGCTTCATTTTCCATTTGAAATATTTTCCTCTATTATTTTATTCAAAATAATTTTGCCAGAGTTTCAAAATTTTAGCAACGCAAAATGTTAAAATGTTAAAATGTTAAAATGTTATTTTTCTTGAAGCCAACGATTTAACAAAATATCAATTAATTCAGAAAATTCTTGTGGCTTTTCTGCGGCTAATAACTTCATTTTTGTTTGTCTGTATGTATCTTTACCAATATAAGCCGTCACCTGTCGAAAATTCTCATTTGAACGTTTTCCGTTTGGTCGTCCACGTCGAGGAGCTTCAATACTATTGTTCTTACTTGTCTGATTAACAGTTTCTTGAGCATTACTAGCCTTCTGTTCTGTTTCATTTGTCTTTGACATTGTTTCTGACTTTTGTATCGAATTAACATCCTTTAATCCTGCGAATCTATTTTTCATACTTCAAAATCTCCCTTCCTAATGTCTGAAATTCATTCCAAGCGTCTTTTCCATCGCGTAATTCTCTAACTGTGATTCCCCTGAGAGCTGCACGTCCACAAACAGCGCGACGATAAATTTCACTTTTCAAAAATGGTATTTCTAACTCTGTTAAAAGTTCCTTCGCTTCACGTCCAGCATTTGAACGCGGAGGAACTAATGTAAATAAAACTTTGTAGTTTGTAGCATTAATTTCCTTGAATGATTTTATTAATTTAATCAAAGCATCGAGACTCAAGGCATCTGGTTGGCTTGGAACTATTACCAAATCGCTTTCATCGGAAATAGTTTTCAATTCCTCAATTGTAGGTCGTGCAGGCGTATCCAATATTATGTGCTTGAATTGTCCGGCATACTCGGTTAACTGATTCTCGTTAATAACAAGAAACGGTAACTTTCCACGCCCTTGCCACGCCAATGCGCTTTCATTTGGATCGCCATCAACTAACAATGTTGGTGCTTTTCGATTCAATAGAGCTGCGGTATGTATCGCAGTTGTGGTTTTTCCCACTCCGCCTTTGAATGAAACGATAGAAATTATCATTCGTCCAATATACATTTAATTTTTAACATTTCAAATTTTTGCGTTGTTGAAATTGCAAAAAGCTGCGTGGAAAGACCGATTGGAAACCACATCATCCGGCAAACTATTTAAAAATGATATTAAGATTACAAAGTAGAATGTGTTGCCAAAGAATAATGAGCGTCAAAATACATAGGGCAAAACTGTCTCATAAGTCGAAAATGTTGGTGAGTTTTGGGATTTTGATTATGAGACGACTTATGAGACAAAATGAAAAAAAGCCTTAACTCTCAGATAAGGCTTAATTCACGATATTATAACTATTTAGAGTGTCCCAAAAACGTTCCCTATTTTGAATTATGAGACACTTTTCACTTGTCCCGAAAAGGGGCGTTTATGAGGCTTTAATTCTAATTGGTTTGTATTGGGAGATTAATGCGATTCCTTCCACCGTAGCAGTCAAACCATTGTTTTATGTTTACTGCCTCATCAATTTCATTTTCTAGATTAGTTAGTTTTAACAAGACTTCAGTGCCTCTACATCCGTAATAATGTTCAACTCGATTTTTTTTGCCTTTAAAGTTAATAGTCGTTATGGCTGTTACATCATCAGTCCCATATTGAGGGCAATCTCCTCGATTACCTCCCCCTTTTTCCGATATACTGTTTAACGAATAAAAATCTATCTTCTCAAATTTTGAAACGAGCTGTTTTAGTTGTTTTTTACTAACCCGACTTTTGATAGTTTTACCTGTTACTATTTTATTTTCCTTAATGTTTTTAGGTTCTAATTCAACATTCCCATTAGCAAAAATTGTTAATTTATAAAAGGGACAATCTGCTGGCGGTTGCCCAGCCCAACCCCAAAAACCTGGGTCCCTTTCTAAAGTAATGACAGTATCTTTGGGAATCCTTTGTTGGGCGAATGAATAATTACACACAAACAATAGAAAGAATGAGGCTAAAAGGAGGTATTTGATCATATTTTTATTATAGTCTCAAAAAGGGTCGTTTTTGAGACTGTTTAATTGCTTTTTCGTGTAGAAATTATTTACAACACGAAACGTCAAATATGCCATTCCACCTATAAACGCAAGAAATGTCCATGTCTCGCCAATCATATTAGGGTTAATCAAAGCGTATAACCAAAATGTTAATGGCATTGAAATAAATACCAAACCGTAAAGCCATTGTTTGATTTTTCCTAAGCCTAACAAAGTCATAAAAGTCCCGGTCAAAAGTGCTATAGCATAAAGAATCGGGGTATCAGGAATTCGATCTTTTGGCACAGAAAATGAAGCTATCAGAAAGATTCCCGCAAAAACAGCGATCAACGCGCCTGGAATAGCGAATAAGATAAACAATACACCTTTCCATATTTTCGTTTGCAAATTGTTTTCTTCCTTTAACAGATTTATTATTTGTCTCAAAAAGGGTCCTTTATGAGACGAATATTACTCTCTTTTGCTTGTCTCGAAAAGGGGCGTGTATGGGACTGTTGGTTGAATTTTGTAAAGTTTTCTTATTTGAACCACATAAGATAGATACCTCTGAAGATAAAAAACATAAGAACTAACCAAGTAAGTACAAAAATCCAAGTCACAACAGTACTATTCCCAAACAGAACAGCCAATAAGCCTAAAATCACAATTGCAATGAATACTGCAATAGTAAATTTCACTGAGTATCTGAGCAAATACTCCCTTTTATTGTCATCATCTTGCATGGTCTCGCTCCATAATTTAACTTTGAGGTAAAACGTCTCAAAAAGGGTCCTTTATGGGACGAATAATAACACGATTTTCTTTCGCTAAGCAGCGCAACTCTAAGACACTACCCTTTTTCGCTGTGCATCTGATAACACACTATTTTACTCTCTTAAATCATTATCAGACTAAAAAATGTCTTTAGTAATTCTTAAATTTCTAATTCAAAAGCTCTAAAACGAGCTAAAAAGTGTGCAGGGTTACTAATGGGCTGAATTTGCGTGACCCTAGAACGTAGGGTGTGTCCACAAATTTATTATTTGTGGACACCAAGTAGCAATTGAAAAAGCCAGACAGTTTAACCCGGCTTTTAGTCTGGAGCATTAAAGAACATTACTAAGCGGCTTGTTTTTCACGGGTATTAATAAGCTTTTTTTCTAAATCTAAAAGGAATCTACCTTCAAAATGAACCTCCCCGCAGTCCTGGCAAACTCGCGCGGGTGCATTCTCGACTTTTACCATCTGTCCGGCGATGGGGAGAGTGTCAGTAACTTTCCGTTTGACTAAATTTTCGCAATTGCAATTCTTATTTGATTTCATATCCGGTTTTTATTTTTACTCTTCCTTGTTGGATGAAAACAATCACTCTCAGTATTCTACCGTCTTTTGCATAGCCATCAAAGGAAAATCTGACGTGGCTTTCGTCATCAGTAAACTCAATGCGATTGGTAGGATTCAGAATTACTCCTACCGCATCAGCGAGCGAAAAGTTTTCTTCAGCCAGTTCAAACAAAGAGTGTCTTAAAAAATCAAACTCATCTCGATTAACTTTTCTCTGAATTGTAGTGTAAATATTTGCCATCTCTTAGAAAGAAACACCGTCCATTGTGCGAAATATCGCAAACTCATACTTCTGCTTCAAAAAACACTTCCGCGCATCCCTGGTTCTACCAACCTGCTCAGCCAGTCTATCAAGGTATTCTTCAAGCCCAAATTCAGCAATATATTTTCGCCATCCGGGAAAACGATCATCTTTCGGGATTTTGTCAGGCAATTTTTCCATTTCAGAAGAATATTCGCCGTCAGATATTTCTTTTGTATCAAGAATAAGTGTGCAGCTCCCGGTCTCAATCATTTCTTTGAGTTTTTCGATGATTTCGACAAGAAGTTTTGAAAGTAGATAAGTAATAAAAACACTTGGAAATTCTAATACTGCATTAACATTTCTCTGAGTTCGGAAGAAACGAAAAAGCTCAAACATCCGGGGGAAACGTTCGATTGCAGCAATATCAAGCAAATCTTTCTCTGATATTTTTTCCCAGCTATCGGACTTCGTAACATACTTACAGACTTCTTGAACAGCTCCTTTTAAGCCGTTTACAGACGAATTAAGCCGTTTAATCTTGACCATTGCTAATCCGTCCGCAGTGTTGAACTTACAAGGCAAATTAAGCTCATTAAAAGCAATTCTGAGACATTCAGTCCATTCGTGCCGGAACTTATCAAAACTCAAAAATCTAGTAACACAAAGCAAATGGAAATGATAATGATAACCATTATCCGTGATTGTAAACTCTTCACTCTTCGACCCGCCCCGAATCTGTTGAATGAAATAGTCACGCTTACGAAATAAAGACCAAGCCCGATCCATAATACTTCTGGTTTGAAGTAAAAGCAGACCCGGATTGGGCATAGTCAAAGTTATGAATTGGTAACTTTCACCACTAAAAAGTTTCTGATTTTTTAAAGAGAGAGTTAATTCTTTCCGAGAACGATTAGAAGCTTTGGCAACACAGGACGGGCAGAGTTTCGAGCCACAACCCCAAAGATTGCCATTCCCTGCATATAATTCGCCTGTTTGCCGGTTGTGAAGGTCATCACCGAGAAAATGATTCTCGGGTTCACTACAAGTCCAAATACGATTACACAATCCCCAAGGCTCTTCATCACTAATCTCGTTATGAATTAAAGCTCGACGCAAAGCAAAAGCTGACGAAGCTCCGAAGGCTATACGCTTCTCCGCCACGTTTTCACGCTCGCTTAAATTAGAATTTTGTAGGGAATTTTGCATCAAATTCGCCAAATCATTTGGTTATGGGCGAAAGATGCTTGTAGGAATTAAAGAATTTCTTTAAAATGCCAACAGAGTTATTTTCGCGCCGGTATCGCGTTAATCTCTAGAAGTCGTCAAATGTTGATAGCGTTTGGCGGCTTCGTCTTTTTAGAAAGAACTTGCCGAGAAGCATACTTCAATGACTTCCGAGGGTCAATACATTCACGCAACTAATTGTAAAGAACTAGATTTTTTATAACGTTGCTGCTTGAGTAATTTGATTTCCTTTGATTGCTGGTCAACTTCATCGGCAAGACTCGCTGTAATTCTTTCAAATCCACCAACCCTTTTCTGAAGCTCTGCAATTCTCACTTCAGATAAAACCAAAGCAAATAATAAAAATTTGAGTTTCATAATTTCTTTCCGTACGGTTCTGAAAAACAAATAATCAAAGAGCTCTGTGTAATTGTGAATTACACAGAGCTCTTTGATTTACGATTCTTGTTCTTCGTCGTCGTCGAGGATTTCGGCTTCAAGTCCGAGCATTTCATCGTAATCTTCCTGGAATTCATCACCGTAGGAAGTAGTGAGGATTTCCCGAACATCATCTAGGGTAATTTGCAAGGTGTTCCGGCTTCCATCGCACTGGTCGAGTAATTCGACTGAGTTTAAAATGCCTTCTTCCAGCTCTATCGTTCTTGCGTTTCTGCGTGCCATTTATTGTGTCTCCTTTTCTTAAATTTCAACTATTTGAAATAGTCTGTTAAGAGTTTGGGTGCCACTTTATTCTTTAGCAAGCATTGTTAATTAAATGTTTTTTTGTCCTCCTAAACCCTTTGTTTTCTTTCGTTTGGGAGTATTTTACATTTATTTTTTGCGTAGATTTCCATAGAATTTTCATCTCTAAATTCTTTTGGCTCTCTACCATAATCCTTTATTAAAACGTTCCACTTACCTCCCAGTGTTTTTATAAAAGAGTCTTGAATATGACCATCTTTCTTTCCAAATTTTATGTAAGCCCGTACTAATGTAGGTCTTTTATATTTCAAATTTTTGGGATGATTCCTAACACACCAAAGAAGTGCTTTTTTATAAATAGGTTTCGGTTCATTGCCTACTGTTTTTTTGATTGCTTCTTCCTCTTTATTCCATTTTTCAATACTTTTTTTCATTCTCAGATAAAGGTTATTTGCTGTATCCAGCCTGTTTTTTTTCGGCAAATTATCTTCTTTCATCAGCTTGATACAGATTTCTTCGTATTTTTTGCTAACTTCCAGATTTGCTGGATTTTCCAACAAAGTCATTCCTTTACCATCATAATTAAAGGACACAATTTTATTAGCTATAAACTTTTCTGAAATTGGATTATAGAAAATTCTATATAGCACTCCATCTTCATCAACATCAGCAATAAATTCGTTGTAATTTATAATATGCCATCCATTAAACGCTAGAATTTCCGCATTTTTCGATTCTTCTTTTATGCTTTTGCTCTTTTGTTCTTGCGATTCCATTATAAAAATCTACCTCCTGTTATTATTTCGACTTATTAATTTGGGGTGGGTAACATTATGCGTAAAACGTGGGTAAAACGTGCCGTTTTTGTGGGGTAAAAGGTGGGGTAAGAGGTGGGGTAAGAGGTGGGGAAAGATGTGCCACATAATTTAGCTTTATCAGAAGTTTTTCTGGACTTCGGACATTCAAATCCGTTTATAAGGGGGGGTTGCTTCATTCTGCAAATCCTAATTTCTCTCCAAGGTGAAAATAAAATTTTCGTGAGTATCTTTTTATATTCGCTAAAATTTTTATAACCCCCTTTTTTTTATAATTATGATGTGTTAAACAGATGTAACTTTTGGGTTGATTACATTCTTTGCAACAATGCCTGACTACCTTTGATTTACGGTTTTTTCTGCGAGCTGCTCTATCAAACTTCTTAATTTCCGTTTTATCTGTAATTTGAATATCTGCTTTAGTGAAATTTGATATTGGCAAATCATTCTTAAAGTCTAAAATTTCAACCCCTACAAGATTATCTTTTGTATCGTAATCGTAGATAATTCCCTCTTTCATATCTGCTTTACTGTAAATCGTTTTCTTATCTGAAAATAGAATTTTCAGCAAATTTGCTTTTCTTTGATACTCCAAAAAAACATACTGGTTTGGAAGTTCTAAACGATTTTTTGCTAGTTCAAATAATTTTGCTTCATTTTCCATTTGAAATATTTTCCTCTATTATTTTATTCAAAATAATTTTGCCAGAGTTTCAAAATTTTAGCAACGCAAAATGTTAAAATGTTAAAATGTTAAAATGTTATTTTTCTTGAAGCCAACGATTTAACAAAATATCAATTAATTCAGAAAATTCTTGTGGCTTTTCTGCGGCTAATAACTTCATTTTTGTTTGTCTGTATGTATCTTTACCAATATAAGCCGTCACCTGTCGAAAATTCTCATTTGAACGTTTTCCGTTTGGTCGTCCACGTCGAGGAGCTTCAATACTATTGTTCTTACTTGTCTGATTAACAGTTTCTTGAGCATTACTAGCCTTCTGTTCTGTTTCATTTGTCTTTGACATTGTTTCTGACTTTTGTATCGAATTAACATCCTTTAATCCTGCGAATCTATTTTTCATACTTCAAAATCTCCCTTCCTAATGTCTGAAATTCATTCCAAGCGTCTTTTCCATCGCGTAATTCTCTAACTGTGATTCCCCTGAGAGCTGCACGTCCACAAACAGCGCGACGATAAATTTCACTTTTCAAAAATGGTATTTCTAACTCTGTTAAAAGTTCCTTCGCTTCACGTCCAGCATTTGAACGCGGAGGAACTAATGTAAATAAAACTTTGTAGTTTGTAGCATTAATTTCCTTGAATGATTTTATTAATTTAATCAAAGCATCGAGACTCAAGGCATCTGGTTGGCTTGGAACTATTACCAAATCGCTTTCATCGGAAATAGTTTTCAATTCCTCAATTGTAGGTCGTGCAGGCGTATCCAATATTATGTGCTTGAATTGTCCGGCATACTCGGTTAACTGATTCTCGTTAATAACAAGAAACGGTAACTTTCCACGCCCTTGCCACGCCAATGCGCTTTCATTTGGATCGCCATCAACTAACAATGTTGGTGCTTTTCGATTCAATAGAGCTGCGGTATGTATCGCAGTTGTGGTTTTTCCCACTCCGCCTTTGAATGAAACGATAGAAATTATCATTCGTCCAATATACATTTAATTTTTAACATTTCAAATTTTTGCGTTGTTGAAATTGCAAAAAGCTGCGTGGAAAGACCGATTGGAAACCACATCATCCGGCAAACTATTTAAAAATGATATTAAGATTACAAAGTAGAATGTGTTGCCAAAGAATAATGAGCGTCAAAATACATAGGGCAAAACTGTCTCATAAGTCGAAAATGTTGGTGAGTTTTGGGATTTTGATTATGAGACGACTTATGAGACAAAATGAAAAAAAGCCTTAACTCTCAGATAAGGCTTAATTCACGATATTATAACTATTTAGAGTGTCCCAAAAACGTTCCCTATTTTGAATTATGAGACACTTTTCACTTGTCCCGAAAAGGGGCGTTTGTGAAACGCCTATTTTACTGTTCTAGAAGTCCCTTTCAGTTCAAATATTTCTAACAATTGATTACATCTTTGATGAAATGGATAAGAGTTATCAATTGAAGAACCTTGACAAGTGAATCTTCCAACTACGTCTACTTGTGCTTTATTAGCGCGGCTAGACTGTAATACTTTGTTGAGCTGATTCATAGTTTTCCAAAAGGATTTTTCGGAAGGAGTTGAGGGAATAAGTCGAGCATTGCACGCAGAATCAGTCAACGCAGACATATCTACAGTCTGTTCGTAAATTCCTTGTGTATTGATAATTTTACCATTGTAACGTTCTGGATTTTGAACAAGTTCACATAAATTAACTGAATAAATGGTTGTTTCGGGAAGGGATGCGAATTGCACAGTAGACTCTCTATCTAAAGGAGGAATTAGGGATGCATTTGGTAGTGACGCGCTAAACCAGATGAGCGCAGCACTAATACCTATAACAAATGTGCAAACTGCAATAATAATTTTGTTTGTTAGTCGTTTCACTAAATTCTCCATTTAGGAAATTTGTCTCAAAAACGGTCCTTTATAAGGCTGTTTATAAACTTTGCGTTCTCATCACTTTCTTTATTTTAATGCTCTGGAGCAAAATAAGTTTTTCGCCCGACAACTATGTAATCAGGATGTCCTTTAACCTCTATTTTAACATCGCGCCGTTTGCCGTCTTGTACTAGATTAGTGGGATAATAACCAATCAAATACCGATTATTCATAGCTGCAAAAATGTTTGAATAAACTTTTTCCGCATCTTCCGGCTTTTCCAAAAACTCTAAGTATCCACCCGATAATTTGGCAATATCCAGCAATGACAGTTGTTGTTTCAGATACCAATTGGACATGTTTATAAGTTCTTGTTTTGGCGTATCGATTACCCTTTTTCTACCCAGCATTTGATAAAAAATTTCTAGCTGCCTGTCATTCATAACCATTGTTTTTTCCAATCGTCCTTCCAGTGAGTGTCCGATTAACCGGAGTCCCGGAACAATTGAATAAATAGTTGCTCTCGATTTGCTTACAACTGAATAAACATCTTCATAACTGTAGTTTTTTGGAGCGATCCCGAATATGGTTGATCCATCCAGTTGAGGTAGGGATTCGCCTTGCTTTGCGGGCTGAGTCCTTTTAAGGGCAAAAAATTCATCACCATCTGATTGCAGAACCACGATCGGACGCAAGTCTTCTTCGTCAAACATTTCATTCAAAACAACGAGTAAAGCACTGTACTGTTCGCTCTTTCCCAATTCATGGGCTAAAACCCTTTTGTTTAAAGAATTCAATTTCTTTTTCAGTAATTCTTTATTTTTTGTAAAATGCACTAGAAGTTCTACATCGTCCGTGACAATCGCCATTCTGTCTTGAGGAGGCAATTTATCAACCAGAACTTTCGCCGCTTCGATGCTGTTTTTGATGTAAGGAAGCTGGCTTCCGCTATAATCAATAATCAGAACGATCGAACGAGGAATAGTCGCCTTTTCACTTACGGTAAAGACTTCTGTTTTCTGCTCTGCTCCATTCTCACTAATGACAAAATCACTTTCTTTAAGGTTTAAAATTGCATTTCCTTTTCTATCAATAACCAAAACTTCACTTACTACCAGATCGGTTTTTACGCGAATCGTTTCTTCATCAGTTACTTTGCTTTCCTGAACATTACTGCTGGAATTATCTTTAGCTTTCTTTTCAAACTTCTTCAGACTACTGCCAAAGTCTTTTATTTTAGGTTTTTCCGATCGAGTTGATTGTGCAAGAAAAGTGGAAGGTGAAATAAGGAATAAACAGATCCCCGTTAAAATTAAGAGGACTAAACCATGAGTTTTCTTATAGCACATAAGTAAAGTTTCACTTGCTCGAATAATGTCTCATAAAGGGTCCTTTATGAGACATATCTTACTCTGTTTTAACCGTTCCGAAAAAGGGCGTTTTTGAAACTTTTAAGAAGGTTTATAGTCGAAACTGTGAAACGCATCAAATGCTACAGTCTCATCCCTTTTTACATTATTAGCCAAAGCAAGAATGTCTTTATGAGGCGTGGTTTGCAATAAATGAAGTCTTAACGGTTCTGATTCTTCTAGTTTGAGTAACTTTAATTCTAATTCTTCGATTGCCTGTTTTACCTGAGAACGAAAATCAAATCTGTTTTTAGCTAAAGCCAGAACATTCGTATAGGCTTGGTCAGCATCTCCTAAAACACCATTTCTATCTGGTTGTTTTACTCTCGCTAAACCTATCCAGACTTCCTTTTCTTGGTTCTGACTGTTCATTGGTTAAAGTGTCTCAAAAAGGGTCCTTTATGAGACTGTAGTTGTTTAAAAGACAGTTATAGAAAACTCAAATATTTGTTTTTGAGAAACTGCCTTTCCATCTTTTAAAGCAGGAGTAAATTCTATCCCCTTGACGGCTTCAATCAATCTCTCGTTCATTCCGAAAGGTAGCGGGTTAATGATTTGAATGTTTGTCACTTCTCCAGTCTTACACAACACAGCAGAAAGCGTGGCTTTTCCTCTGTCAGACTGTGGTGGTCTAATTTAACCGGACACGAAACTCTCTGTAAAATGAGATGATGCGAAAATATGATGATGAATTCAAACAACAAGCGGTTAAGAAAATATTAGACGGTCAATCGGTGGCGAGTTTGTCTAGAGAATTAGGCGTTGGCGAAAGCCAATTGCATAAGTGGAAGCGGTTGAAAATCGAGTCGGGTTCGGATTTGGAGAAAGAGAATCTAAAACTTAAAAAGCAGCTGCGGGAACTTGAGATGGAGAATGAAATCTTAAAAAAGGCGGCGCTTATCTTCGGCAGAGGAAGTTAGAGCGATACCGATTTATCGGCAGGCAAACAAATGATTATTCGGTTAGTTTGTTATGCCGGGTGATGCAGGTGAGACGCTCGTGTTATTACAGTTGGCGCGCTGCTGCCAGTTATGGTTTAAGCACTGTCAAAACCAGCCAAGCCGCCCGCGTCAAAGAATGTTTTTATTTTCATCGCCGCCGGTATGGTTCACGACGGATTGCCGCCGCGTTGGAAATCGGGCGACATCGAGTTCGTTCCATGATGAAACGGGAAGATTTGAAGGCGATTGCTCCGAAGCGTTTTGTGCCGCGCACCACCGATTCAAATCACGGCTTGGCAGTCAGCGCGAATCTTTTGCAGAACGCGGCAAACACGCCACTTAATAAAGGTGAAGTTTTTGTCGGCGACATTACTTATCTGCGGCTGCGGAGCGGCGGCTTTTGTTATCTGGCTTGCCTTCAGGATAAATTCACGCGCCGCATTGTCGGTTGGAAAGTCTCGGAGCGAATGACGGCGCAGTTGGTAATCGACGTTTTTCTGCAAGCCCGGCGGCACGGCTTGATCGGCAAAGGGGCGATTATTCACACCGACCGCGGCAGTCAGTATGCGGCGGTTGATTACCGGCGGCTTCTTTACACGGGCGGTTTCCGGCAATCAATGAGCAGACGCGGCAATTGTTATGACAACGCCCAAGCGGAAAGTTTCTTTTCTAGGTTCAAGGCGGAATTGGTGGAAAACGGCATCTTTGAATCGGTTGAAGATGCCCGCTCGGAAGTCTTCAGCTACATCGAAGGCTATTACAATCGTATCAGACTGCATTCAGGTTTGGGTTATAAAAGTCCGTTGCAGTTTGAAAAGGAGTTGAAAATTAAACAAAGGAGCAGAGAGAGTTTTGTGTCCTGAAAAACTTGACCGTCTCA
>MWWK01000039.1_pt1 | contig 17785 bp, 15 predicted proteins | sample 1047241 | NCBI WGS metagenome assembly MWWK01 (sample SAMN06349964, study PRJNA376086) | soil metagenome | isolation source: BG12-3 sample Antarctic (ecotone) soil | place: Antarctica | reverse complement strand
GAACTTCAAGCCAGACAGGTTTTGTTCCGAGCCATTTTTTGACGGGCGCAGGTGTTTTGGCGTGGCTTAGTTCATCAAAAACCGCCTGCGGAATAATAATTTGTCCGAAAAGTTGCGGCAGAACTTCTACATAGCCAACCAAGACTAAATAATTAAGCGGTGAGGTGTCGGAGACAATAATCATTTTTTCAATAAACGATCGAGTGCGGCTTGCTCACGCTCTAAATCTTCAAAGCTGTATTCAAGTTCGATTTTGTGGGCTTTGAGAAAAGCGTCAAGTTCGAGACGTGTTTCAAAGCCGAGTAATTCTCTGACCTGAAACGTGCTGAGACGGTTCGAGCGATACGCTTCGAGCGCGATTGATTCCAAAGCCGTGCGCGATAAATTCGATGATTTACCCAGCAGCGCAGCGACTGCTTCCGGTAACTCGACTGTAATTGCAATACTCATAAATTTTTCCTCTTGAAATTCTTAAATTTGATTACAATTTTACCATTTTCTCAGTTCAAAAATTCATCTTTTTTTAATCTTTTAATCGCGTCCGATAACACGGTGTATGGTTAAATGTATTAGGTTAAATAAGAGGTTAAAAAGGATAAGCTCGTTTTAAAAATTTTAAGCCTTTTAGAATCTATGTTTTATAGGATTCTTATCGGACTCAGAACTACATATTTCGATGCTTTTTCAATTTTCACGGATTCAGAACTACATATTTTAGGTGCTTCACGGACTCAGAACTACATATTGATACCCCTTTATGGACTCAGAACTACATATTGCGGACTCAGAACTACATATTTGCCTGTGGAAAACTTTAATTTATAAACTCCTAAATATATGTTTTTTACCCTTATGGACTCAAAACTACATATTCACGGATTCAAAACTATATATTTTGACCGTTTCGCGGATTCAAAACTACATATTTGAATTACTTTTTTCAAGAGCTTTAGTAAACCGTCCGTGTCTTTTATTGGCTTGCATAACCTCACCGGCAAACGTCGGGTGCGGCGTAAGAATGAGTTTCGCGTTTGTTAATTTGTTTCTAGCTTGCGCGTCGTGCGTCGGCTCGATGCGATACGAAAGCAAAACCTTAAACTCTTTCATCTCGTCTAGTGCTTTGCAGACATTCCGTAAATTGTGCTTCGGGGTGTCGTATTCAGTTAAACCAAAATCACGAATAATAGTTGAAAGCGTTATGTGATACGGCTGCGTGATGCTGGCTTGTGTGTAATGGTGGCTCATTCGTTTGTGAAGCTGCCGCGCGATTATGCTTTTGTAACTCATCGCCTTTTCATAATTCAACTGTCGAAACGTGCCGGTCTTAATGCTTTCTGTAACAAGCGAATTAAAGCGCACAAAGGCTTTTGATTTTTGTCCTTTGTCTTTCCAATCTTCGCGGGTTTGCAATCCAAGCGTTTCAAAAACACTCGAAACGAAAACGGTCGCGCCATCGCTGGTGCTGACAACTATTTTTGTTTCGGCGCAAATAAGCAGAGCGTCTTTTAGTTGCGCGGTGCTGTAACTATGACCATTGCGCTTTAATTCCTGCTGTAATTGGTAAAGCGTGAAAGTAACGCCCGCTGCGTCGTCGAGAAACAAGCCTTGTCCGGCGGTTGCAAACCTTCTTAACGCATCTTCTACTAATTCCTCTCTTTTTGAAGGGAAGTATTCGCGCTCCGCTCCTTCTTTGTCTTTTAATCGGGCTGGTTTGATTTCAATTTTGTATTTCGTGCCTCTACATTCAAACGAGCGCGTCAGCGATTTTAGAAAAGTGCCGTTTATCCGTTCAACCTTTCCCCAATGATACTTGGGCATAAAATCGTATAGCTCAATCGTGTTTGAGTAATGTTTTTCCTGCGGTTGGATAAACTCGAACAAATTAAGCTGCACCGGCTCTGTTCTTTTATAATCGCCTAACTTTTTAACTATTTTTTCTTCGCCTGTAACTACAAGCTCGGCGGTCGCCTTGTTTTTGACAGTTTTTAGTTTGGTATTTTTTCGCATAAATTAATGCTCTTTTACATTTTGCGTAATTGCTTTTTCAGTTTTTCAGCAACGCAAAATTATAAAATCAATTTTGTTTTTGTAACCAATCGTCTAACAATTCCTGAACCAAAATCGAATATTCTTTCTTTTGGTCGAGCAGCAAATGTTTAACTGCCGTATAAGTTTCTTTTTTGACATAAGCCGTCGCTTGTGCAAAATCGCCGCTCGAACGCTTTGCGCGTGGTCGCCCGCGTCTCGGCATTTCCGGCGCGGTTAAGTCTAAAGTTGTATTAAAACTTAATTCTTCTTTCGGCTCGACGGCTGGCTGTTGCATTTCCACTTCCGGTTTCGCCCTTCGCAAATTTGTAAATCGGTTATTTGCCATAATTTTTCAAAATTTCTTTTCCAAGTGCATTGAACTCATCGGACGCGGCTTCACCGTTTTTCAGCTTATTAACGGTCGTGCCTTCTAAAGCGGCTCGCTTTAAAATCACTCGCCGGTGTATTTCGGTTTCAAAATAAGGAGCCTTGAAATCCTCTTTCAGTAAAATTTTTGCTTCAGCACCAGCGTGGCTGCGCGGCGTTATTAAAGTAAATAAAACTTTGTAATTGTCGGCGTTAAAACTCTTTAAGGTTTCAATTATTTTGAAAAGCGCGTCAAGGCTTAGTGCGTCCGGCTCGCTTGGTATAATTACTAAATCACTTTCGGCGCAAATCGTTTTTAACTCATCGGCAGTGGGTCGAGCCGGCGTGTCCAAAATTAAAAATTTGTTTTCGCCGGCTTGTTCGTTCAATTTTTCCTGACCTATTACCTCAAACGGCAATTTACCGCGCTCGTTCCAAGCCAACGCGCTTTGATTGGGGTCGCCGTCAACTAATAAAACTTTGTTCTTTTTGCTGCTTAGAAACGCCGCTAAATGAATTGCAGTTGTTGTTTTCCCAACTCCGCCTTTGAAGCTCGCAAAGGAAATAATCATATTTATTCTCCTGCGCGTAATTTATCAGATTGCTTCATAAAGTCAAATAATGATTTTTCAAAAAATCGCTTTTTCAGTTTTTTGCGTTGCTGAAATTATTAAATGTTTTACAACTAAAAACGGCTGGCGGGAAAAAACTTCAATCTCCAAAAGGCGCGTCGTTTCCGTTCGGCAATGGTTCTAGCCCGGCGTTTAATGTTTTTGCTGCTTTCCTGCTCATTATGCTTTTTTGGTCGCATTCACTTTGCTGTTTTTCGCGTGAGCTTCACCGGCTGTTTTCATTAAATTTTTAGTAGCGTCCTAATCTCGTGGTGCTATACTTTTATTTGTCTCAAAAACCACATTTGGTGAGACAAGAAAATTGGGACAAGGATTTTTTTACTTTAGTGAGAGACAAGACTGAATAATATCAAGAAAGAGTAGCGGACGTGGGGTCGAAAATTTTAGGGGAGAAAAATGAACAAATACTTTTTTATGTTTGCATTGTTAATGTTTTTTTGCGTATCCGTTTCCATAAAAGCGGCGGCTCAAACGACAATGGCAAACGGCAACATGAAAACTTCAATCAAACAAACGGTGAATATTGAAGAAGCGGTTAAACTTGAAACCCCAACCGGAAATTTATTCGGAACATTGCTATTGCCTCAATCGAAAAAAAAATTTCCGATAGTCTTAATTATCGCCGGTTCCGGTCCAACCGATCGTGATGGTAATTCTCCATTGCTGAAGGGTGCTAATAATAGTCTTAAATTACTTGCAGAAGGATTTGCAGTTAATGGTATTGCATCGCTTCGCTATGACAAGCGCGGAGTGGGCGAAAGCGGAAAGGATATGCTCTTAACTGCTCAAAAAATAAATAAGACGCCGCGTGAGGAAGACCTTGTTTTCGACTCTTATATTGACGATGCAGTTTTATGGGGTCAAAAAATACGTAATGATAAACGCTTCTCCAGTATAACGATTGCCGGTCATAGCGAAGGTTCTTTAATCGGTATGGTAGCTGCTCAAAAAATGAAAGCCGATGCGTTCGTATCAATAGCCGGTGCAGGTCGCCCCGTCGGGCAAATCCTTCTTGAACAACTCAAAGCGCAATTGCCGCCTGATTTGATGAAAACATCTGAAGAAATTCTCAGTCAGCTGGGTGCCGGAAAAACCGTTGAATCAGTGCCGCCCACATTAAATACCGTTTTTCGCCGAAGCGTTCAGCCTTATATGATTTCATGGCTTCGTTATGATCCGGCAAAAGAAATTACCAAACTTGCCGTTCCCGTCCTGATTACGCAAGGAACAACGGATATACAGGCAACGGCGCAGGATATAAAGTTGCTCGCCGGTGCAAAGCCAGCGGCAAAGGTATTAATAATCGAAGGAATGAATCACCTTCTCAAAGCAGTCCCAAGCGATCGAAATAAGCAATTAGCATCATATAGCGACCCAACACTTCCGATTGTGCCTGAACTTATTAACGAAGTCACCCTTTTTGTCAATAAAGTAAAGAAATGATTTTTGGTATTACTCAATATTTGGACTGTCGCAAAAAAAATAGCTGTCTCAAAAGCGCCAATTTGCGATGTATCATTAACGACCCTTTTTGAGACAAGAAACTCGTAACATTCCAAAGATTAAAAATTAAATTATGAGCAAAACTGTTGGAAATGCTTTGTTAGCTTTATTTCTTTCCATCATTCTCAGTTTTATCGTAACTGGAATTTATATTTATTACCCTCTTATAAGCGTGATGCTTAATGCTCGTGAAGGAGTAGGTATCGGTTCAGGAATCAGTGGGTTTTGGCTCTTATTCATACTTGAGCCACTGCTATTCATAATCATCTTTGCTTTACTGCAATGGAAAAGTAAGAAAAGCTGAAATGTCTCACAAACGCTCGTTTTTGAGACGCTAAAAACTACCAGCGTAAGACAAACGAAAACCCAATAAAACATTTCCCAAAACCTATCTCAAAAACAAGGTTTCAATACTTATGTCATTTTTAGCTTTTGGGAAATAATCATTTTGAGATTTCGTCAATTCAATTCCAGCCCGCTATGAAGCTATAAAATCAGAAAGTCTCCGGTCTTATTCTCTTCCGTGATACGCCCTTCTGTCTGCGAAATAAAATTTCTCATCGGCTTCTCGTTTTTCGGCGAGTTCACCAATTCGGGTTATCTTCAGTTTCGGTATTTGAAGTTTCGAGCCTGATTCTGAATTGCCCTGCGACGTTTTCGCGTCCTTTGTTTCCTCAAGCGGTGAAACTTGGCGTTTAGAACCTCTCTGAGACGTTTTTCTTTTCATTTCTTACTCTTCCTTCGCGTTTTGATTTTTGGTCTTATCTGCTCATTGACCAGCCTCTGCTTTCAACTTTAATTTCCGGTGCTTCTATCTCCGGTGCTTCCATTTCAATTTCCATCCCCTTGTCTTCAATCTCAATGTCGCCTTGTTCGCCGATTGCGCTTACTAATTCGTCAAGCTCCGTCTGTGTGGTTTGCGTCGCCGCAATCAATTTTGCGTCCTCTGCGCTGATTGACGCATCTTCCACTGCGCCGGTCGCTGCGTCTATTCCGAAGTCCGCGTGTGAAAGAGATGTTATTTCGTCGGTTATCTCAAAAAACTTTATCTCTTCTCTGTAATCAGTTCCTTGCTCAAAGCTATCGATTTTTCCTGCGCCGCTTTCCGCGTTGCTTTGATAGTTTTCATATCCACTTTCAAAAAGTTCGATTTGATTAAATTTGCTTGCATCATTCTCTCCTGCAATATATTCAACGCTTCCACGCTCATCATCGCGTAGTCCATACTTATCAAGCCGTTGTAATACGCCTTCTTCGCCGTCAAGCTCGTATCTTTCACCACTCCTATAAGTTCCGTCATTTGCTCGTTCCGCGTCTTCAAAACCTTCCGTAATCTCTCGTTCTCGTCGTAAATTGCCGCTACTTCCTTGTTCTCCGTCGTCGCCCACTCCAGCATTACGTTGTATTGCTGGCGTAGCTGCTCGTTCTGTTCCCACAGCAGTTTGTTCTGCTCGCTCAAGCTGCCGTTGTTCGTCGAGAGCGCGTCCAGTCTCAAGTTCAATAACTCGTTGATTTTCTCCAACTCCGCTTTTTTCATTTTCCAGCCCTGTCCTTTCGCTCAATTCCTTTGTTTGCCAATACTGATAATTAAATTTGTCCTGCGTCCGCTCCGGCTTCGGCGGCGGCTCTACTCCTGCGGCTTTCGCCGCTTTTACGTCCTTTTTCCATTGCGCTGTTTCGCCCTTTTTTCGTTTCAGCTCCGGCGTGTACGCGGTCGCGTATTCCTCATCAAACTGCTTTGCCCATTTCTCGTCTATCGTCCTGAAACTTTCCCCGCGTAAATTTATTTTCTTTCCATCCGTTTGTCTCGCGTCTATCCAAACGTGCGCGTGCGTGTATTCCGTATCCTGATGAACTGCAACTATCGCTCGCGCCTTGTCAAAATTCTTTTCTAAAAACTGTTCTGCCATTTCCGAGCATTTATCTGATTCTTCTTTCCTGTCCCAAGTCAAAATCAAGCGGTAATGCGTCCGGGCGTTCGGCTGTTTGGCTTTTGCCAGTTCAACATCTTCTCTGCTGTGCGCGTAAGCTATCGCGTTCGTCCTCGCCTCTTGCAGCTCCATTTTTCCGGTTTCGCCTTCCTGCTCTGGAAACGCAATATTAACGAACGAGATTTTTTCACAGTCTTTTTCTCGCGTGATATAACTCGCGTTCGCTCCGCCTGCGCCCGTTCTTCCGACCGACATTTTTGCTACGCTCATAACTTTTTCTTCGCCTGTCCGATTAGCTTCTCCATCTCCGCTAAGACGCTTTCAATCTCTGCTGCCGTCGGCGATTGTCCGCCTCCTCTGTGATAAGCGTTTTGCGCGTGGGCTAGTTGATTCAAATTCACTCCGATTCTCCGTAGCTCGAAAATAAATGTTTCTATCATCCACGATTCAGATTCGTGCACTGCGGCTTCCGCGTCTCTTGCATTCACGTCCTTTACGCCGTTCTCCAAAGTCCCTTCTATTACCAAACGCGATAAACTTAAACCGCTTTTTTTCGATAATATCTTTAATCTTTTATATTCATCTTCGTTTGCTCTGACCGTAAATACGCGCGGCAATCCCGGCGACTTCCAAGCGCGTTTTTTCTTCTCTCGTTTCTTGCCTGTTTCGCTCACGTCTCGATACTCTCCAAACGGCTGATTTTCCGCTCTGCAAGACGACGGCTCAAACCCCGTCGGGCGAAGCGCGGTAGCGCGTAGCCGTATCTTGCCTTACCTTTAATTTTTGCCAGTCATATTTATACCACACAACTCAAAATGGGGCAAAAGTTAAATTTCGTGCTTCCCTGAATAAAATTAAAATCCGCAAAATAAAATATCTCAAAAATCAGAAAAGTAAAGAAAAAAGAAGACGAATCAGATAATAAATTAGAGAAAAAGGGGGCGAAAAATAAGAAAATAAACAAACAAAATCACGGATTATTTACAACCAAAACATACGCAAACCCTATTTTCACAAATCCAACATTTAGATCAAAAGCCAAAAATAAATCAGCCGCTATCTAAAAATCAAAGTAAAAAAAGCGCGTGGAGAAGAGAATAAGAGAGAAAAAAGGCGAGAGAAAATCAAACGAAAACCCTCGCCAAAAGAAAAGACAAAAGAAAAATAGAAAATAAAGAACAGAAAATAGAAAATAGAAAAATAAACGAAGAATAAGCGAAAAATAAATAAGAAATTAAATATCTTCTTGAAACATTTCTTGACTTCTTTTTATTTCCTCGATTATCCTTTCAAAAGCCAGAAATAAGTAAATAAATAAAGCAGAAAAAGAGAAAAATGAAAAATACAAAGGAGAATAAATAAATGCCTGCTCAAAACATTATTGATTCGGTCTTACAGAAAAATCGTCAGCAAAAACGAATTAAAATCAATTTCTCTGTCAGTGAAGAAACAAACAGCGCAATTGATAAATTTATCGAACAAATGAAAAACGAAGGCGAAACAATCGATAAATCAATGTTGCTCGAACAATGGACTGATAAACTCGTCGATACTCTGCGCCGAAGCTATAAACAACGCAAAAATAAAAAAGTAGCCAGTGCGGTTAATAATGCCGCTCAACCTTCCCAAGCTTCCACTAATCAAAACAGCTAATTGAAAAGGGTTGAAGGCGAGTTAGTCGAACATCAAACTTGGGAAAAAAACAAAAATGGGCGAGCTTTGAAAACCGAAACGGCGGAAAAGTGCCGCCGTTTTGAATGTTTCGATTCCAATTTGCTCGAGGATAAATAGGAACGCGAACGCAAGTGCGAAACGAAACCGACAGGAAAGATGAAGCAGCTATTTGAAAAGGCTTCGGAGCTGCCGCGCCATCAACAGCAGAGGGGGCTGTAAGAAATTTTGTGTAATTCAAATTTTATAGAATAAGGAAATTACACAGATGACAATAAGAAAAGAGATTTTAGATGAACTGCTTCGGGATTATAAGAATCCTGAAGATTTGCTCGGCGAGAACGTGTGTGGGAATCGGCTGATAATGGACTGCACCTCGTCGAACATCTTCGCCTTGTCGGTGAGGTTTCGGCAGATTGGCGTGTTCTAATAAGAAAATCATGATATAGGCTTGGTTTGCTTCTGCGCTTCGCTTAAAATCCTGCCTCAGCACTTATGCCGAAGCACGATGATATCCCTTCCACTGACTCTGTCGAGATTGAAGTACTGATTTACAATGTAGTGTCCCTACCATGTTTTCTGTCTTTTGAACGTTTCCTTGCGAGAGAATACTTTTCTCGCAGAGGGCCTTTTGTTGATTTGGAGTTCGCTCTTCTTACAAGCATCTCTTAAAATGCGGCAAGCTTTAGTTACTAATTCTATTGGTTCGCTTGCCAACTCTCTGTTTTGAGCTTTTAACTTTTCAACAATTGTTGTGGAGGCTTGATTTATAGCATCATTAAAGATTTTTACCTTTAGTTCCTCATCAATAGTCAACAGTTTTAGTGAAGGAAAGGTAAATTGTAAAGGTTTTTCACCTCCTTCTGGCATCGTTGGATTTGTAAAGTCGATTAACACAGGATGTTGCTTAAGACCGCTGTACCAACCTATGTCTCTCATCGCCAGCTTTAGTTTCGAGGCGTTGTCAGGTATTTTCCTTGAATATTCATTTAAGAACGCGAACGAAAATAATCCATGCTCTATCTCAGGTACTTCGAAAGAGATTTCATCGTCCAAACACGAACAATAGACTCTCCCAAGTCCGAGCGGGCCTCTCCCTTCATACTTCCCTGGGTACATTTCCTGGAGCATAATGACGTTTTGGTGAATATCACTTGCAACTGCTCCCGCGTGACAACAATCAAGGTAGAAGTCGAGGCGGTTAGGAGAGGGCGCGTCATCACGCTTTGGAAGCGATTCAAGCAACATCGTGGCTAAATCCTTTGAACTTAGCAATCCATCCGCGATAACAATTCCGCTCTCTCCATCGTTGTTCGAATAACCATGCCCCAAAAACATAAAATTGATTTGTACTGAAACAAACTCAGGGTCATTAGAATTTAATTCGATCCAATTTTTAATTTTTTTTATTGCTTGATTAATTTCTAATCGATTCGGATTCTCCAGCCTCTCCGTATGGGCGAAATAGCCCGGACTTCGCCCGGCTTTTTGGTATACAATTCCTGGATCACCTATCATCATAGGTCTGTAAAATGAGTAGAAAGCTGTCAAGTCTTTTGTGGCACTGACCAACTGTCCAAAATTCTTGGGTGTGGGAGAAGCGGGGGATTGTGAACCTCTATTAACATCTGGTCCGTCACAAGCGATAAGCAAATTAGCCCAAAACGCTCTGTCATATGGTCCCATCAATATGGTGTTAATTCGGGGTTCATGCTCCGAACCATCTGGATGATGAAATACAATCTGACCATTAATATCTTTTGTTCTGACTGTGTAAGAATTTGTAATAAGCTCAGTTTCTGAAGTGTTCAAACGAGCTTCGTGAAGGATTATTGACTCTCTTTCAGTCAGGGTCTCTTTGTTTTGCAACTCTGATATTAATTGTTCATCAAAGATCGGAATACCGTGATGCGCCTCTTTAGAAAATTTTCTGTTTTTGAATCTAAACAGTAGTTTACGCCACATACTGAATGTCCTAGAGAGCAGATGTTGAAAGTTTGGCATGTTCAAAGTTTTAGTTTGTCTCTTGTTGGGCAGAACAGCAGAACAAAAGAAAATATTGTCCTTTTTATGCTTCAACAGTCAAAAGTAGAATGTCCTTTTTTCTTTCCTGCAACAGAGATTCGGACCACAGTACGGTTGTCCGATGTTCGGCGCTTATGAATCGTACCTCTACCGCCTAACGCTAGGCATAGCCCGACACGCGCACAACGCATCAACCCTTCAAATCTTGCAGATGAAGGCTGCGCTCTTTGCGGTCGGTTGCATACCGTTGTTATGCTGTGTTGCTACCTTCATGCAAATGTTTACGGGTTTTTTGTATGTCCGTATCAATTTGTTCTGCTGAACGTAGTTCGGCTTCTTCGATTTGATTCAATCCATCGGTAAGCATCATCAATATTTTATGTCTAGGTAGAGCATCAGACACATTTTCTTCTATGAGAAATAGTTGATCTTCTGCTTTCCGTACCAATGCTTTCAACCTTGCTACTTTTTCGCGTGCTCTGAAGGCATGTACTTCAGGACGGTAATATTGGCGAACAAGAGATGAAACGAGAACCAGAAGACCTAATCCTCCAACTAATGATTTAGATAAACTTTCCTGGAGGAAAGATGTGGCAAGTAGCCCCCCTACTATAAATTGCCCAAAAGTGAGAACTGAACTGGCAAAACGATATGCACGAGATACAATTTCTTGTTTCCCCAAAACTTCACGTACTTCAGTAAATCGAATTGATAACCCGTCTGTGGGCGCTTCTTTACTCCCTTTACTAACGACGCCATTATGAACTCTAATTTCATTCCTCTCTTCGCGCTCACCAAATAAATTACCAAGAAAACTTCCAATAAAACTATTTGGGATTTGCTTCGCCACCGCAGCAACAAGCGTCGCTAATACTATTGCAACCACGCTAAGCACTACTGCAATTATTTCAGCATTCATGTCTCACTCCTTCGTGAGGTTGCGGCAAGCCGGCTTGCCGCAACCTCACCCTTGTCATACTACACCGAGCCACTCTCTCCACAACCCCAGAGCGGTTTCTCCTCGATGTCCGGGATACAAGATACCCAACCTGAGCAGTGAAAGAGAGGGCAGCGGTAAGGTTCATCTCTATTACTCATCCGAACACTCGCCCTGTCATTGAAAGTTCGCCTCTAATAATAACCCCCTTACAGAATCTAGAAGCCGCCGAACGGCGGCGTTGACGTGGCGCGAAACCGCTACGGACAAGCTAAGGGAAACCAAGCAACGTGATAACAAAGTCGCTGTTTCGCGCTCACGTCCAATAACTTGTTAGCCCGCCCGTTATTGTCAACGAAGCCGCTTGAAATACACAATCTCTGGGTCGCCTTCGTCCAAGTTGTGAATCACGCCGCTTAACTCATACTCAAGTTTGGCAAGCAACGTCTGCATCCGCAAGTTCGAGAGATTCGTCGAAGTGAACAGCTTTGCCGTTTTGCACAGCGACTCCATATGTCGGAGCAGCATCTCGCCAACACCGCGCCGCCGATATTCGCTGCGAACATATAACAAATCAATAAAGCCGAGATGAAAAAAAGTGTAATTCAGCACTCCGTAACCGATAACTTCTTGGTCAAGAACAGCGACAAAGTACGTTCCGGCAGCAACCTCGCGCCGGATAAACTCACGACGTTCCTCTTCCACCTCTGCAATGTGGTCGAACGAGCAAAGAATCTCTGCATCGTTTTCAACAGCTGGACGAATCGAAATCATAATTCAATTACCGCTCAATCATACGCCGCACGTCTGCAAACGCGAAGCGGGCTAACTAATTATTATACCGTTAAGTTGCGGCATAAACCCGAAATAGGTGGTTTATGACACAAATAATACTAATTTTGACGGTTTTGTAAACGGGCGTGATTTCAAGGAATTTTAGCAAAAGCTGTTCATAAATTACATATTGGCTATTATTGGACGCGCTCAAAACTTTTGCATTATTTGAAAATGTTTTCGCGCCTTTGTCTCTCGGCTTCCAACTGATATTTGAGCATAAATCACTGTGTTTTGAATGTTAGCGTGTCCTAACCAGTCCTGCACAAAGCGAATATCCGCGCCGTTGTCGAGCAAATGCGTTGCAATCGAATGTTTCAAAACGTGAAAGTGTCTTTTATCGTCCGGGAGCTTCGCCTTTTCTCCGTAACCTTTTATCAAAACATCTAACATTGCGCGGCTGATCGGTGCGCCTTTTCGACTTGGAAAAAGGTAGGGCAGGAAATCGATGCGCGTTCGCAGATAACTTTTCAAAATTCTCACTTCGTCCGCTTGTAATGGATGAACGCCGGAGAGACTGCCCTTTAACCTGTGAATATTTAATCTTAGCTGTTTATTGTCAAAATCATTTCGTTGTAAAAGTCCGATTTCGCTAGCCCGTAATCCGTGCCGGTATGCCAAGAGAAAAATAGCTTTATCTCTTTTACTTGAAATCTCGCCGATTAGCTTTTTTGTTTCCGCTTCAGTAAGAAATTTTATCGTTTCGGCATTGGTGGCTCGGCTTGATTTCATCAAAGAGATTATTAGACAAAATAATTGTTTTGTCTAATAAGGAATTAGCTTTGCTAGAAAAATTGGTGGTTTTCGGTCTTTGAGGAAAGCCCAAATTTAACTGTAATGTCTAATTGGTTTTTTATTCTCGGAATTGAATAACAATCTAATACCGATGTGCTTGCTATTTATGCTTATTGAGTAAGGCTTCGACAATTTGTGTCGGCTCTCGAAACGGGGTTTTTCGCAATCTCTCAATAGCTTCGACAAATGAAATTAAGTTTGCTTCGGCGGCGCGGTCAAGAACGCCTAAGGTGCCGATGGTGAGAAATCCGAGCCTTGCAGCTTGGCGCCGTCCGTCTGTTTCATCTATTAAAAGAGCATCTGCGCCGATTTCTTCGGCAATCTGAATGGCTTCGCGCTCGCCGTAGTCTAACTTTTCAAATTTATTTTTAGGTTGTGTTTGCGATGCGCGAACTTCAAGCCAGACAGGTTTTGTTCCGAGCCATTTTTTGACGGGCGCAGGTGTTTTGGCGTGGCTTAGTTCATCAAAAACCGCCTGCGGAATAATAATTTGTCCGAAAAGTTGCGGCAGAACTTCTACATAGCCAACCAAGACTAAATAATTAAGCGGTGAGGTGTCGGAGACAATAATCATTTTTTCAATAAACGATCGAGTGCGGCTTGCTCACGCTCTAAATCTTCAAAGCTGTATTCAAGTTCGATTTTGTGGGCTTTGAGAAAAGCGTCAAGTTCGAGACGTGTTTCAAAGCCGAGTAATTCTCTGACCTGAAACGTGCTGAGACGGTTCGAGCGATACGCTTCGAGCGCGATTGATTCCAAAGCCGTGCGCGATAAATTCGATGATTTACCCAGCAGCGCAGCGACTGCTTCCGGTAACTCGACTGTAATTGCAATACTCATAAATTTTTCCTCTTGAAATTCTTAAATTTGATTACAATTTTACCATTTTCTCAGTTCAAAAATTCATCTTTTTTTAATCTTTTAATCGCGTCCGATAACACGGTGTATGGTTAAATGTATTAGGTTAAATAAGAGGTTAAAAAGGATAAGCTCGTTTTAAAAATTTTAAGCCTTTTAGAATCTATGTTTTATAGGATTCTTATCGGACTCAGAACTACATATTTCGATGCTTTTTCAATTTTCACGGATTCAGAACTACATATTTTAGGTGCTTCACGGACTCAGAACTACATATTGATACCCCTTTATGGACTCAGAACTACATATTGCGGACTCAGAACTACATATTTGCCTGTGGAAAACTTTAATTTATAAACTCCTAAATATATGTTTTTTACCCTTATGGACTCAAAACTACATATTCACGGATTCAAAACTATATATTTTGACCGTTTCGCGGATTCAAAACTACATATTTGAATTACTTTTTTCAAGAGCTTTAGTAAACCGTCCGTGTCTTTTATTGGCTTGCATAACCTCACCGGCAAACGTCGGGTGCGGCGTAAGAATGAGTTTCGCGTTTGTTAATTTGTTTCTAGCTTGCGCGTCGTGCGTCGGCTCGATGCGATACGAAAGCAAAACCTTAAACTCTTTCATCTCGTCTAGTGCTTTGCAGACATTCCGTAAATTGTGCTTCGGGGTGTCGTATTCAGTTAAACCAAAATCACGAATAATAGTTGAAAGCGTTATGTGATACGGCTGCGTGATGCTGGCTTGTGTGTAATGGTGGCTCATTCGTTTGTGAAGCTGCCGCGCGATTATGCTTTTGTAACTCATCGCCTTTTCATAATTCAACTGTCGAAACGTGCCGGTCTTAATGCTTTCTGTAACAAGCGAATTAAAGCGCACAAAGGCTTTTGATTTTTGTCCTTTGTCTTTCCAATCTTCGCGGGTTTGCAATCCAAGCGTTTCAAAAACACTCGAAACGAAAACGGTCGCGCCATCGCTGGTGCTGACAACTATTTTTGTTTCGGCGCAAATAAGCAGAGCGTCTTTTAGTTGCGCGGTGCTGTAACTATGACCATTGCGCTTTAATTCCTGCTGTAATTGGTAAAGCGTGAAAGTAACGCCCGCTGCGTCGTCGAGAAACAAGCCTTGTCCGGCGGTTGCAAACCTTCTTAACGCATCTTCTACTAATTCCTCTCTTTTTGAAGGGAAGTATTCGCGCTCCGCTCCTTCTTTGTCTTTTAATCGGGCTGGTTTGATTTCAATTTTGTATTTCGTGCCTCTACATTCAAACGAGCGCGTCAGCGATTTTAGAAAAGTGCCGTTTATCCGTTCAACCTTTCCCCAATGATACTTGGGCATAAAATCGTATAGCTCAATCGTGTTTGAGTAATGTTTTTCCTGCGGTTGGATAAACTCGAACAAATTAAGCTGCACCGGCTCTGTTCTTTTATAATCGCCTAACTTTTTAACTATTTTTTCTTCGCCTGTAACTACAAGCTCGGCGGTCGCCTTGTTTTTGACAGTTTTTAGTTTGGTATTTTTTCGCATAAATTAATGCTCTTTTACATTTTGCGTAATTGCTTTTTCAGTTTTTCAGCAACGCAAAATTATAAAATCAATTTTGTTTTTGTAACCAATCGTCTAACAATTCCTGAACCAAAATCGAATATTCTTTCTTTTGGTCGAGCAGCAAATGTTTAACTGCCGTATAAGTTTCTTTTTTGACATAAGCCGTCGCTTGTGCAAAATCGCCGCTCGAACGCTTTGCGCGTGGTCGCCCGCGTCTCGGCATTTCCGGCGCGGTTAAGTCTAAAGTTGTATTAAAACTTAATTCTTCTTTCGGCTCGACGGCTGGCTGTTGCATTTCCACTTCCGGTTTCGCCCTTCGCAAATTTGTAAATCGGTTATTTGCCATAATTTTTCAAAATTTCTTTTCCAAGTGCATTGAACTCATCGGACGCGGCTTCACCGTTTTTCAGCTTATTAACGGTCGTGCCTTCTAAAGCGGCTCGCTTTAAAATCACTCGCCGGTGTATTTCGGTTTCAAAATAAGGAGCCTTGAAATCCTCTTTCAGTAAAATTTTTGCTTCAGCACCAGCGTGGCTGCGCGGCGTTATTAAAGTAAATAAAACTTTGTAATTGTCGGCGTTAAAACTCTTTAAGGTTTCAATTATTTTGAAAAGCGCGTCAAGGCTTAGTGCGTCCGGCTCGCTTGGTATAATTACTAAATCACTTTCGGCGCAAATCGTTTTTAACTCATCGGCAGTGGGTCGAGCCGGCGTGTCCAAAATTAAAAATTTGTTTTCGCCGGCTTGTTCGTTCAATTTTTCCTGACCTATTACCTCAAACGGCAATTTACCGCGCTCGTTCCAAGCCAACGCGCTTTGATTGGGGTCGCCGTCAACTAATAAAACTTTGTTCTTTTTGCTGCTTAGAAACGCCGCTAAATGAATTGCAGTTGTTGTTTTCCCAACTCCGCCTTTGAAGCTCGCAAAGGAAATAATCATATTTATTCTCCTGCGCGTAATTTATCAGATTGCTTCATAAAGTCAAATAATGATTTTTCAAAAAATCGCTTTTTCAGTTTTTTGCGTTGCTGAAATTATTAAATGTTTTACAACTAAAAACGGCTGGCGGGAAAAAACTTCAATCTCCAAAAGGCGCGTCGTTTCCGTTCGGCAATGGTTCTAGCCCGGCGTTTAATGTTTTTGCTGCTTTCCTGCTCATTATGCTTTTTTGGTCGCATTCACTTTGCTGTTTTTCGCGTGAGCTTCACCGGCTGTTTTCATTAAATTTTTAGTAGCGTCCTAATCTCGTGGTGCTATACTTTTATTTGTCTCAAAAACCACATTTGGTGAGACAAGAAAATTGGGACAAGGATTTTTTTACTTTAGTGAGAGACAAGACTGAATAATATCAAGAAAGAGTAGCGGACGTGGGGTCGAAAATTTTAGGGGAGAAAAATGAACAAATACTTTTTTATGTTTGCATTGTTAATGTTTTTTTGCGTATCCGTTTCCATAAAAGCGGCGGCTCAAACGACAATGGCAAACGGCAACATGAAAACTTCAATCAAACAAACGGTGAATATTGAAGAAGCGGTTAAACTTGAAACCCCAACCGGAAATTTATTCGGAACATTGCTATTGCCTCAATCGAAAAAAAAATTTCCGATAGTCTTAATTATCGCCGGTTCCGGTCCAACCGATCGTGATGGTAATTCTCCATTGCTGAAGGGTGCTAATAATAGTCTTAAATTACTTGCAGAAGGATTTGCAGTTAATGGTATTGCATCGCTTCGCTATGACAAGCGCGGAGTGGGCGAAAGCGGAAAGGATATGCTCTTAACTGCTCAAAAAATAAATAAGACGCCGCGTGAGGAAGACCTTGTTTTCGACTCTTATATTGACGATGCAGTTTTATGGGGTCAAAAAATACGTAATGATAAACGCTTCTCCAGTATAACGATTGCCGGTCATAGCGAAGGTTCTTTAATCGGTATGGTAGCTGCTCAAAAAATGAAAGCCGATGCGTTCGTATCAATAGCCGGTGCAGGTCGCCCCGTCGGGCAAATCCTTCTTGAACAACTCAAAGCGCAATTGCCGCCTGATTTGATGAAAACATCTGAAGAAATTCTCAGTCAGCTGGGTGCCGGAAAAACCGTTGAATCAGTGCCGCCCACATTAAATACCGTTTTTCGCCGAAGCGTTCAGCCTTATATGATTTCATGGCTTCGTTATGATCCGGCAAAAGAAATTACCAAACTTGCCGTTCCCGTCCTGATTACGCAAGGAACAACGGATATACAGGCAACGGCGCAGGATATAAAGTTGCTCGCCGGTGCAAAGCCAGCGGCAAAGGTATTAATAATCGAAGGAATGAATCACCTTCTCAAAGCAGTCCCAAGCGATCGAAATAAGCAATTAGCATCATATAGCGACCCAACACTTCCGATTGTGCCTGAACTTATTAACGAAGTCACCCTTTTTGTCAATAAAGTAAAGAAATGATTTTTGGTATTACTCAATATTTGGACTGTCGCAAAAAAAATAGCTGTCTCAAAAGCGCCAATTTGCGATGTATCATTAACGACCCTTTTTGAGACAAGAAACTCGTAACATTCCAAAGATTAAAAATTAAATTATGAGCAAAACTGTTGGAAATGCTTTGTTAGCTTTATTTCTTTCCATCATTCTCAGTTTTATCGTAACTGG
>MWWK01000038.1_pt1 | contig 18109 bp, 17 predicted proteins | sample 1047241 | NCBI WGS metagenome assembly MWWK01 (sample SAMN06349964, study PRJNA376086) | soil metagenome | isolation source: BG12-3 sample Antarctic (ecotone) soil | place: Antarctica | reverse complement strand
CGCGCAAAAACTCGCCGCCGATGCGCTCAACTTTTCCCCAGTGATACTTGGGTATAAAGTCGTAAAGCTCTATCGTGTTCGAGTAGCGCGGTTGGTCATTGGGCTTTAGGTCAAGTAACTGAAACAGAGATAACTGCAAAGGGTAACTTTGCTCGTAATCGTCCAGCCGCTTGCCCGACTCCGGCGCGGCTTCGATTTCTGCGGGTGGTTGCGTTTTTTCCTTTTTTGCGGCTTCTTTGTGCATTTTGTTAATCTCTGCTCAATAATCATATAAGCAGTTATTCAATTATGTGATTACTTGAATAAACGATTATATGATTATTTTTTACCTGCTAACCAAGCTGTCAACAGTTCTTCTACTAACTCCGAGTAATCTAATCCGCGCTCATCATTTAGCAAAGCGATCCTAACAGCTTTATAGGTATCCTTACGGACAAATGCGGGTGCTTGCCTATAATCCGGGTCGCTTCGCTTGCCGACTATAGGCGCGGCGGCTCTGCCGCCGGTGCTTGTTTTTTTGCCATCTGACTCGCTTTCGGCAGATTGCAAAGACTTCGCTGAGGGGGCGGCAACGGTCGGTGCTTTCTTGTCCGGGCTGCGCTTCTCGCTTTTAGTGCCTTTCATTTTTAGCTGTGATTTTGTTTCGGTATTTTCGAGTCCGTTAAATAATTCAGTAAATTGTCCCACGTTATATTATCTCCTTAGCTAATTGCTCATAAGCGGCGGCGGCGGTTTTTGCGCTGCGGTCACGGACTTCGCCGACTAACACACCTTGCAATGCGGCTTTTTTGTAAGATGCATAGCGTTTAATCTGCGTTTTGAAGCTCGGCAGCCTGCTGTTTTTAATTAACTCTACCGCGTCCGCTCCGTCGTGGCTCGGCGGCGGCGGTATCATCGTTAAAAGCAATTTGTAATTACCTACGTTAATGCCTTTTAAGGTAGCAAGCATTTTCAATGTCGCTTTCAGCGCGAGCGCGTCCGGCGTGGTCGGCACAATTAACAAATCAGTATGCGCGGCAAGCTCTTTAAGGTCGGATTCGTCCGGGCGGGCTTTAGTGTCAATAATAACGTGCTGAAAATTTCGTGCTTCTGTGCTGGCTTGTTCTTCGTCCATTACCGAAAACGGCAAGAGTCCAGCGGCTGCCCAATCGCTGCTGCTGCGGTTCGGGTCGCCATCCACTAAAAGCGTGTTGCCTTTTTTGGAAAGATAACCGGCGAGATGCACGGCGGTTGTCGTTTTTCCTACGCCGCCTTTGAAACTTGCGATTGTGATTATCATAACGGGGTCATCATAGCATAATAACCTGATTAGGCAAACAATCGTATAATTAATTATACGATTGTTTGCCTAATTGTATATTTGCATAAGCGCCTATGTGAATATGCGCTCATATTATGATTTAATCGTAAACCCTACTTTCTGCGCGGCTTCGCTCAATCGCGCATCGTCGCAAATAAAAAGCCTTCCTTTCGGCTTCTCTTTGCACCAAACCAGCGCGGCGGCAAGCTGAAACGAATCTAACGCCCGTAAGCTGTAAGTGTCGGGCAATTCTGCTGCAATCGAGTGGAGCTTGTCGCCGGTGATAATCTCGCGCCATTGGCGGCGCATCGCTTCAAGCCGGTTAATCGCAAACTGCAAGCCTTTTGCATCCGTTTCGTTTTCGCGGTGAAGCCGGGCTAACGCGCTGCGTATTTCGACGGTCGCGCCTGACCAAACAATAATGCGGCTGCTCTGTCGCCAAAGCTGACGAAAGCTCTGGCTCGCCGTCTGCCGGACGCAAAGCGGCACTAACGCGCTTGAATCCCAAAAGCCGTTATTAGTCCTCATCGCGTTCTGCTCGGATAACGGCGCGAATCGCATCTAAAGATACTTCCGGCGCGGGCAAATCTAAAAAATCATCGTTCTTTTCAACGAGCGGTAAGCGCATCAGTCCAGCGGCTACTAAGGCTTCTTCCTCTGCGTCCAAATCCTCGCCGCCCGCAAGCGGCATCACTCGCGCAATCGGCGTGTTACGGTCTTTTACTACCAATTCTTCGCCGTTTTTCACCTGTTCAAGCCACGCGCTCAAATTGTTTTTCAGGTCTGCTATGTTGACGGTTTGCATAATGTCATATCTCCTTCATAGCTATTATAGCTACATTTATGTAAATAGCTAGAAATCTTCGGTGATTATTGAGCAAAAGGCAGCTAACCTTGTAACGCTTCTTTCAAAGACACTTGCAACAAAGATTCGGTTTGCTCTTGTCCGTGCTTGATGTTTTGTTCTAAATCGTCACAAAACCTCATCAGCTTTTCCAACCTGGCGACAATTCTTTCTTGTTCGGCTAACGGCGGAAGTGGAATTAAAGTGTTTATGACAACACCTTGATTTATTTTAGGCATAGTTTTTTGCGCTCCAAAAGCGTTTGATTGGAAGTATTTTCGATTAAAGGGTGAAACTAAGCATTTGTGTATAAACTTAGAATTTATGAATTTACTTGTCCTAATTTTTATCATTAAATCTGGATATATAAATTCTTTGCTAACGCCTTCATATAAAGCCGCTATTCCAACATAATCTAATGAGTTGCCTCTTTGTAAAAGTATGTCTCCTGCATTTAACCACAAAGAAGAATCTTCTTTTACTTCAATGTCAGCGAATTTGTAATGTTCATTTTTGAAGTATCCTGAAGTGGTCGCTGTCAAAGTTAAACATTTGATACCTTTTTCATTGGCATTTGCCTTTGGAGAGTAACCATTTGTCGGACCAAAAGTGATAATTTCGCTCAATCTACACCAAGTCCAACTTGAAGGAATTTCAAACGGAATTTCTTCCGCGTTGATTAGCGGCAAAGGTTTATCTCGTTTAATGCGCTTTTCGGCGACGAGTTTTTCTTTTTCCGCCTTTATCTTTTCGAGCAGAATTTCCGCCGGTTCGTCAGCCGAATCTTGACGAACGAGTTTGCCTTGCATTGCTTCGCGCAAATACGCTTGCCGAAGTTCTTTGACTAAAGTTAATTGGTGATTGAGTTCGGTTGAGATTGAATTTTGTTTTGAATGAAACGATGAAAACTTTTCAACAACTTCCTTTTGTTCGTTTAATTCAGGAATTACAATTTCTAAAGGCAAAAGATGTTTCGGCTTAATTTCTGTTTTAATTCCGCCCGGAACTTGTTCTTTGATTGCGTTCAAAAATTCAGGACTTTTGAGAAATAACTTCAAAAATTCGACATCAATTTTTTCATCGTCAAATTCATAACTTGAATAATGAATTGTTGCCGTAATATCTTCTTGACCATCGTAAACAGCTACCGCGCCTTTTTCAACATTTATTCCAGATATGAGCAAATCACCTTGCTTAACCAAAATCATATCTGTATTTGAATTTTTGTTTGAGAGATAAAGGTTTCCAGAGAAATCAATTTTATCAACCCGTTTCAAACTTTGAATTGCTTCATCTTTCGGCTTAAAACGATCTTGTCTTACTTTGAGAAAATCACTAAGTTTTACGGTTCGCCAACTCATACAACTTCACCTCTGAGTTGGTTTAGTAATTCGTGGCTTTTGGCGAAACTGTTATCAAGCAAATCAATAATTTCCCGGCTTGTATATTCGTGCAAATCTTCCGCTTTGTGCGGATTTTTGATGTCTAAATCGTAATTTCGCGCTTTGATGGTTTCGATGTGAACTTTCCACGCTATTTCCGATTCGGTTCGGTTTTCCCACCAATCTTTAATCGGTTTAAATTCTTCCGGTCTAATCGTTTTCGTTTTGCTGTAACTCTTTTGACCTTCAGGCAAACGGTGTTCGTAATACCAAATTTCGCGCGTCGGCTCTCCTTTGGTAAAGAATAAAAGATTCGTCGCAACCGTCGCGTAAGGCTGAAAAACGCTGTTCGGAAGGCGGATAATCGTATGCAGATTGCATTCGCTCAAAAGCCTTTCGCGGACTCTTTGCTTTACGCCTTCGCCCGTCAAACTTCCGTCGGGCAAAACGATTCCGGCGCGTCCGCCCACTTTCAAAAGATGAATCATCAAAACTAAAAACAAATCTGCGCTTTCTTTCGTGCGGAAATTCTGTGGAAAATTGTTTTCGTTGTTGTTGGCGACAATCCCGCCAAACGGCGGATTGGCTAAAATCACGTCAACGCGGTCTTTTTCGGTGTAGTTGGTCAAAGGCTGGTCGAGCGCATCGCGGAAAGTGATATTCGGAACTTCAATATCGTGCAAAATTAAATTCGTCGTTCCAAGCAAATAGGGAAGTGGCTTGTATTCCCAACCGATAACATTATCCTGAATAGATTGGCGTTCTTCGACGCTGTTAGCCTGCTTTTTCAGATGCTCAATAGCACAAGTTAAAAAACCGCCTGTTCCGCTTGCCAGGTCTAAAACTTTTTCACCAATTTTCGGGCTAACGATGTTGGTTATAAATTGCGTGATGGCTCTCGGCGTGTAGAATTCTCCGCTTTTTCCGGCACTTTGTAACTCTTTCAAAATGCCTTCGTAAATCTCTCCGAAAGCGTGGCGATCTTTGGCAACATTGAAATCAATCTCATTAAGTTTATTCAAAACTTTGCGGAGATTGATTCCGCTTTTCATATAATTGTTATTGCCTTCAAAAACTTCTCGAACTATTAAAGCTCGCGGATTGCCTGAAACATTGATATTTCGCAAAGTAGGGAAGAGAGTTCTATCAACAAAAACTTGAAGCTCCTCGCCGGTCATTCCTTCGCTGTTTCCCGCCCAATTTTCCCAGTGTAATTCTGCCGGAATGGGTGATTTATAATTGTCGTCAAGCAATTCTAGTTCTTGGTCTTTATCGCTGAATATCTTAAAAAATAGCATCCAACCAAGCTGTTCAATGCGTTGTGCATCTCCGTTTAGCCCGGAGTCCTGCCACATAATATCGCGGATAGATTTTATAATCCCTTGTATGTTACTCATTCAATTTTTCTTAAAATTTAGGCTACTTTATAAAGCTCTTTTTCTAACTCACGGACGGCTTGCGTATAATTTTCCTTTCCGCCGAAAATCCCTTTCACAATTTCTAAACGCGAACCGAAACTTGTAAAAGGTTTGACATTCAAAACTTCTAAATTTTCGATATTTTCTATTCCTTCGTCGGCGTATTTTTCTAACAACGCTTCTAATACTTTTCGGCTCTGGTCGCCGTATTTTGTAAAGTAATTTCTCTTTTTGACGTTCTCGGCGCGTTCGCGCCTTGTCAGCGGCGGCTGGTCAAAAGCGACGTGGCAAATCAAATCAAATAAATCTAATTTTTTATCTACGGCGTTTTGCAATTCATCAACTAAAACGCCTTTTTCTTCCAGCTCTTTGATAATGCTTTCTTTCTTCTCGGCTTCATTCCATTTGTTTAGAAACTCGTTCAAGGTGGCAAACTGCTCGGTAACTATTTCTTTTGTGTAATCGGTAAGTTTCCGGGTGATTAGCTTGCCGTCCTTATCAAAGGAAAGCTCCCGCGAAATTAAAACCGAAACGTCAACGCCATTAACAAAAATTTTCTCGCGCGGCGTGTGCTGCGCGATTGTAAAAGGGTTTCTGATTGTCGGCGGCGTGATCGTAATTTCTTCGCCGGTTTCCTCGTCAACGATGGGCGAAGTATCGGCTTCTTCTTCGTCTAAAATGGTGCTTAAATCCGTATCTTCGGTTACGGGTTTCAGTCTGATAGGATCGCCGTCAAAATCCGGGTCTGCAAAAAGGTCGGTCGCGCTCCGAAAATCGAGAATCGTAAAATAGTATTTGTTGTAATCGGCGTTAATGCGTGTTCCGCGTCCGATGATTTGCTTGAATTTTGTCATTGAATTGATGTTTGTATCTAAAACAATGACCTTGCAGGTTTGAGCGTCAACGCCCGTTGTCATTAGCTCTGATGTGGTCGCTATCACGGGAAAGGCTTCTTCGGGGTTGGTAAAATTATCGAGTTCGCGCTTTCCGATGTCATTATCGCCGGTGATTTGCACGATGTATTTAGAATTTTCTGATACGATGTCGGCGTTCTCTTTGGTCAGCTCGCCGGTCATTCCTTCGGCGTGTTCAATATCGCAGCAAAACGCGATTGTTTTATCGTAGCGGCTCGCGCCTTTCAGAAATTCGGTTATCTTCTGTGCAACTAATTTTCTGCGTTCTTCGACGACGATTTTTTTATCAAAATCTATTCGGTTGTAAATTCTATCTTCAACAAAATCGCCGTCTTTATCTCTGAAATACTTCGGCGGTCGCCATCCTTCCGCGTCAATGTCGAGCGTAATTCTAATAACGCGATAAGGGGCTAAAAATCCGTCGTCAATTCCTTGTTTGAGCGAATAAGTATAAAGCGGCTCTCCAAAATACTCGCTGTTGCTTATTTCGTCCGTTTCCTTCGGCGTGGCGGTCAAACCTATTTGCGTCGCCGTCGTAAAATAAGCCAAAATTTCGCGCCAAGCCGAATCATCTTTCGCGCTTCCTCGATGGCACTCATCAACGACGATTAAATCAAAGAAATCAGGGGAAAATTGCTTGTAAATGTTCCGTTCTTCTTCCGTGCCGGTTAGTCCTTGATAAAGGGCTAAATAAATTTCATAGGCTTTATCTACTTGATGTTTTCTAACTACCGTCATATTGCCTTTGAAATGCTTGAAATCGCCGCGCCGCGTCTGGTCTATAAGCGCGTTGCGGTCTGCTAAAAACAATATGCGTTTCTTCGCTCCGGCTTTCCAAAGTCGCCAAATTATTTGAAAAGCGGTGTAAGTTTTTCCCGTGCCGGTTGCCATTACGAGCAACACGCGATTTTGACCGTTGGCAATGGCTTCAATACTTCGGTTAATTGCTATTTGCTGATAGTAGCGCGGTTTACGTCCGCTTCCGTCGTCGTAATAATCTTGTGCAATGATTCGCTCGGCATCAAGCGTTTTAATGCCTTTGTAGGCTTTATATTTTTCCCAAAGCTGCGCTGGCGATGGAAAGCTATCTAAATCAATTTCGGTTTCAATATTTGAATCGGTTGCGGTCTTATCGTGGAAAATAAAGCCATCGCCATTACTACTAAAGACAAAGGGAATATCTAAATCGTTTGAATAATCTATGCCCTGTTGTAGTCCGGCTCTGATGGTGTGTTTGTTGTCCTTCGCCTCAATAATAGCTATCGGAATGTTCGGCTTGTAATAAAGAATATAGTCAGCGCGTTTAGCTTTGCCTCTCGAATGAAGTTTGCCGCGAACAAAAATTTTTCCTGCGGTAAAAGAGATTTCCTGTAAATACTGCGTGTGTCTATCCCAACCGGCATTTTCAATCGCCGGTGTAATGTATTTTGTGCAAATGTCGCTTTCTGATAGAGATTTTTTATCAACCATTTTGCAAACCAATTTCGTCCTCTATTTCTTTTATCTGTAACTCTAATTTGCTTAGTTCTGCTTCGCTATCAACTAATTCTTGCTGTAATTGAAATTTTACTGAAACGCCTGCTTCAACTAACAAACTCTTTTGTATAACTCCTATTTTGTCATTTAGAACTTTCCAATTTGAATTAAGCCTATCTAGTTTGGATTGCAGGCGTGTTTGCAAGGTGGTTGAAGAGTTTGCCGTTGTTTCTGTTACTTGTTCGGCTGAATCCGAAACGCCCGGAATTTCTTTAAGTCCTCCGGCGTAATAACAAACTGCAAAATTTTCAGACAAATTGGAGGCTGTATTAAGAAATGGGTGTTGTTTATCTTTAGTTTGTATTGGAACTTCTTTGAACAAATAGCTCAATACGTCAAGGATTTTAGCATAACCATCATAGTATCTAGTGCCTTTACCTAAAAGTGCTTCAAGCAGGCATTTAGTAAAGGCACTATAAGGCTTTCCAGCAAACGAAGATTCATTTTCTTGGGATGAAGCGATAATAACTTTTCCGCTCCCTTTACTAAGAGTATCTAAAAAATCCTTCGGCGGATTTGATTCAATAAAAGATTTTGCATCTTTAGTAATCGGTATGCCGCCAGCCCGACAGCAATCAAGAATAACAATTAATTTTTTCGCTTTGATTGCGTCAATTTTGTCAGAAAATTCTTTTCCGCTAATTAAAGTTTGTTTTGGCAAACTATTATTGTAACCATAAGGAGCAAGATAATATTCGTTTCCTATTTTTCCGCCGTGTCCTGAAAAATAAACAACGGCGGTTTCTATATTTTTTTCTTTTGATTGTTTAATTAACTTATCAAACCCGTCAAGAATATCTTGCCTTTTAGCTTTATCTTCGGTAAGAAGCTGCACGTTTTCGGAAGGATATGCAGCACGTTTAGGATTAACTAATACGTTATACAAACCAGTCGCGTCTGTTACGGTATCAGCTAAATCAGCACCTACGCCGACCAGCAACCCAAAACCATCGAAAAAAGTGCCGTTATTTGAAGTCGGAGATTTCAAATCTTTTGTTATGTTTTCATCTTCATTTTCAATTTCTTCGGCTCTCGCGGCGTTAATAAAAACTATATTTTTATGCTCTGACATATTCATTGCTTTTAATACAAATTTGATGTCATTTAATTCTCCTTCTGAATAGTGAATAAGAACCAGAATATATTCTTGCTCGGCTGAAGATTCTTTATAGACATCTCTTAGTTTTTCGAGGGTCTTCCTAATTTGAGAATTAGTTGATAGCTTCAAAACAATTTTGAGTTTCTTTGTTGAAGGCTTCCAAGAAGTAATTATTTCGGCAAAACTATTGTCTTTATCTATTTTGTGATGATTTGCCTTCCAAGTAAGTCTGAAAAGTATTGATAAATTATCTTCATCTTCAATAGGTTTGTTTTCAAAATAAAAAGTTTCATTTCCGCCGCCGTTTTCAACGGCTTCTTTCAAAATATTTAATTTTTCAAGAGTCTTTTCAAATGAATTCTCTTCAATTTTATAAAAGTTAGTTGTTTTTTGTAATCGCCATCCCAACTTACTGAAATGTTTTAGATAAAGTAGTTTCGATTCTATTACTTTCAGAGAACTACTATTTTTTGCCTCGTCGCCGTGTTCTTCTTTATCTCTAACAAAATAATCAAGAACTTCTGGATATTCTAAAATAGTTTCATTAGCCGCCTGTGCTTTATCCTTAGCGGTTGCTTCTTTGTCTTCTTTAACAATTACGCTTAATCGTTTTTCAAAATAATTTGTTAGCTTATCTCTCAGCGCAACATTTGGGATTGCGTCTGTAATCTTTCTGAATTTTTTAAGAAGCTCACTCCGATTTATCCAAGTTTCATCTTTTGTAAGAATGTCAATCGGTGTAAGAATTATGTAATTGTCTTTATAATTATTGTCATATGTAGGCAGTTCAAAAGAATCTTGCTCCCAAGATTCTGTTTTGTAATTGAATCTAACTTTAGGTATAACGTGAATTTCCCGAAATTTTTTGGGTAGATGTTTTCGAGCAAAATCTTGGCTGTAATTTAGTAGAAACTCTTTTATTAGATTGGTAGTAAAATCGCTTATGTTATCCCTTCCAACGCCGGAATTTATCAAAGTTAATTTTTCAAGATGACTTGCGCTAACCCTTTCTTCGCCAAATTTATTCAAAATGCGAAAGTTTAAGTTGAGCGCATTAGCAAACTTAGTTCCTAAACCGCTTCCTTTATTACTTGTTTTTGAGTATCCAAACCAATTTTGTTTGACCTCTGGAAATCTATACCAATCATCTATCAAACCCTTTGTTAGTTTCTGTGAAACAGATTTATCACGAAGAAAAATAAGATATTCTATAATCTGTTCGTGTAAATTTATGTATTCTTCCTTCTTACTATTGAATAAAAGAAAAGGGTCAATAAATAGCGGTAAATCAGAAACAAGAGAGATATTAAATGTTCCGTATTCCTCAAGTATATCTTCGGATATTTCAAAAAAATCTGAAAAGAATTGTTTCATATCATTAAAATTTTGGCATTTTTTGAAAATGTTCTCTAGCTTTTGCTTCTCGACTTCCAACCGATATTTGAGCGTAAATTACTGTGTTCTGAATGTTCGCGTGTCCTAACCAATCTTGAACAAAACGAATATCTGCGCCGGTGTCGAGCAAGTGCGTAGCAATTGAGTGTTTCAAAACGTGAAAATGCCTTTTGTCGTCTGGCAGTTGTGCGGTTTCTCCGTAACCTTTTATCAAAACGTCGAGCATTGCTCGGCTGATTGGTGAGCCTTTTCTGCTCGGAAAAAGATAAGGTAAAGAATCACTCCTCGTCCGCAGATAGCTTTTCAAAATTCTTACTTCATCGGCTTGCAACGGGTGAACGCCGGAAAAACTGCCCTTCAAGCGGTGAATAGTTAATCTTATTTGCTTTTCGTCAAAATCGCTGCGCTGCAATCGTCCAATTTCACTAGCCCGTAAGCCGTGCCGGTAAGCAAGCAAAAAGATAGCTTTGTCTCGTTTGCTTGAGATTGCGCCTATTAGTTTTTTAGTTTCGTCTTGAGTGAGAAACTTGATGGTGTCGGCTTTGGTCGCTCGGCTCGGTTTCATCAATCAAATTATTAGACAGAATAATTCTTTTGTCTAATAACAATAATTAAAACTCAATTTTTCTAAAGGTTTCCACCGTCCGAAAAAGCTATGAATTTGATTGTAATGTCTAATACAAGTTTTACTCTTTTGCTGATAACAAGGAAGTAAAGAAAACGAACATTTTTGAAACTTATCCCTTTCTGAGAGGTCTTGAAATTTTTAGCTCTCGCAACCGAACGTATATAAACGCCGGGTTTACATCAAATGTGTCCTTTATCCATCGTTCCTTCCAATTACACTCTAAGGCTCGTTTAATACAGTGTTCCGGCATTAGCAAGGCACTTGCGAACCGCCAAGCCTGCCATTCTGGATTTTCATAAGCCTTGAGGTCATCAGGATTATAAATTTCTAGTGAGGATTGGGAATCGTTTAGGAATTTTTGCTGAAACTTTCGACTGCGGCGAGCATCTTCAACGTGCAAAAAACAATGTCCGATTTCGTGTGCTTGTGTCGCTCTCAATCGTCGCCTAGTTACTTCGCAATCTCCGTATTCCATTAAACTTCTTGAAATGTAACACTTCATTTCTTCAAAGTCAGTGCATCCGTCTATGCCATCTGGGTAATCCTTTGTGTCTGGCTCTACGTCAGTCTTATCCTTTAACTCAAACTCAAAAAAATCCTCAACTTCAAAACTCGAAAGTTTTCTTAGAGCTTCAGGCTGAAAGCCTCTTATAACCTCAGAAGCTATATTTTCTATTTCTTTTGCGCTTCTCGGACGGACTTTTAAGACGCTAGCCATTCCCTCATTTTGAGGCTTCAGCTATCAATTTTTCAAGTTCTTCATCAGACATATTTTTTGCCCGCATAAAAAGATCGGTCAGGCGTGGTCTTTTTTGAATATGCTGCGCGATTTCTGTGGGGCGTTTCGTTCGGGCTTCCGACGCAAGGGTTACCAATCTATTACCCTCAACTCGCAGAAAGTCCTGTAACATGCGAACCGTTTCTAAGTCCGGCGGGCTTTTCCTGCCCTGTTCAATATCTGAAAGATAACCAATCGAAAGCCCTATATATTCTGCTGTCTCTCGGAGTTTCTTTCTAGCCTTTATTCGTTCTTCTTTTAATGCGTTTCCAAATTCGTTCATAGTATGTCCCAAAACCATTATACGCCATTAGAGGCGTAATATCTATAAAAAGTTGTTTCACTCTTGAAACGGCGTAAAAAAAGTCTTGACACCGGAAATTATCCAATGTTAGAGTAATTTTCATTACGCCGATGTTGGCGTAAAATTTAGAAGTCAAAGTGAGAATAAATTAATATGCAAGGACGAACTGGCGAACGATGCCAAGTCAGCGGTGTTTACAAATGTAACACACATCCTTCTAATACGATCCCGTTAGCTGTCAATAACGTGTTTCCACCCTGCTCAAGCGGAAGTGGTCACGGAACGACGTGGGTTTTGGTTAGACGAGCTTAAATCTAACCAACAGACTGAAAACGCGCCTAGTGCTAGTTTTGGAACAGGGCGCGTTTTCTTTTGTAGATGCTAAAGAAAACGTTCATTTCTGAAATTCACCGATATTAAATTTTTGTTAAATATCGCGTTTCACAGTTGAAACAATTTTCATTAGCTCTGATAAAATTTATAGAGTTAGGCAAAAACTAAAAAAGGAGATTTTCAATATGCCAGGTAAAAAAATTGTGGGTGCTAAAGCTGATTCCAAAGGGAACATTACTGCCGTTAAAATTAAAGGTAACCAGACTTTCACACCTTTGAAAACAGCTATCAAAATGACTAAGCAAGGCAAAATAGATGCCGTTGTCGTCAAACCCCAAAATGCTAAAGAGCATTTGCGGACGCGCCCCGATAGTAAGGAAACTAACAATCTTGATAATATGGCTGGTGATAAGTAATCACCTAGACCCTAGATTTTTAACCGCTTGGCATCTCCGGCAATGGCGTTCGTTTTATGTCGTTCGTCGCGCTGCTACTGCTCGTGTTCCCCGTTTGATAACCGTTGCCGGTTGCGCCTTCACTCATCGCTTGCTCAAAGGCTACTAACGGAAATGGTGGCGGCGCGGGCTGCATCGGTGGGGATGCCATCGGCGATGGTTGCGGCAGAAGATCACCCGTTACTACCGCTCCGCAACTCTGCGCCTTCTTCTGCACGGCTTTTTTGTTGTAAAACCATTTTTGAGCGATAAACGGCTTTTTGTTTGCCGAAACTACTAAAACTTCATCATCGGCAAGCTGCGTTATTTCGTTTGCCGTCAAAAGCCTGCGGGCATATTTTTGTAAGCTCCTCGTCCGGCTCGCTCCTTCTCCGAAAAAACCTTTCCTTGTATGACTCTCTCGGTGTTCGATAATCGTCAATTCGCCCAGATGCTTTGAAATTCGCTCGGCACTGTCAAAATCCAACCCGGCTAAAACGAGTTTCGTTTGAAAGTTTTCGGCAATCGTCCGCGCCGCGTCGTGTCCGTATCGCTCGGCAAGCTGCGCGAAACTTTGAATCCCGGCGATAACCGGCACTCGCTCGCTTCTTAAAAGCGTGATTTCGGTCGAAAAATCCGGTATCGCGCCGATGTTGGCAAACTCATCGAGCATCATATAAACCGCGCTGCCCTTCGTTTCTTTTAGCTGTTCCATACAGAGCGTCAAAACCAATGATGTTAAAGGGCGCAAAGTGGCAATAGCTTTGACCGGCAAACACCAAAATACGCCGGTCTTGCCCGCTCGCATCTCGGCAAAATTAATCGGTTTTAACGTGCCGCTCGTAAATCGTCGCACTTTCGCATCGCCTAACCAGGTTAAGCTGACTCTCGCGCCGGTGAACACGCTTCCGCGCAACTTGTCGCCCGCGTCCCAGAATACCCGCGCCTGCTGCCGGGCAAGTCGTGATTTTGAATCGAATAGAATTTCAGCAACGCCGTTCATATCGCGCTCGTGCAATATGTCGTAAGCAAATGCCGGTGTCGGCGTGTCTGTTGTGGCAACGTGCGCGAATAAAGCCGCTAATAACGCGGTTTCCGCCTTATCCCAGAATGCTTCCTTGTTTTTTGAATCTCCGCCGTTGGTAACGATGGTTCTCGCAAGTTTGAGCGTTAAAGTCTGGTTTTCGTCGGTGCAAAGCGGTATCCAGTTAAGCGGGCTGCTTTTGTCCGGGTCGAGCGGCGCAAATCTGAAGGCTCGCTTCCAATAGCCTGATGCTGTATTCCAAAGCTCGCTTTTCGTGTCATTAACGAAAACGCTCGCGCCGGTGCTTGCCAGAAGTTCGAGATTCGGTAAATAAAAACCTCTGCTCTTACCCGTCCCGGTCGCGCCAAGTATCAAAACGTGGCGATACGTCAGAAGTTGGGGCAAAGCGTAAAAGTTACTGCCTTTGCTTGTCTCGCCTAATCCAAATTCGCCCGCCTTCAAGCCTTCGCTCTGCTGCCGGGCAAATTCTTTCAAATCGTCTTTGGTGGCGATGCTCGCGCCGCCGTGAGAGTCTTTTCTGCCTACGTTGCCGCCGTTACCCGCGAAGAAGAAAAGAATGATTAACAAAATAGCGAACACGGGCAGCACTATCAACAAAACTCTACTGAAAAATCTGTTGGAAAAAAGAACGTCTAAAATGCGGCTCGTCGCGCTCGGTCTGGTCGCGGTGCTGTCCTGGCTCGCTGTCGGCGGCTGAAGGTTACGGCTTCGGCTCTGATTCGGCATCGCGGCGGGCGCGGTGCTGCGTCCGGCGTTGTTTGCCTGTGTTGTCGTCGCTCCGGGCTTCGTGCTTCTCGTCCGGTTCGCGGTTTGCGCGGTTGCGGTGAAACTGCAAATTATTATCAGTAGAAGGCTGCAAAAGATTTGCAGTTTGATACAAGCTAAATGTTTTTTCATTTCAAAATCTATCGTCCTCGTTCGTCGTCCTGGTCTCTGCCGTTGCTGTGTTCTATGCGGCTGCCGCGTTCTGTTTGAGCCACTCTTGCAACTGCCTGATGTAAGCCTCTAGCTTCTGATTCCGTTCGGTGAGTTTGTTCAGTTGCTCGGCTAACCGCTCGTTCTGATTTTGTAAGCTGCTGTTGACTATTATTAATCTCTCGTTCTCCCGTTTCACTGCGTCCGCTTCGCACTGTAAAAGATTGTTGATTTCCTCTAATTCCGTTTTCGTCATTGCCTTTTACAACTCCGCTATCTCTGATTTCTTTTTCGCGCCAAAATTCATTTTTTAATTTATCGGTATGCCGTTCGGGTTTGTCCTGCGGTCGCTCCTGTTTGCCGTCGCGCCGCTCGGCTCGCTGTTCGACAAGTTCGCGTTTCCATTGGCGCGTTTGCTGTTTTTTTGCTTGGTATTCTTTGGCATATTCGGTTTGATAATTCCGGTCGTATTGCTTCGCCCAACTTTCATCAAGCTGCCTGTAAACGCTCTTGCCGATATGCAATTTGCGCCCGTCGTTAGTCCGGGCATCAAGCCAAATGTGCGCGTGGGTGTGTTCGGTATCTTGGTGAACGGCGACGAAACCGCGCCCTTTATCAAAATTTTCTTTCAAAAATTCGTGCGCCTGTTCTTTGGCAATGTCGGTTTCTTCTTTTCTATCCCAAGACAAAATCATTCGGTAATGCGTTCGCCCGCGCTCGCTTTTTGCCGTTTCGATGTCCTCTCTGGCGTAAGCGTGAGAAATGGCATTAACGCGCTTCTCAAAATCGTTTTCGCCATGCAGTTCGTCCAAATTGTAAAAGCTAATCGAGCGGCAAGCTGATTCTCTGGTGATGTAGCTTGCGTGTCGCCCGCTCGCGCCGCGCCGTCCGACTGTAAATTTTGCAATGCTCATTCTCTTCTGGTCTAAAATGCTTTTTTGACTGCTTCTAAAACCGCTTTAAGACTCTCGGCGGCTTGCGCGATTTCCGACGTTGGAGGATCGTCGCCGCGTCCGGTTCGTCTGGCTGCGTTCAAGGCATAAGCGATTTGATTAAGATTGACTCCGACGCGCCGCAGTTCGTAAATTGCCTGCTCCCGAAGCTCGCGCTCCGCCGGATCAAGTCCGCGCTCGTCGCCGACTCCCGACCGGACAAGAAAACGCGAAACGGAAAGCTGCGACTGCTTCGCGCTTTTTTCAATCGTTTGTTTTTCCGCTTCGGTAAGGCGAACTAAAATCTTTTTCGGATACTGCTGCTTGCTCATCTGAAATCTACTTTTGCGCGGCGAAACGCTCGTAAGCGTAGGAGCGAAGATTTTGCCCTTTTCGCTGTTTTTCCTTTAATTTGTTGAGTTTTTGCACAAAGAAAATGCTTGATTGAGCAATAAGCATTTGACGTGCCAAAATCGCTGTAAGAATCGAAAAATTTTATTTTTGACAAAATTAGAGCAGGTTTTTGACCGCTTCGAGTCCTTTGTTTTTCTCCGGTGAATCGAAGATTCAAACGGACAAGGCGCGCTTGCGCGGCGAAACGCGATAGCGTTTTGCGTACCTTGCCTTTCCTCTAAAAACAAATCTGTTCTGGAAAATTTGGTGCGTTAGGTTATGGGATTGTTTGATGATTGGCTTGTGTGGATGTAATGGGACTGCCAAAAATAATTTTTCTGCATTTAGAACTGTGTCCGATAATAACTGCTTTCAGAATGAAAATTTTTCCTGTTCATTTAAGACTCAAAAGTTTTCCACAGGCTAAGGTTAATTCTTATGGTTAAATAACGGATAAAAGGATAGGGGGCTTAAAAAATCGTTAAGTCTTTTATTATCAGACTCTTGCAAATTCCTTGCGATAATCAAACCTACATATTTACCTGTTTTGGTTTCCTTGCGATAATCAAACCTACATATTTTGATGCCTTGCGATAATCAAACCTACATATTTTGATGCCTTGCGATAATCAAACCTACATATCCGATAATCAAACCTACATATTTGCCTGTGGAAAACTCAAAATTTCGGGTGAAATTTTTGCCGAAAATCTCTTGCGATAATCAAACCTACATATTCCGATAATCAAACCTACATATTTTTGCGGTTTTGCGATAATCAAACCTACATATTTTGAAAAGCGGAGCTACTGCTTTTCTCCGCTTGATAGTTGTCGCTCGATGCGTCCGTGCCGGTCATTAATCTTCCGGGCTTCGACGCTGAAAAACGGGTGTGGTGTTAGGATAAATTTTGCGTCAAGTAATTTATTGCGATTTGAATGGTCAAGCGATTTTTGAACCTCATACGAAAGCAAAACGGATTTTTCTTTCATTTCGTTCAGAGCTTTCAAGACGTGCGAGAGATTGAGCGATGGGCGTGCGTATTCAGCTAATCCAAAATCGCGGATAATTGTAGAAAGTTTGATTTCGTAGCGCGTCGTAATGCTGGCTTGCGTAAAATGGTGGCTCATTCGCTTGTGAAGTTGACGAGCGATGACGCTGCTATAACTCATCGCCTTTTCATAATCTAGTTGTCGGAACGAACCTCTTTTGATTCCTTCCGATACTAAGCTATTAAACCGAACAAACGCCTTTTGCTTTGTGCCTGTGCCTTTCCAATCGTCGCGGGTCTGCAAACCCAGCGTTTCAAACATATTGGAAATTAAAACGGCGTTCCCGTTCTCTGTAGTAACGGTCAACGTAGTTTTCGCACAAATATAAAGCGCGTCTTTCAATTCTTTAATGCTGTAACTATGCCCGTTTTTCTTTAGCTCCTGTTGCAACTGATAAAGGGTGAAGGTAACGCCCGCGCGGTCGTCTAAAAAAACGCCTCGCTCGGTTGTGGCGAATCTCCTTAAAGCATCTTCTACAAGCTCTTCGCGCTTCGACGGGTAGTAATTACGCTCCTTGCCGTCTCGGTCGGTGATAACGGCGGGCGCAACTTCAATTTTATATCTCGTGCCTCTGCACTCAAATTCACGCTTGAGAACGCGCAAAAACTCGCCGCCGATGCGCTCAACTTTTCCCCAGTGATACTTGGGTATAAAGTCGTAAAGCTCTATCGTGTTCGAGTAGCGCGGTTGGTCATTGGGCTTTAGGTCAAGTAACTGAAACAGCGATAACTGCAAAGGGTAACTTTGCTCGTAATCGTCCAGCCGCTTGCCCGATTCCGGCGCGGTTTCGATTTCTACCAGCGGTTGCGTTTTTTCCTTTTTTTGGGCTTCTTTGTGCATTACGTTAATCTCTGCTCAACAATCATATAAACAATTATTCAATTATGTGATTATTTGAATAAACGATTATATGATTATTTTCTGTCTGCCAGCCAAGCTGTCAGCAGTTCTTCTACTAACTCCGAGTAATCTAATCCGCGCTCGTCATTTAGCAAAGCGATTCTAATAGCTTTATAAGTATCCTTACGGACAAATGCGGGTGCTTGCCTATAATCCGGGTCTCTTCGCTTACCGATTATGGGCGCGGCGGCTCTGCCGCCAGTGGTTGTTTTTTTGCCATCCAACTCGCTTTTGGCAGATTGCAAAGGCTTCGCTGAGGGCGCGGCAGCCGCCGGTGCTTTCTTGTTCGGGTTGCGCTTCTCGCTTTTAGTGCCTTTCATTTTTAGCTGTGATTTTGTTTCGGTATTTTCGAGTCCGTTAAATAATTCAGTAAATTGTCCCACGTTATAAAATCTCCTTAGCTAATTGCTCATAAGCGGCGGCGGCGGTTTTTGCGCTGCGGTCACGGACTTCGCCGACTAACACACCCTTCAATGCAGCTCTTTGGTAGTACGCTTAGCGTCTAAT
>MWWK01000037.1_pt1 | contig 18489 bp, 14 predicted proteins | sample 1047241 | NCBI WGS metagenome assembly MWWK01 (sample SAMN06349964, study PRJNA376086) | soil metagenome | isolation source: BG12-3 sample Antarctic (ecotone) soil | place: Antarctica | reverse complement strand
CTTGGACTGTACTGAATCAAACCTCCCAAACCCTGAATAGTGCAAGCCGTTGACTCTCTGATCTTAGATAAATAAACCGTGTAGTGGAAAACGGAAACATAAACATGCTACTCTTAGTAGTCGGTTTGGAAACGGTAAAGAACAACGTGAATAAATGAGCATTATACATGGATTTAATCACGGCGATCGACGCCATACACTCAATTGATGCAGAGGCCCAGCAGGCTATTCTGGAAGTCGCAAAACGGCGTATTTTACCAAAAGGGACCCTCCTTCTGAACGAAGGCGATATATCAAACCAAATTTATTTCATTGAGCAGGGGCTGGTGCGGGGGTTCTATCACGTGAACAAAAAGGAGATCACTTCGTGGGTTATCAGTGATGGAAGCTTCGTCTGGCCGTTGCCCAGCTACCTGCTTCAACGACCTTCCGGTGAGACCATACAGCTACTGGAAGAAACAATCGTGGTGTCGATATATCGTCAAGATATGCTGGAACTAAGACAGTCTCACCAAATCTTCAACGAGCTACGCAGCCTTATCATGGAACGATACATTATACTCTACGACAAACGTGTTCAGATGCTATTGTTGAAAGCAGAAGAACGTTTGGACGCTTACAAAGAGCTGTTCCCTGATCTGTACCAACGAATTCCTCAACGGTACATCGCTACTTATCTGGGAATTGATCCTGCCACCCTGAGTAGGATTAGAGGAAACTATCGAAATTAAAAGGGGATTAATTTATTGACAATTGTCAATACGCTTTCTTGATAATTATCAAGATTCGTCCCCTTCGTTGCCTGTTAGTTTTGTGATGTAAATCATTAACAAATTAACAGTATGATTAACTCTAAGCTACTCATTGGTACCATACTATTAGGTGCCATCTTTGTTACAGCATCCTGTAACAAATTCGACCCGGATCAACCAGGTTTGTCCAGTGCTCGTTTATCCTTTCAGGAGAAAGATCCCAAACAGGCTCGAAAAGCTTTTGCTGAGACATTGGCGAAAGCACTCGAAAAAAAAGAAGTACGTGACTTTTTAAAAGCGCGAGCTCTTGAGCAGTTTGACGAAGACTATGATGTCTTCTTTCATGCAGAGAAAAATAGGAAGGTTGCAGGTGATACTACCTTCTTTGAACTCCTCGCATCGTACCATGGCTCTAAGAAAGATTTTGTGGATATTACTCAGAGCCTGCCTAAACTGACAATTCTCGTACCTGAATTGTTCAACGAACAATATTATAACTCAGCTCTTACGTGGGACACTGAACATTTTGTACCAAAGGTAGCTGCCTTTGATGTTAATGAGAAAGAATCCACTGTGGATGCTTACGACGCGAAGGGAAATAAACACAAGTTGGACAGAAGAAAAGATCCGAACGAGCTAGTCTTAGTTGTTAAAGATAATGAAAGAATTGAGGTTACTGAGGCAGGTATGAGCGTATCTGAGGCAGGTACAAATGTGTCTGCTGAAACAAGTAACAATTCAGCTAAGAAAGCTCAGTTAGATTACTTCATGACCGACAATGGCCGGAACTATTATTTTTCCAGCGTGAACTTTAACCGAGCAAAATCGAGAAAATCGAACAGAAATGCTCGGATGCAAGCAACTGGAACTGATTTTAATGTTGGCTCTAATTCACCTGAGTACCGCTCGCATCTTTACCGTCCCGAAGCCCCTCGCGGATACGCATACTACAAAACTTACTATAGCAATGGTCAACTAATCACAAACAGTAGTGAAGTCTTTGCTGGAAGCTTTGACTACACGATGAAGGACAGAATATCTTTCATCCGGTTTATGACCATGCAAAAGGTACAGGACATCAGTGAGCAGTGGTCAGAAGGTAATCTGGAATTAGTAGGGCGGGTACTCGTTGGAGGAAGAATACCCACAGCTTTCACGAACTTTCCGTTTGGCAGCATCTCTTTTCCGAGATTTGCGGCCCAATTAACGGTTCCCGGATTTGCAGATGCAGTAGAGGGCGGATACGGTGAAATCTGCGTACCTAAGTTTCCATTCGGTTGTAGACGAGTAAATCCTCTCATGGATGCATTCAATGACTTTAGAAACTCTGGTATTTTATTCGATAACAGAGGATCGTCAGTCAATAGTGGCGTATGGATAAGTTGGAATGGTGGTACTGAGATACTTTCTTGGGACGCAGAGGACATGGGTAATCGAATAATAGTTTCCGTGAAAGAGAAAGATGATGGTGGAGTTTATACTGAGGAGCGTAGTTGGAGTGTAGGCATCACCCCGACTATCGGTAAGAAAGACGGTAGTAACCTATCTTTCAATGCGTCTGTCGGCGGAAAAACTACTGTGGTCTGGACAAATGATGACGATCTAGTGTTCGATGACCTCATCGATTATAATGGCCAGTACGGAGCATTTAAACAGGCAGTTAATAAGGGAAACGTAGAAGTAGTTTTCCGAGTTTACTAATTGATTTAAGTGACCAGATCAATACGATTGATCTGGTCACTTAAATCAATTAAAAACAGTCATTTCAAGCAATGGTATTAAATCGAATATTACTAATCCTTTTGATTTCTTGCATGTCATGCGAGAAAAATGATGTTTTTCGATCAGAAACTGATGAACACTTCTCCATTATAAAGACTGAGATAGAGAGTATGCCCAAGGTTCCTGTTAACTTCTATTGGGAACTTGAGAAAAGAGGTCCCCTGACGGTGGCACCAGTCACCTCATGTTTGACTACAGAGGTAACTTTCGATCGACCATACATTATCGCTAATGGAGTCAAGTTTCATGCTTACTACTGGACGAGAACGGAAAATAAACCTGATACCACTGGAAGGCAGGTTGGTTTGATGAAAATAGCATTCAATCGTGAACCTTGACCAAGCAAAGTCCATGTGGAGTGACGCGCGTCACTGTAAAGTGATCTCATGTAACGAGATCACTTTTTTTTGGGTATTTTCAGACCCAGCCTCGTAAGTATGTAGCCCGCGACATTAGTTTCAACTTTGACCTTGCCGGTTTGCAGTTCGTAGGCAAACTTATTGACTTCCTGCACCAGATCTGCTGAGTTCATAATCTGGTTGACGATATCGGCCCGCTTGACGCTCCACTTCTCCAACAGCAGTCGGGCGTTCTGATATTGGGCGTCGGACACTCCGACAGGAGCCGTCCCCAGCTTAGCGGGTTCGGTGGTCACCGGCAACATAACGGCCAGTGGTTGGGCTTTCACCGTGAAAGTAACGCTGTGGAAGCTGCGGCCCCGTTTATGAAGCGTGTAGCCAATTTCCAGGTCCGTATGCTGATTAATCTGTTTGACGGACTCATCGAGTACGAATTGCTTGAATTGACTAATCTGCTGGTACTGCTCATTACCCTTACTGTCGAGTAATGCCAGCATACGTTTCAACTCATCGATGGTGTAAACGGGAGTTTCGCCCTTGTCTTTCCATTGGCTGCATATCATGTACAATCGCTTAGCGTATTTGCTACCTAAACGCAAAGCAGCATACAACTCGAATGAGGTAAAGTTGTCCTTCAGGTCGAACAGATAAGGCTTTATAGGTTCTGTAAACTCTATTTCAATTCTACCCTCACCGATCACGTAGGCAACTCTTTTGAACATCCAAAGCTGCTCGAACAGCTTTGGAGTCGAAATCTCAAATACGCGACTACCCATTTCAGCGGTAGCTCTGCGTAGATAGCCGTACTCGTATTTCTTCCCTGTCAGAGCCGTCAAATCCTTGATTACAATCTCATACATCCCGTCTTTCTTATCCTTTTTGAGAAGGGACAGCATATAAAAAAAGATGTCCAATTGTAGCTCTGAATACTCGTAGCGAGCGGACGTAATAGCATTATGCTGACGTACCTGAATAGATTGACTCATTTTCGTATCTGACTGATTCTATGAAGGTTGCTCAAATAACAAGCAAAAAACAGAATAAGTTAAAATACTGGTTTTGCGTATCATTTTTTCACCCATCAAACCTGTTTTTTTCACCCATCAAACCTGTTTTTTCACCCATTAAACCTGTTTTTTCACCCATCAAACCTGTTTTTTCACCCATCAAACCTGTTTTTTCACCTATATATAGGATAACAAATAGAACAAATCTCTAAAATACCACAAAGATTGTGTTGCAGAAAAAAAACGGCTTTTAGGGCTGTTGATAACCCATCGGGTTGACACCAGAGCGAGACAGAGGGGGAAACAAAAAAAAACAAAAACACCAAAAGTTAGAAAGGGGGAGGAGGGCGCAAACTATAAATGTAGTTTATCGGTGTTTCACGACTTGCACTATTTCAACACCCTTTCCCTCTGTCCTTTCCTCCACTCATAACCCAGACAGATCCGATTAACCGCCCTATCTCCTTGCTAATCTTGACTCCTTCCATGTCCGCACTGGTAGCCAGCCCGATACGGGTTTTAGCCTGGCTCACTTAACCAGCTCAAATCTTATCTCGACTATCCAAAAACGGGATTGCTCCATCCGGTAGTGTGTGCGTGATACGGTCTTTTTAAAGAGCAAGCGGGAATTACGCTGCGCGATAATTCATGCTTGCTCTACGAGGTCACTACATTGACAATCAATTAGTTAGTAAAAATTTACTGTTTTTCTTAGTAAGCAAAAAGTATATTTTTAGCTAAAAAACCCTTTTATATGCGTTTAGAGGATGTTTTTAGTATATTTATACGCTTATAAATGGAGTCAAAAGCTAATAAGTCCGTTCGCTTCGGCGGAGATACTGATCTGAAATTCAGTAAGTTAAGTGAAAAGCTGGGCCGCTCGAAGCAGGAGCTATTCGGCCAGATGGTCGACTACTTCTACAAATCCAAGAAGGATCCGGGCGATCTCAATGACGAATTGCTCAAGAAAGAGCTGGGCCAGGGCATTAACCGCATCATCTCGTTTATCAAAACTCAGGAGAAGGAAGCCCTCACGCCGATGATGGCCGACGGGCGGGAGTTGCAACGCAGCCTGAGTTATTTGATTGGCCAGGTGGATCAGTTCTTCAATGTCGATGCGGATAACTACATCCACGGCTTTTATCTCGATAGCCAGCGCAAACGCACCCAGGAAAGCGAAAATTTGCTCAAATCCCAGCAGGAATTATTCCAGCATCAACAGATCATGGCCCAGGGGCTTCATAAACTGCTCGTAGAGACACAGGCGTACCAAAGTGGGGTAAAGACTCATCGCGAAGGGAAGAGTGCCTTAAAAGCAAAGTTTCGGGCCATCCTGGACACCTACATTCAGCAGCGCGACGCCCTGAACACGCTCACCCAGGGCCGAGCCGTCAAAGACTTGCAGGACCATTGCCGCAGCCAGATCGAGAACCTGTAACCCTTTCCAACTATGCCCCACGTCAATATCAGCCGCAGCAGCACGGGCAGCAACGCCGGGAGCTGTGGCCAGCTCGTCGAGTACCTGGAGAAAGAAAATAACCTGAAGGCCGAGCATAAGGCCGAGTTGTGGTTCAATCAGCAGCGCGAGGATTTACGGCCCTACGAGGTCCGCCAGGGCATCGACGGGAATACGGCCAAGCTCAAACAGCAGGAAGCCAAGTTCTATTTGGTCAACATCAGCCCCTCCCAGCAGGAGCTGCAACACATTGGTGACGACCCCCAACGGCTCAAGGCGTATGCCCGCAGCGTGATGGCTGAGTACGCGGCTAACTTCCAGAAGGGCTTAGGGGCCGACGATGTGAAATGGTACGGCAAGGTCGAGTATAACCGGGGCTACAAATGGAACGATCCCGCCGTGCAGCAGGGCCAGCACCAGCGGGGCGAAGCTAAGGCAGGCCACCAGATGCACGTTCAGATCATCGTAAGCCGCAAGGACAGTCAGAACCAGCGACTACTAAGCCCGCTGACCAATCATCGTGGCCAGGGCAAGAGCGAAAGCCACGGCCATCAGTTCGGCCAGTTCAACCGGGTTGCTTTCAAGGAGAGCAGCGAATTGGTCTTTGACCAGCAGATGAGCTACCGGCGGGAATTGGAAGACACGTTCCGCTATCAAAACACGATGAGCAACGGCACGACCCAGGAGCGGGCAGCCCTGACGGTAGAGCTGCGCGACGTCGAACACGCCCGGCAGCAGCAGATCTTACGGCAGGCGGAGCAATTGCGGCTTGACCGGGAGCAGGAGCAGGCCCAGAAACTGGCGTTGGCCGAGGAGCAAAAGCAGGCCCTCAAAGTAGAGCAGAGCCAGCAGCAAAAGCGGAGTCGGGGGATGAACCTGGGGATGTGAACGCCGGTTTTTTTCAGGCATAAGGCACCCCTAATGGTACGTTACCAAGCGGTAACATTAGTCACCAGTCGCAAAAAAGGGTAGGCTCAGCGAACCCACCCTTTCCAATTCCCATTTTTTTACCGCTTTATTTCAACAACCTTGATTGTCAAGGCCCTCAAATTTAGCTCCTTACGTACCGTTAGGGGTACTCTATGCCTGAAAAAAACCTACGGGGTTTGGGGCGGTAAGCCCCAATCACTACAAAGCGTCGCAGACACCGATTTTTAATGTGAACAGGCTAATCCGAACGGCTAACAATGCGAACCGTCTGGGCTTTGAAAGTGAGGGCAGAAACCGGAAAAGTACAATGCCTGGCCACTCGGGAGAGCTAGCCAGGCATTGTACTTTTTGGGGTTGTGTTTTATAACCAATCTTATGTTAAGGGAATAAACGGAGACTTGGACTGTACTGAATCAAACCTCCCAAACCCTGAATAGTGCAAGCCGTTGACTCTCTGATCTTAGATAAATAAACCGTGTAGTGGAAAACGGAAACATAAACATGCTACTCTTAGTAGTCGGTTTGGAAACGGTAAAGAACAACGTGAATAAATGAGCATTATACATGGATTTAATCACGGCGATCGACGCCATACACTCAATTGATGCAGAGGCCCAGCAGGCTATTCTGGAAGTCGCAAAACGGCGTATTTTACCAAAAGGGACCCTCCTTCTGAACGAAGGCGATATATCAAACCAAATTTATTTCATTGAGCAGGGGCTGGTGCGGGGGTTCTATCACGTGAACAAAAAGGAGATCACTTCGTGGGTTATCAGTGATGGAAGCTTCGTCTGGCCGTTGCCCAGCTACCTGCTTCAACGACCTTCCGGTGAGACCATACAGCTACTGGAAGAAACAATCGTGGTGTCGATATATCGTCAAGATATGCTGGAACTAAGACAGTCTCACCAAATCTTCAACGAGCTACGCAGCCTTATCATGGAACGATACATTATACTCTACGACAAACGTGTTCAGATGCTATTGTTGAAAGCAGAAGAACGTTTGGACGCTTACAAAGAGCTGTTCCCTGATCTGTACCAACGAATTCCTCAACGGTACATCGCTACTTATCTGGGAATTGATCCTGCCACCCTGAGTAGGATTAGAGGAAACTATCGAAATTAAAAGGGGATTAATTTATTGACAATTGTCAATACGCTTTCTTGATAATTATCAAGATTCGTCCCCTTCGTTGCCTGTTAGTTTTGTGATGTAAATCATTAACAAATTAACAGTATGATTAACTCTAAGCTACTCATTGGTACCATACTATTAGGTGCCATCTTTGTTACAGCATCCTGTAACAAATTCGACCCGGATCAACCAGGTTTGTCCAGTGCTCGTTTATCCTTTCAGGAGAAAGATCCCAAACAGGCTCGAAAAGCTTTTGCTGAGACATTGGCGAAAGCACTCGAAAAAAAAGAAGTACGTGACTTTTTAAAAGCGCGAGCTCTTGAGCAGTTTGACGAAGACTATGATGTCTTCTTTCATGCAGAGAAAAATAGGAAGGTTGCAGGTGATACTACCTTCTTTGAACTCCTCGCATCGTACCATGGCTCTAAGAAAGATTTTGTGGATATTACTCAGAGCCTGCCTAAACTGACAATTCTCGTACCTGAATTGTTCAACGAACAATATTATAACTCAGCTCTTACGTGGGACACTGAACATTTTGTACCAAAGGTAGCTGCCTTTGATGTTAATGAGAAAGAATCCACTGTGGATGCTTACGACGCGAAGGGAAATAAACACAAGTTGGACAGAAGAAAAGATCCGAACGAGCTAGTCTTAGTTGTTAAAGATAATGAAAGAATTGAGGTTACTGAGGCAGGTATGAGCGTATCTGAGGCAGGTACAAATGTGTCTGCTGAAACAAGTAACAATTCAGCTAAGAAAGCTCAGTTAGATTACTTCATGACCGACAATGGCCGGAACTATTATTTTTCCAGCGTGAACTTTAACCGAGCAAAATCGAGAAAATCGAACAGAAATGCTCGGATGCAAGCAACTGGAACTGATTTTAATGTTGGCTCTAATTCACCTGAGTACCGCTCGCATCTTTACCGTCCCGAAGCCCCTCGCGGATACGCATACTACAAAACTTACTATAGCAATGGTCAACTAATCACAAACAGTAGTGAAGTCTTTGCTGGAAGCTTTGACTACACGATGAAGGACAGAATATCTTTCATCCGGTTTATGACCATGCAAAAGGTACAGGACATCAGTGAGCAGTGGTCAGAAGGTAATCTGGAATTAGTAGGGCGGGTACTCGTTGGAGGAAGAATACCCACAGCTTTCACGAACTTTCCGTTTGGCAGCATCTCTTTTCCGAGATTTGCGGCCCAATTAACGGTTCCCGGATTTGCAGATGCAGTAGAGGGCGGATACGGTGAAATCTGCGTACCTAAGTTTCCATTCGGTTGTAGACGAGTAAATCCTCTCATGGATGCATTCAATGACTTTAGAAACTCTGGTATTTTATTCGATAACAGAGGATCGTCAGTCAATAGTGGCGTATGGATAAGTTGGAATGGTGGTACTGAGATACTTTCTTGGGACGCAGAGGACATGGGTAATCGAATAATAGTTTCCGTGAAAGAGAAAGATGATGGTGGAGTTTATACTGAGGAGCGTAGTTGGAGTGTAGGCATCACCCCGACTATCGGTAAGAAAGACGGTAGTAACCTATCTTTCAATGCGTCTGTCGGCGGAAAAACTACTGTGGTCTGGACAAATGATGACGATCTAGTGTTCGATGACCTCATCGATTATAATGGCCAGTACGGAGCATTTAAACAGGCAGTTAATAAGGGAAACGTAGAAGTAGTTTTCCGAGTTTACTAATTGATTTAAGTGACCAGATCAATACGATTGATCTGGTCACTTAAATCAATTAAAAACAGTCATTTCAAGCAATGGTATTAAATCGAATATTACTAATCCTTTTGATTTCTTGCATGTCATGCGAGAAAAATGATGTTTTTCGATCAGAAACTGATGAACACTTCTCCATTATAAAGACTGAGATAGAGAGTATGCCCAAGGTTCCTGTTAACTTCTATTGGGAACTTGAGAAAAGAGGTCCCCTGACGGTGGCACCAGTCACCTCATGTTTGACTACAGAGGTAACTTTCGATCGACCATACATTATCGCTAATGGAGTCAAGTTTCATGCTTACTACTGGACGAGAACGGAAAATAAACCTGATACCACTGGAAGGCAGGTTGGTTTGATGAAAATAGCATTCAATCGTGAACCTTGACCAAGCAAAGTCCATGTGGAGTGACGCGCGTCACTGTAAAGTGATCTCATGTAACGAGATCACTTTTTTTTGGGTATTTTCAGACCCAGCCTCGTAAGTATGTAGCCCGCGACATTAGTTTCAACTTTGACCTTGCCGGTTTGCAGTTCGTAGGCAAACTTATTGACTTCCTGCACCAGATCTGCTGAGTTCATAATCTGGTTGACGATATCGGCCCGCTTGACGCTCCACTTCTCCAACAGCAGTCGGGCGTTCTGATATTGGGCGTCGGACACTCCGACAGGAGCCGTCCCCAGCTTAGCGGGTTCGGTGGTCACCGGCAACATAACGGCCAGTGGTTGGGCTTTCACCGTGAAAGTAACGCTGTGGAAGCTGCGGCCCCGTTTATGAAGCGTGTAGCCAATTTCCAGGTCCGTATGCTGATTAATCTGTTTGACGGACTCATCGAGTACGAATTGCTTGAATTGACTAATCTGCTGGTACTGCTCATTACCCTTACTGTCGAGTAATGCCAGCATACGTTTCAACTCATCGATGGTGTAAACGGGAGTTTCGCCCTTGTCTTTCCATTGGCTGCATATCATGTACAATCGCTTAGCGTATTTGCTACCTAAACGCAAAGCAGCATACAACTCGAATGAGGTAAAGTTGTCCTTCAGGTCGAACAGATAAGGCTTTATAGGTTCTGTAAACTCTATTTCAATTCTACCCTCACCGATCACGTAGGCAACTCTTTTGAACATCCAAAGCTGCTCGAACAGCTTTGGAGTCGAAATCTCAAATACGCGACTACCCATTTCAGCGGTAGCTCTGCGTAGATAGCCGTACTCGTATTTCTTCCCTGTCAGAGCCGTCAAATCCTTGATTACAATCTCATACATCCCGTCTTTCTTATCCTTTTTGAGAAGGGACAGCATATAAAAAAAGATGTCCAATTGTAGCTCTGAATACTCGTAGCGAGCGGACGTAATAGCATTATGCTGACGTACCTGAATGGATTGACTCATTTTCGTATCTGACTGATTCTATGAAGGTTGCTCAAATAACAAGCAAAAAACAGAATAAGTTAAAATACTGGTTTTATGTATTATTTTTTCACCCATCAAACCTGTTTTTTTCACCCATCAAACCTGTTTTTTCACCCATCAAACCTGTTTTTTCACCCATCAAACCTGTTTTTTCACCCATCAAACCTGTTTTTTCGCCTATATATAGGATAACAAATAGAACAAATCTCTAAAATACCACAAAGATTGTGTTGCAAAAAAAACGGCCTTTAGGAATGTTGATAACCCATCGGGTTGACACCAGAGCGAGACAAAGGGGGAAAGACGAAACAGAAAAAAACAAAAACAGCAAAAATCAGAAAGGGAGAAGGAGGGCGCAAACTAAAAATATAGTTAACCAATGTTTCACGATTTGCACTATTCCAATAGCAATACCCTTCGTCCTTTTCCCACTCCACGACTAAGCCAGACCCAATTAACCACCCTATCCCCTTTCCAATCTTGGCTCCCCTAATGGCCGCAGTAGTAGCCCGTCGATAGCCAGCCTGCCCCGACGATAACCGGGGCTGATTTGGCCGTGTAAAATCTTTGTCTGACCTTGCATCAGACGGGAAAACCATCCAGTTGTTGTGCGCGTGATACAGTCTTGTAAAGAGCGAGACGGAACGCTATTCCGCGTTGCTTCATACCGTTCGTCCCGACCTACGGGTTTGATAGTCAGTGTCTTATATAACATAGGGTTAAAAATACGATATTATAGATGAGTAGAAACTCCATACTACATTGATTATCAGCGCACAACTATACACGACACGCTATCAACCCCTGTTATGAACGAACGCAAGACTCTATCCGTGAGCATCGGTACCCACCGCCAGTTAGAGCGGTTGGGCCAGACCTTTGATCTATCCCACAAGGATTTAATTACGGCGATGGCGCAGTACTTCACGGCCACAAAAGCGGACCCACGCGACCCCAAGGCCGATATGCCCGACGTGGCCCTGCGTAAAATGGCGCAGAAGGTGGACACGCTGGATAAGCGGATGATTGGATTTATTAGGGAGCAGGAGAAGGAGCTTTTGAAGCCCATCCTGTCCGAAGTGCGGGCGCTGCGGACCCAGATCGGGGAGCCGGTGGCCCCCGTGGCCACGCCCGGCATCGACGCCGATCAGCTGGAAGAGCAGCTGACGGGGGTTGTCGAAGCGGTGCAAACGTTGTTGCGGCTCTCGTTCCGCACGGCCCTGGTCGATAACGCGCTGCGCCCGGAGTACCGCCAGCAAACCGACGCCCTAATTCACCAGCAAACCAATACCCGGCCATGATGACCAAGATACCCGCCGGGAGCGGGAGCGGCACGGGCAACCGCAGCGGCAGCAGTGGGGGATTGGTCGAGTATCTGGAAAAGGAGCAGGTCGGCCAGTGGTTCAGCCGGGGCCAGGTCGAGTTAGCCGGGGCGCAGGTGGTGGCCGAAATCGACGCCAACAAGAAGAATTTAGGCCGGGAGGACGCCAAGTATTACCAGGTCATCTTTGCACCCTCCCAGGCTGAATTAGCCCACATCGGCAGCGATCCGGCGAAGTTGCGGGCGTTCACGCGGTTGGCGATGGAACAGTACGCCCAGAATTTCGGCAAGGGCATCGAAAGCAAGGATTTGGTTTGGTTCGCCAAACTCGAACACAGCCGCAGCTTCAGCCACGGCGACCGGTCGGTGCAGCTGGGGGAGCAGGCCAAGGGCGTGGCCAAGGCGGGCGATCAGACGCACATCCACGTAATCGTCAGCCGGACGGAGAATCTGAGCGCGTACCGGGCCGGGCAGCAGAGCGGCCAGCACGCCCGCAAAAATCCCTACCACCTGAGTCCGCTGACTAACCACCGGGCCACGACCAAAGGCGTGGTGCAGGGCGGTTTTGAGCGCAACGGGTTCAGCCAGCGCACCGAGCAGGCGTTTGACCAGTCGTTTGGTTACGCCCGTGAGTTGACCGAATCGTTCCGGTTTTTGCACGGGATGAAGCACGGCGACGCGGCCACGAAAGCCGAATGGCAACGACAGGCCACCGCAGTCGCCCAGGAACGCGCCCAGCGGCACGAACTACCCAAAACCGCCCTAACACCCCACTTAACAGAGAAAACGCCGGAGATCGACTTTACGGACGATTTACGGGCGGTGCTGGGTCAGGCGTTTCGCCAGCAGGACACGCAACGCCTGAGTCAGGCCCTAGCCAGCGCGCAGGCCGAGCGGGAGCGGATCGCCGATCAGCAGAAGGCCGCTGAGCAGCAGAGGGCCGAATTAGCCCTTAAACAGGCCGCAGAAGCCCTCAAAGTGGCCGAGCGGGAAAAGATAGCCCAGCAGCAGAAAATTGAACAGACACCCCAAAATAGGCCCCGTATCAGCCGGGGCTTAGGTCTATGAACACCAACAAATTCTTGCAGAACCTGAATCAGTCGGCTGGCCAGTTGCCCGCTACCACCCCGCCCGGCCCTGACCCCGTAGCCGCCCGGCGCGGTAGCCCCGACGGATACGACCCGATCCAACGGCTCACCGACGAATTGAGCCGCCACAGCCGGGCCCTGGAGGGCGTCGTCACCCGCTTCGACCAACTGGAGCAGCGGCCCCAGGCCGCGACGGTGGCCGAGTGGCAGACGTTGCTGGCCGAAGCTCAGAGCGGGGTACGTTACGCACCCAACAGCGAGCGGATTGCCCAGGCCCTGTTACCCCACCTGCTGGCGGGCCTGCCTAACACGGACCAGCTGCGAGCCGCAGCCGGTGCCGGAGCCAGCGAGATCAAAGCCGCCGGGGACGCAGCCGCCCGGCGCATCGAGCAGGCCACGGCCACGGGTGCTACCCGGATCGAGGGTGCCAGCAAACGTAAGGCCGACGAGTACGCGGGCTTCATCGGGTTCAACTCGTGGAAGTCGGCCCTGGCGGTGGGTTCGCTGATCGGGCTGATGATCTATTTGGTGGGCTACTAGGGCCGAGAGCAGACGAAGCAGATCACTCAGGCGCAACAGGAGACCCAGGCTGTGCGAGAATTTACCAATTGGGTAAAGACTCAACCGGAGGGGAAGAAGCTGTACGACCAGTATTACAAGCCCTGACCACTCGGTTTGAAAAGTTTCAGAGAAAAGTGAACCAACTCCACTTGATACCTATTACGTAACAGGTATCAAGTGGTATGCTTGATACTTCACCCAACACACGTCTAACTCTACATCCTATGTCCTCCAGCAAAATAGTCATTTCAACATCCCCTTAAAATGATTGAATCGTTTGAAAACAAAGGGCTTAAGAAGTTCTTTGAGAGTGGCGACAAGTCGGGCCTATCTGCTCAGCAGATTAATAAAATCGGCATGATTTTGGCTCTATTAAATCAGGCCAGCAAGCCCGGAGAGATGGATTTTCCCGGTTCCGATTACCACCCATTGAAGGGCGACCGCAGGGGTGAGTATGCCGTCAAGGTGACGGGAAACTATCGTATCACGTTTAAATTTGATAAGAAGACCGGTACTGCCTTTGACGTGAACTACGAAGACTACCACTGATAATGATAATGCTCAAAACACCCACGGTGGTTCGACGGTAGCCATGATTTGGCACGAACACGAACAAACTCATATGGTCAATATGCACAACCCCCCGCACCCAGGCACGATTCTGAAAGGCCTGTACTTGGACGGTGCGGGTCTCAGCGTCACTCAGGCAGCCGAAGCACTCGGCGTCAGTCGCAAGACGCTATCTCAAATCGTCAACGGCCATGCGGGCATTAGCGCGCAGATGGCCACGCTGCTGGCACAGGGCTTCCCGACGACTACGCCCCAGCTATGGCTTAATCTGCAACAACAGTACGATTTGTGGCAGGTCAGCCAGAAGCCTGCCCGAATCATCGCCCCGCTCTGGCAGAACAGCATCAAAGGGGCTACTATCCGGCCCTGATTGCTACGGCTCTCTAACGGCGCATCTAATAAAAGTACAACGCCCGGTCCCTCGTGAAGAAGGGCCGGGCGTTGTGTTATTCCGGGGGGTGTTTTATAACCAATCTTATGTTAAGGGAATAAACGGAGGCTTGGACTGTACTGAATCAAACCTCCCAAACCCTGAATAGTGCAAGCCGTTGACTCTCTGATCTTAGATAAATAAACCGTGTAGTGGAAAACGGAAACATAAACATGCTACTCTTAGTAGTCGGTTTGGAAACGGTAAAGAACAACGTGAATAAATGAGCATTATACATGGATTTAATCACGGCGATCGACGCCATACACTCAATTGATGCAGAGGCCCAGCAGGCTATTCTGGAAGTCGCAAAACGGCGTATTTTACCAAAAGGGACCCTCCTTCTGAACGAAGGCGATATATCAAACCAAATTTATTTCATTGAGCAGGGGCTGGTGCGGGGGTTCTATCACGTGAACAAAAAGGAGATCACTTCGTGGGTTATCAGTGATGGAAGCTTCGTCTGGCCGTTGCCCAGCTACCTGCTTCAACGACCTTCCGGTGAGACCATACAGCTACTGGAAGAAACAATCGTGGTGTCGATATATCGTCAAGATATGCTGGAACTAAGACAGTCTCACCAAATCTTCAACGAGCTACGCAGCCTTATCATGGAACGATACATTATACTCTACGACAAACGTGTTCAGATGCTATTGTTGAAAGCAGAAGAACGTTTGGACGCTTACAAAGAGCTGTTCCCTGATCTGTACCAACGAATTCCTCAACGGTACATCGCTACTTATCTGGGAATTGATCCTGCCACCCTGAGTAGGATTAGAGGAAACTATCGAAATTAAAAGGGGATTAATTTATTGACAATTGTCAATACGCTTTCTTGATAATTATCAAGATTCGTCCCCTTCGTTGCCTGTTAGTTTTGTGATGTAAATCATTAACAAATTAACAGTATGATTAACTCTAAGCTACTCATTGGTACCATACTATTAGGTGCCATCTTTGTTACAGCATCCTGTAACAAATTCGACCCGGATCAACCAGGTTTGTCCAGTGCTCGTTTATCCTTTCAGGAGAAAGATCCCAAACAGGCTCGAAAAGCTTTTGCTGAGACATTGGCGAAAGCACTCGAAAAAAAAGAAGTACGTGACTTTTTAAAAGCGCGAGCTCTTGAGCAGTTTGACGAAGACTATGATGTCTTCTTTCATGCAGAGAAAAATAGGAAGGTTGCAGGTGATACTACCTTCTTTGAACTCCTCGCATCGTACCATGGCTCTAAGAAAGATTTTGTGGATATTACTCAGAGCCTGCCTAAACTGACAATTCTCGTACCTGAATTGTTCAACGAACAATATTATAACTCAGCTCTTACGTGGGACACTGAACATTTTGTACCAAAGGTAGCTGCCTTTGATGTTAATGAGAAAGAATCCACTGTGGATGCTTACGACGCGAAGGGAAATAAACACAAGTTGGACAGAAGAAAAGATCCGAACGAGCTAGTCTTAGTTGTTAAAGATAATGAAAGAATTGAGGTTACTGAGGCAGGTATGAGCGTATCTGAGGCAGGTACAAATGTGTCTGCTGAAACAAGTAACAATTCAGCTAAGAAAGCTCAGTTAGATTACTTCATGACCGACAATGGCCGGAACTATTATTTTTCCAGCGTGAACTTTAACCGAGCAAAATCGAGAAAATCGAACAGAAATGCTCGGATGCAAGCAACTGGAACTGATTTTAATGTTGGCTCTAATTCACCTGAGTACCGCTCGCATCTTTACCGTCCCGAAGCCCCTCGCGGATACGCATACTACAAAACTTACTATAGCAATGGTCAACTAATCACAAACAGTAGTGAAGTCTTTGCTGGAAGCTTTGACTACACGATGAAGGACAGAATATCTTTCATCCGGTTTATGACCATGCAAAAGGTACAGGACATCAGTGAGCAGTGGTCAGAAGGTAATCTGGAATTAGTAGGGCGGGTACTCGTTGGAGGAAGAATACCCACAGCTTTCACGAACTTTCCGTTTGGCAGCATCTCTTTTCCGAGATTTGCGGCCCAATTAACGGTTCCCGGATTTGCAGATGCAGTAGAGGGCGGATACGGTGAAATCTGCGTACCTAAGTTTCCATTCGGTTGTAGACGAGTAAATCCTCTCATGGATGCATTCAATGACTTTAGAAACTCTGGTATTTTATTCGATAACAGAGGATCGTCAGTCAATAGTGGCGTATGGATAAGTTGGAATGGTGGTACTGAGATACTTTCTTGGGACGCAGAGGACATGGGTAATCGAATAATAGTTTCCGTGAAAGAGAAAGATGATGGTGGAGTTTATACTGAGGAGCGTAGTTGGAGTGTAGGCATCACCCCGACTATCGGTAAGAAAGACGGTAGTAACCTATCTTTCAATGCGTCTGTCGGCGGAAAAACTACTGTGGTCTGGACAAATGATGACGATCTAGTGTTCGATGACCTCATCGATTATAATGGCCAGTACGGAGCATTTAAACAGGCAGTTAATAAGGGAAACGTAGAAGTAGTTTTCCGAGTTTACTAATTGATTTAAGTGACCAGATCAATACGATTGATCTGGTCACTTAAATCAATTAAAAACAGTCATTTCAAGCAATGGTATTAAATCGAATATTACTAATCCTTTTGATTTCTTGCATGTCATGCGAGAAAAATGATGTTTTTCGATCAGAAACTGATGAACACTTCTCCATTATAAAGACTGAGATAGAGAGTATGCCCAAGGTTCCTGTTAACTTCTATTGGGAACTTGAGAAAAGAGGTCCCCTGACGGTGGCACCAGTCACCTCATGTTTGACTACAGAGGTAACTTTCGATCGACCATACATTATCGCTAATGGAGTCAAGTTTCATGCTTACTACTGGACGAGAACGGAAAATAAACCTGATACCACTGGAAGGCAGGTTGGTTTGATGAAAATAGCATTCAATCGTGAACCTTGACCAAGCAAAGTCCATGTGGAGTGACGCGCGTCACTGTAAAGTGATCTCATGTAACGAGATCACTTTTTTTTGGGTATTTTCAGACCCAGCCTCGTAAGTATGTAGCCCGCGACATTAGTTTCAACTTTGACCTTGCCGGTTTGCAGTTCGTAGGCAAACTTATTGACTTCCTGCACCAGATCTGCTGAGTTCATAATCTGGTTGACGATATCGGCCCGCTTGACGCTCCACTTCTCCAACAGCAGTCGGGCGTTCTGATATTGGGCGTCGGACACTCCGACAGGAGCCGTCCCCAGCTTAGCGGGTTCGGTGGTCACCGGCAACATAACGGCCAGTGGTTGGGCTTTCACCGTGAAAGTAACGCTGTGGAAGCTGCGGCCCCGTTTATGAAGCGTGTAGCCAATTTCCAGGTCCGTATGCTGATTAATCTGTTTGACGGACTCATCGAGTACGAATTGCTTGAATTGACTAATCTGCTGGTACTGCTCATTACCCTTACTGTCGAGTAATGCCAGCATACGTTTCAACTCATCGATGGTGTAAACGGGAGTTTCGCCCTTGTCTTTCCATTGGCTGCATATCATGTACAATCGCTTAGCGTATTTGCTACCTAAACGCAAAGCAGCATACAACTCGAATGAGGTAAAGTTGTCCTTCAGGTCGAACAGATAAGGCTTTATAGGTTCTGTAAACTCTATTTCAATTCTACCCTCACCGATCACGTAGGCAACTCTTTTGAACATCCAAAGCTGCTCGAACAGCTTTGGAGTCGAAATCTCAAATACGCGACTACCCATTTCAGCGGTAGCTCTGCGTAGATAGCCGTACTCGTATTTCTTCCCTGTCAGAGCCGTCAAATCCTTGATTACAATCTCATACATCCCGTCTTTCTTATCCTTTTTGAGAAGGGACAGCATATAAAAAAAGATGTCCAATTGTAGCTCTGAATACTCGTAGCGAGCGGACGTAATAGCATTATGCTGACGTACCTGAAT
>MWWK01000036.1_pt1 | contig 18592 bp, 33 predicted proteins | sample 1047241 | NCBI WGS metagenome assembly MWWK01 (sample SAMN06349964, study PRJNA376086) | soil metagenome | isolation source: BG12-3 sample Antarctic (ecotone) soil | place: Antarctica | reverse complement strand
CGGGCCTGTCACAACGCTTGCCCGACTCGACCTCCTGATAGGCCCCGATGATGTTCCCATCGTTCGCACTGGCGTAGGCAAGGACGGATGCCGTCTGGGCTTCCAAGCCTAGTCCACTGGCCCCCTGTTTGGTTGTGGAAACGCGGTAGTACGCTATCAGCTTCCGACCCATCGACCATTCCCCCTTGGTAACACCCTTCCGGGAGGTCCGTTCTTGGACGCTGTTACGCAAATCCCCAAAAGAGAGGGGGCCGAAGCCCCCACGCCTTCACGTACTCCCTTGCCTAGTCCTCAACGGCCGGTGCCGTGTTTAACCACGCCAGCAGCTTCGCCCAACGGGCCATCTCCGCCCGCACGTCGTCAACCGTGAACTCGGCATCGCATGATGTGCAGGTGAAGTTGTGCAGGTCGTGTGCGTCGATGCGAACGCATTCCGCTTGACCACAGTGCAGGCACCGCACCGCAAACCCCCGCGTTGTCGCCGTAGCCGTCGCCATCGTCGCCCCCTTGTCAGTAAGGCCAAAGTCCGATTTCCATCATGGCCAAAACCTCTGCCACGCCCGCCCGATGTTCGATGTCGTCTTCGTCGCTGGCCAGGTCGTGCCATTCATCATTCTGCGAAGCCCACCACCGTTCATCATCTTCGCTAGGGACGCCGCACTCTTCGTCCGCGTTGTCCATCCGTTCTCGCCCCCCGTGCTGAACTCGTTGCCTCTGCTATAGGGGGGTTGGATATGCGTTTTCAGGCATATCCGCATATGGAATTCCGCTAGAGGAGAGGCGGTGTTAGTATACGCGGGGAAAAAGGTGGGACTCCGGTCCCAACGCGGGGGGTGGTTAAGAGAAAAAATTGGCCGATGACTTTCTGTGAGGGCGTCCCACGTAATCCCCAATCAACCGACGAAAAAAGGACGACACGCCCTCAAGAAAGCGTGCCGCCCATCGTTATGCACAAACTCCCATGTGTTCTAGCTTCTCGAAGACAGCCCTCACTTGTTCTCGACTTTTTTTTCACCTTCGTCATCGTCGGGTTCAGCTAGCGATACGATAGCCGCGTGTCTTCCCTTCGCGGATTCGTAGTCGGAATCCTTGGATGTCTCGAACGTGTGCTTGTGTGCCAAACGAAGGGCCTTGTGAACGGTGGCCCGCGTCTTCTTGTCCACGTGGAAGGGATGCCCGTCGCCCCCCTCATCACTCGCCCTTGCCTTGAAACTTTCACGGAAACGGTTGTAGGTGTCTAACTCTCGCATGCTAATATTCTCACTTGTGATTTAGAAGGTTCGTTCGGAAATGGTCCAGTTCGGCTACCAATTCGGCGTGCTTATCGGGGTCGATTTCGCAAAGACGGAGAACTACCTTCGTCTTGAGACCCGACCCCCGGATGAGGTCTCGAAAGGAAACCCCACGAGAGAACGCCCCTCGTACCCATTCACTTTTGCTTCCGAGTGCGGGGGGTTCGATTTTCGCCAGGTAACTACTCTCGGGTACTCTCGCCGTCGCCAGGTCGGACCTGGGTTTTGGCTTTGGGGGTTCGGCTAGGATGATTCGTTTGGCATCTGACTTGGTCTTGTTCGTGTGTTGCATACTGTTGGCTTTCGTGGTGTAATATTGATATGTTCCGGTGGAAGGAACAGCTTCGCGAAATAGGGCCGCTAGTCTTAATTGGCTAGTGGCCCTATTTCGTTTTGCGGTTCGGGCGACGGTACTATAGACACCCTCACCGAGTCGCCCCCACACAGGGAACGGCCCCCGTCCTTCCTGCTATCCCCTGCCTAATCTTGTCGCATCGCGACACTCGCCTTTACATCTCACCGGCTACTTTCAGGGCACGAGAAAAATCGTCGCCGCCCGCTTCGACGTGGGCCGTCATCGACTGCAAAACGAACCTCATGTCGCCCTCGAAGAACTTGAGATACGTCCGATATGCGTCTTCGGAAATGCGTAGTAGTACCCATCGGCCATCGTCTTCGTCGTCGTCTTCCCCCAACAGAGGGGCTAGGACTTGGTGAACGAGTTCGCCGACGCTGACCCCCTTGTGTTCCGCTATCTGCGTCAACTTCCTGGCATGGTCGGGGGGCATGACCACACTGAGGACATGGTTAATCAGCTTCGGCATATGTGTTCCCCGCTAGGCACTCCCGGATTGTGTCTATCTGCTGGTCGGTGAACAACCATCGCCCCCCGCCCAAACTTCTTCCTGCGGGCACCATCTTCAGCCTCGCCCATCTCCTCAGAGAGAAGACGCTAACCCCCAAAATGTTCGCTACCTCATCCGCCGTCATCAACCTCTTCCCTATCATTGTCGTGTGCATACGTGTGTCCTTTCTTGTTCGTGACGGTAGGATATTACACCGTCGCCGAAGTTCTGGACCAAGTTCAACCGCGACGAAGTGGGGAGTTCTCTGGTGGAGAAGGTCGACGACCATCATGGACTACGGCGTCTTTATCCAACAACTGTTAAACATCGTCCTTCGCTGGCAACAATTTTCTTCCCCCGTCGCCCCTTGCACTTGTGACAAGCCGGAAGGACTTTAGTGGCCATCCAAGTTGGCATACGTGCTGGTGTGAAGTAAACTGTATGTGTACGGCACGAGTCCTCACCGGCCGCAACCCCGAGCATGCCCCCGATGGCAAACACCAATGGTCGATGACGTATCTAATGCAAGCGTCGTCGGGCTGAATATGAGGACCGCCAGAGATGGCGTCGTGGCGACGGCTGATATGCCCCGCTGGGTAATACCACCCTATTGCGTCGTCCGATGACGACCTGGTGGCCACCTGCGGACGTGAAACATCAGTGGGAATTCAAGGGCACCGCATTTGAGGGGGTTGGGAACACTCGTGATGTCGCCCATGAATTCAGAAGACGGGGATAGGCAAGGGAGGGAATGGTAGGGCCTGTCAGGATGGTTTAGGGACGAACCACTCAGGACGTTCGCCAGTGTCGCCAGCCCACGTCAATTCCCTTCTCGTGGCTTTGACCTCATCCCCATTCGCCAGCCGCACAACCCAGAGGTCTCCGCAATAGATTCGCAACGTGATGCCCACTCGACCATCCGCCAGCGTGACCGTATCACCCCTCAGAAGGTCGAATGGCCAGGTGTCGCGGTCGAACATGACGGCCCCGGTAGTGCACAAAGGTGATTCGCGACTTAAACGGCCGTATCCGCCCGCTGACAGGCTCTAAGGTCACGGACGGTAGATTCTACGTCCAAGGTGGGGAAAGTGGCCCACGCGGTCAGCTAGAAGCCCTCTCGGCCCCAACTCGGCAGTATCCCCGCCCGCCAACCGCGTCGTTGCCCCCAGAACCATGCGAGGGCAACCAAGATTTTCCGATTTTGACGAAGATGCGAGCGATATGTTGAACAACTTCAAACTTTGTGGGGGAAACCCCCTTTTCCTTCAGGCCCCCACCATGTTGCACTTCGCCATTGACTAGCACATATGGATATGCAAGATTACTGATGCTATCATTTCAGAGTATGTGAAATTGAACACTCACCAATCAATCGCCCGCACCCTCCCCTGCCTGTCCCCCCTTCCCAACCACTCGGATACGCCACTCACCCCGCCGCACGCTGATGAACTCTGCCGACTTGATAAAACCCACTTCACGCAACTCATCAAAGCCCACTTTGAGTTTCTTCCTCAAGTCGAGGTCAGAGTAGTTCCGCGACAACCCCACGTTCTCAAAGGCGAATTCTCTGAGTCCAAACGTCAAATCCTTGCGGACGTAAAATCTCTTGTCCAGAAACCTCATCATCTGGCGAGAAATCGAACTATTCAACGAGAAGTATGTGTTTATGTCGAGTTTCTTGACGTAGGAAGCCCGACAACTCTCGAAAAATATCTTGTTCCACGAGAATTGTCCGAAGGGGAGTTCACGCTGTAGCGTTTTGGCGTGTGCCCGCACTTCACTGTCGTAGGTCACAACACTCTCTAAGATGTGGAAAGAGGCATCGCCCTTCCGTTTGATGGCGTTGTCGTACCAGCAACCATCATATCGGAGGGTCACACCTACCCAGCGTTTCAATCCGTCCTCGATACGCTGGTAGTTGCCCCCCGATTTCTTCCATCGAAGCAATTCGATAATTTCATGCTTGGTGAAATTCACCGTGGGGTCCGTGAAATCGTTCGCCCGTTTCGTCAGATAAAGCAACGCCACGATGATGTCACCATCGACCGCAAGGGGCAAACCGTAATCGGAACTCCCACTGACCGTAAGCCGTCCATGTTCGGTGTTGAATACGAGAGTCGTAACGCCTTTGGGGACTCGGTCGGCTAGTAGGGTAATAGGGATTTCGGCCAAGTTCATGTTGTCTCGACCGTGTTGGGCGATGTCTTCCATGCGTATTCCCTTATCCGAAAATCAGCAACAACTCCGTGTGTTGTGTTGGTTCTTTGAGTTCTTAAGGTTAAGAGGGCGAGGAAAGTGGCACCACGTAAGGGTTTACATCGACGTTTGAGGTCTCAGACTTCACCCTTTGAGGTCTCAGACTTCACCCTTTGAGGTCTCAGACTTCACCCTAGATGTCAGAAATTGTGAGTAGTTTTCTGAACTCGGGTGCATCGGTTCACTAAAGGGATTTGGACCACTCGCACACCGTAGGGCGGTAGTCCCCCGCCCTCATCGCACCATCAAAATACGGCATATTCTGTACACTACATGCAGGCCCCACACCCTCCCCTGCCTAGCCCCCATCATTCTTCGGAGTGCGGCTGATGTGGTAGTCGCGGAGATGGGTCCGACCAAGGTGGCACACGAGTTCGGAGATATTGCCGTTCGTCATCTTCATGGCGTGTAGCACGAACCTCTCATAATCATCAATTGGTAGGGAAAGGTTGATGCTACGCTTGCCCCTAACCTCATTCGCACTCTTGGGCTTAGCCTTCCTTGTGGACTTGGGCTTGGGGTCAATTGTCGTGTTGTCGATGGCGTCGTTTCCGTTCATGGCGTCTTCTCCATATCGGCATGACGATGTGTGGGTAAGCCGACAATCAGCTATGCCGCTATCGGCACATGCAGTACGGCACTTGAGGTTTTCCGTCTAATCCGGTCCCGTAAGCCCTAACGTCTTGACCTTACGGGGTGTGCTAGTCGTCCACCCCTTCCCCATGTTTTCTAGGGGTTGACCATCGGGGCAGGGGAGTGCGGACAACTGTAGTAGGGTATGCCGCGACTCAATCGACGGCCCCGTAGCAAATGGAAAAAAACAACGCTAAAGCTGGTCATGCTTGTGGCATCGGGCGTCCGGCACACGCATAATGGCCTCGCCTGATAGATGCGGGTCACTTCCCTCCTCCTCTCTCCCAAAGGTCAACCCATGAGACGCACGCTTGCTGTCGCCGCCCTCTTGGCCCTGATGGTGCCCACCACGGTCTGTGCCGACGACGCCGATGCCGAGAAGCAGGTCGCCTCCCTCTCGAAGCAAAATCGCGAGGCCATGGTCAAAGGCGATACGCAGTCCCTGGACTCCATACAGGCCGACGACTGGATCGGCATCGACCCCATGGGTGATGTTGCGGACAAGGCCAAAAACGCGAAAGACTTGAAGGACGGGACCGTCGATATCGAGTCGATTGAGCCTTCGGAAGTCAAAGTGCGAGTCTATGGCGATGCGGCGGTCGTGACGGGTCGCTCCCACGTCAAGCTGAAATACAAAGGCGAGAAGATAGACAATCACGTCCGAGTCACCGAGTTCTACGCCAAGCAAGGCGGTAAGTGGCGTTGCGTCTCGACGCAGGTGACACGCATCACGGAACCCCCCAAATAGAACCGCTGAACGCAGATGCGTGGGTCGCACCGGCGTGCGACTCACGCCGTTAAGGCCCCCACCCTCTTGAGGACTCGGCCGACTTGGACTTTGTTCCACGGCTTGCCCGTCCGGGTCGTCAAGCCATCGTCCGTCAGTCGCTTCGCGATGTCCGCGAGCGATGCCCCCGTCTGCCGTAGCTGCCGCACCACGTCGGCGATGTCGAAGTATGCGGCGTCGGCGTTCGCCTTGGATACCTCTCCCGCACGCCTAGCGGCGTCGGCGTTGGCCCCGCCCGTCAATCGGTGTGCCCCCGGTCGAGACGACCCGAGTAGCACGCCACGGGCTTTAGCGGCTTTCAGGCTTTCCCGAGTGCGGACGCTGGCCAAACCCGCCTCTAGTTCAGCGGCCCCGGCCATGTTTGTGAGGATGAATTTCCCCGTTGGCCCCGGTGGGATGTTGGGAAGGTCGCAAAACACCACGTCGGCCCCACTCTCGACGATGCCCAAGAGGAACCGTGCATTCCTCGCAAGCCGGTCGAGTTTCGCAAACACGCATGTCGCCCCCGCACGCTTGGCATGGGCAAGGGCCTGTGCCAACGCGGGCCTGTCACAACGCTTGCCCGACTCGACCTCCTGATAGGCCCCGATGATGTTCCCATCGTTCGCACTGGCGTAGGCAAGGACGGATGCCGTCTGGGCTTCCAAGCCTAGTCCACTGGCCCCCTGCTTAGCCGTCGAGACGCGGTAATACGCTATCAGCTTCCGAGACATCGACCATTCCCCCTTGGTAACACCCTTCCGGGAGGTCCGTTCTTGGACACTGTTACGCCCCACCCCAAAAACAAGGGGCACATGCCCCACGCCCTCACATCATCCTGCCCTTGCCTAGTGGATTGCCGGTGCCGAGTCCAACCACGCTAGCAGCTTCCCCCAACGGGCTAACTCCGTCCTCACCTCATCGGCTGAAAACTCACCGTCACAGCTACTACAGTGGAAGGTGTGAACGTCGTGAACGTCCAACCTCACCGTCTCACCCTCACCGCACGCGATGCACTTAACTGAAAACCCTCGCTGAGTCGTTGCCGTAGCCATCGTCAACCCCCTGTGCTGAACTCGTTGCCTCTGCTATAGGGGGGTTAGATAGGCGTTTTCAGGCATATCCGCATAGGGGCTATCAGTTGGGAGGGGGGGTTTATTAGATGGGAGGCTATGCCTCTTGTCCCCCTTCCGGGGGACAGGGTCATTCCGACACCACGGGGGGCATTCCGAACGGGTTGTATCACCTAATGTTCATGCATAGTTTGGTGCAACAATAAAGGGCACCGGACAAGCAATTGCCCGATGCCCCCGATGCGTTTCACGACTCGTGTGCGAACTCGATTCGTTCCATGTGCTGAATGACTCTTGCCCGCGTGGCCCTCAACTTCTCGTCGTCTTCCCTACTGCCCTGCCTAGTATTGTGAAGTTCCAACGTAAGCATGTCCTTACTCTTTGTCGGTGGGTTTCGGGGCTTTCTGTTCATCATCATCCGTCCCATCGAGGGAATCGACAATCGTATCGAACCTGTCCAACGCTTGTTCCAGCGTCTTAACGGAAGGCCCGAACACAACTTTCTTGATGCGTCGGAGAAGTGCGAGTTGTGGGGTCGCTGGCTTGGGGGCTTCGACCTGTTGCTCTTGGCTATCGGCGTAAGCCCTCTGTGTTGTCGGATTGAGATATTTTGAAACGTGTCGTGATGCGTTCATATGTTAGACCTTGTGTATAAGAATGTTGGCTTTGAATGCTACCAGCCTGTTAAATTCATCGGAGTTTTCTAGCGGGTCTTTGTTGAGGATGGCGTAAATCGTCCGGACGGGATAACCCGAGTTGCGAATCAAGGACTCCATCGTCAACCCTCTGGCGTGCCCCTCAATGACGTGTCTCTCGCGGTCTTGGAGATTCGGGCGTTGTGTGTTGGCCAGATAAGTCGAAGGTTCTGCCCTCCCGATGGCTACGTCATCGCGTGTCTTGTCGGCCCCGCCCGTGGTTTTGTGTGTCGCTTTGCTGTGTTCTGGCATCATGGTTCTCTTATTGTCGGTGTATATTGATATGTTCGAAGGAACAACTTCACGCTTCGCAATTTCAGCCCTCGTATGACCACTTCCCTCCGGTTGTTGGTCGTATTGGGGCTGAAGTTGTTTAGCGACCATGACGGCGGTACTCACGTCTTGGCCAGCCGCCCCACACGAGGGAACGGCCCCGTCCCTCCTGATTTCCCCTGCCTAATCCCCCCTCGCGGCCACCAATGCATTCCCGAAGTCATCCGCGTCGGCCCCAAGACAACGAGTCATCGCACACTCGGGGGTCTCGTCTTCAAAGAACGCCGCGAAGCTGGACCATGTATGTTCGGGCAATCTTAGTACGACAACCCTCCCATCCCCATCACCCTCGACTAGAGGCGAGATGACTTCTTTGATGAGGTCCGCGACGGTGATTGCCCTATCCCTAGCCAACCCATCCAAGACTTCATATTCTTCGTTAGAAATCCACAGCGTTGGGAGTGCCCGGCGTACTGGCATTCGCGACATGGTTATTCCCCTCATCAATCATGTTGTTCTTGATTTCATCTAGTAGTTCCCGCGTCCAGAACCAACGCTTAGTGGGGCTTTTCAGGACAGGTACGAGGCCAGCCCGTACCCAATTCCTCAAAGTGTTCGGACTCAGACCGAGGTACTCACTGGCTTGCGTCACCCTTATCAATCGCGTTCTCGCCCTCATATGTATCCACCTTTCTTATGTGTTACAATTGACCATAAGATACTACCCCAAACACCCTCGTATTGCGTCCAACCACCAGATGCACCCACCACGAATTCCTTCCCCCATAGCCCGCCTCGGAGAATAATCCTCACCAGAATCCATAACGTGGTGTATTCATTTTGAGACATCTAGAGTGATGCACCCCAATATGAAGGCCCCGAAGTCCAGCCGCTAGCTGAAATGGATTTCCCACGTCTCCCCCCGTGGTCGAATAAGGGGATACCCGGCAATCTGTGGGGAGTCGTCGCCCTGGCCCCGGTGAGCAATCCGAGCACGAATAGCATTGACGATGGCAACATCCGGAGGGCAAGGGACGCTCAGCCCGTGAGGGGGAGCGGTGCCGATTCGCCAATTGGTTTTGGGGCGGGTCTGTACGGGGCCGGTTTGTTGTTGCGGGCCTGTAGAGAAATCTATGGGAAGAGGGACATAATCCCTCTTCTCATTAGGATCATGCCTGAAGTCTAACGTTTGCCCACCCATTGACTATTGCAATCTCATAACTGCATTACCACATATGAAGCAATCAGCATAACACACTATGTTAGCGTTTGCTATGGCCCACCCACGATGCCCTTCCGCTTAACGTAATCCCACGGATTCATCATATTTGGCATGGGGTTTGCTTCGCGTGTGCGACATCATCTTTATAACTAAGATAAGAGGAAGTCGCGTGCCCGCGTGCGTAGGGGAAAACTACTGTACGGGCGTGATGTTGGCCTCTAATCGCCCACAAGCCCGCCTCGCGTGCCCTCACCCTTGGGCAGTATGTTTCCACGTCTAGCCCCCCGCCAACGTCACCAGCGGGCGTTTAACTGGCCTCTCGACGGTTCTGCCCCGTGGGTTGGGCCGCTTACCCGCCCGATGGCCCCGAAAGCATGTGGGGGCGGCTAAGATTTCCCGGTTTTGCCGGAAATGACGACATGATGTTGAACAAGTTGGAACTTTGTGGGGGAAACCCCCCTTTCCTTCAGGCCCCCCCGTTGAATAGCAGATGTTTAATGTGACACTTGTACATATTCAAGTTTGCTAATCTTTAAGTATGCCGATGTGTAACATTAACCCTCGCCCACCCTCTCTTGCCTTCCATGCGAAGCTTCAAACAACAACGGTCGCAAGGAATAGACTGGTTGGGGGGAGTTTGCCGGTTGCTGTGTTGTTAATTCTCTCTAATCCCTCTCTAATACAAATAGGAAAGAGGGGGCAACCGAGTGCCCTCTAAGGGGGACATACATTGCCCCCTTGCCTGCTAGAAACTTGGATTACCTTTTGTCCACTAGTACGCTAATCCTTATACCTGTACGAATGTCTTCAGAGTGAACGGCTGTGGAGTGGAATCCCATCCTTCCGGCCGCAAGGTGATTGTCCTGTGTGGCCCCCTGGACTTGCCGATGAGGAAACCGGCGTCCTCCAGGCGAACCAGACTGTATTTGATTGTGCGGATGGAACATCCCACCATCTCGGCCAGACTCCTATTCGTGGGGTTACACTCCCCACGGTCACGGGCATAGACCATGAGGACAAGCCATACCTTTATGTCGATGGGTTCTAAGTCCGCGTGCATAAAGAGTTTATCGGGGCACATCCGCCACGTAAATCCTTCCGATTGGGGAATGTGTGAACGGGAACGCCTTTGGGGGTCGATACTCATGCAATGAACCCTGGCTAGGGGGATTAAATTACGGGCCTCGGGCACACTGACGATGTGTCCGGGGCCTTTTCCTTTTCGTCTCCTGCCCCCATCATCGGCATCGCCCCCCCTGTTTCCCTGCCTAGTCCGTCTTCGATGCGTTCCGATGGATGGTGAACTCACGAAGATGTTCGCGGGCCAGCTTACACACGAGTTCGCTGATGGTTGTGTCCATCCTCAATGCGTGGACGGCGAGACGTTCGTAGTCTTCCATAGGCAGGGAGAGGTTGAGGGAACGCTTACCGATGGGCCTGTCTGATGGTTTGCCCTTTCCCTTTCTCGCGGGCTTCCCCTTAGCCGTATTCGTTCCGTTGCCGGTATGCCCATCAACGGAAACAGTTGCATGTTCATCCATAGGTATGCCCTCTTGCGTGTGTGCGTATGCGGACAAAAGCCCTTGCCCACATCGACACACATGGTTTGAGACTTTAGTCAATCCGCCTGTCGTGGTTGCGTAAGACGTGCGGGCATGACCTTGCGGTGTGTTACCAATGCGAGGCCCCCCCACACGTTTTGATAGCCTGGCACGACTAGCAGGGGAGGGCATTACCTATCGCAATGCCCATTGAGGACTCACCCCTTGCCTATAGCCGTTAGGCCCTCTTCAGAACACGCCCGACTTGGACCTTGTTCCACGCCTTGCCCGTTCGCGTGGTCAATCCATCCTGAGTCAACTTGCGTGCGATGTCGGCTAGCGAGGCCCCACCCGCCCGTAGCTGCCCCACCATGTCGGCGATGTCGAAGTATGCGGCGTCGGCGTTGGCCTTGGATACCTCTCCCGCACGCCTAGCGGCGTCGGCGTTGGCCCCACCCGTCAATCGGTGTGCCCCCGGTCGATGACTCCCCAACAACACCCCACGGGCCTTTGCGGCTTTCAGGCTATCCCGAGTGCGGACGCTGGCTAGACCCGCTTCTAGTTCAGCGGCCCCCGCCATGTTCGTGAGGATGAATTTCCCCGTTGGCCCCGGTGGGATGTTGGGCAGGTCGCAAAAAACCACGTCGGCCCCGCTTTCGACAATGCCCAAGAGGAACCGTGCATTCCTCGCAAGCCGGTCGAGTTTGGCGAAAACGCATGTCGCCCTCGCACGCTTGGCATGGGCAAGGGCCTTAGCCAACGCGGGCCTGTCACAACGCTTGCCCGACTCGACCTCCTGATAGGCCCCCACGATGATTCCGTCGTTGGCTCTGGCGTAGGCCCCCACCGATTCCGTCTGGGCTTCCAAGCCTAGCCCGCTGGCCCCCTGCTTGGCCGTCGAGACGCGGTAATACGCTATCAGCTTCCGAGACATCGACCATTCCCCCTTGGTAACACTCTTCCGGGAGGTCCGTTCTTGGACACTGTTACGCCCCACCCCAAAAACAAGGGGCACATGCCCCACGTCTTACTCGCCCTTGCCTAGTCCGTTCGCCCGCATCCACTCGCGAAACCCTTCCAAGACGATTCGCTCAGACTCGGCCCAACTCAAGACGACCTTGCATGCCACGCACGTCAGCCGGTTGCCGTCGTCCGTGTGCTGTAGCGTGTCCTCCCCGTTACACAGAGGGCAGAACGATGTAGGCCACCACTCAGGCGGCATGGGCAAGGGCTTGTCCAAGGGCTTCGACCTCACGGGGAGTGGGCAGGGCAATCGCACGGGCACGGGACTTCGACAACGTGAACGCGGCCCCGAACTCGCGGGTTAGCTGACGACGTGCCCTCTTGAGTGCTGCCCCGTTGCGTCCGTCGTCGGCCATGTCGTCCAGCCCCAACATGCGAAGGTTGAATCTGTCGCTGGCCGTTCTCCCGACGAGACGCCCCCCGACCGCCACGACTTCGATTGCGATGCTATCCATGATGGCTTCCCCCGTGGTGTTCTTCTCGCCCCCATACTTAGGGATAGATGAACGATTCGGGGCTGTATTGGCGTTCGCTTATTGGTTAAGGGGGGTTTTTAGCAGGGGACGCAAAACGGGATGGCCCCATCCGGGGGCCACTGGTCATCCATAAACGGCTAAGCCAAACCCCTCGGTGTCCCACCTAATCGTCGGATTCCACCAATGGGGTGTGTCGATTATAATTCGGGTGAGTCTGGACGATAGTCCCCGAATGGAATGGGAGGCATGTGATGAGAGAAGTGTTGATGTTGGCCGTTCTGATGTTGGGTGCCACGACGGCTTGGGCCGATAATGCGGGGCCAAAGGACACCGACCCGAAAACAGTTCTCCCGGAACCAGACCCAAAGGAAGGCGATTACAGTCCCGTTACGTTCCCCCGGCGACTCCCCGATGGGAAGGTGACGGTCATTCTACGTACCCCCAACGGCACTCTTCAGAGAGTGGTCTACGATAGGGTCAAGCATCCCAAAGCACCTGGCGACACGATTCGCCAAACCCCTTTCAAAGCGACTGAAGCCGATGTCCGTGCCGAACCCAAATCGTCCGAACCGATGAAGAACGCGAAGAAGAAGATACAGCAATTACTTGAAGAGATGATGCGGCCATAACGCCTTGCTTAGAGGGGTGACCTTTCAATTGCCCGCCGATGCAAAGACGGGGACGACACGCAAGCATGCCGCCCCCGTCTAGTTCACGCCTCATGTGCGTATTCGATGCGTTCCAAGTACGCCACGACCATTGCCCTAATAGCCTTCTCGCGGTCGCCCCCCACTTCCCCCTTTTCCTGCCTAGTATTGTTGCGTTCCAACATGACTATGTTGTTACTTCTCGTCGGCGGGCTTTGGGGCTTGCTTCTTTTCATCGTCTCCCTCACTGTCGTCAAGGCTGTCGACAATTGCATTGAATCGGTCTAGGGCCGATGCCAAATCTTTGACCGATGGCCCAAAGACGACCTTACGGATACGCCTGAGTAGTGCCACCTGTTCAGTGGGCGGGGTCTTCGGCTTGACTTCGGTGGTGTCGGCCCCCTCATTCTCATTTTCGGCGTGGGCACGCTGACTTGCGTTTGAAAGAAAACCGCTTATGTATCGTGATGTACTCATGTTGTTATACCTTGTGGTTGAGTAAGTTGGCTTTGAAGGCTACCAGCCTGTTGAATTCATCCATGTTGTCTAGCGGGTCACGGTTAATGAGTGCGTAAATCGTTCTGACGGGGTAGCCGGAATTCCTGATAAGGGACTCAATCGTCAACCCTCTGGCGTGCCCCTCAATTACGTGTCTCTCGCGGTCTTGTAAGTTGGGCCGTTTTGTCGTAGCTATAAATGTTGATGGGTCAGCCCTTGACATTGCTACGTCTTCCCGTGTCTTATCGGCCCCGCCCGTCGTCTTGTGAGTTTCTTTGCTGTGCTGTGGCATCGTGTTTCTCTGATGGTGTAATTGTAATATGAGGATGCTTCATTCGGTGTTCCATTCTCAAACTTCAGCTTCGCAACTTCAGCCCTGATATGTATGACGGGTCCACTCTCCGGTGGCCTTTCGTTCGTATTGGGGCTGAAATTGTTTAGCGGCAACAGCGGCGGTTACTCGCCCTCGCCATCCTTCCGTCCTTCCGCCCTTGCCTACTCTTGCCCCATCGGGGCACCCACCTTATCGCCCCGCGACTTGTCGACAAGCACGGGCGTAAGCTTCGCCATCAATTTCGATACTCGCCCCCATACTCTGGGCGACCATATCCGCGTCACCTTCAAAAAACTCGTCGAAGGCATCGCAGACGTAGTTGTCTATGCGTAGTAACACCCACCGGCCATCGGTGTCGTCGTCGTCTTCCGCTAGCAGAGGGGCTAGGACTTCGTTGACGAGTTCGCCGACGCTGACCCCCTTGTGTTCCGCTATCTGCGTCAACTTCCTGGCATGGTCGGGGGGCATGACCACACTCAGAACATGGTTAATCAACTTCGGCATATGTGTTGCCCGCGAGGCACTCCCGTATGGTGTCTATCTGCTGGTCGGTGAACAGCCATCGGCCTCCCCCCAAGCTACGTCCGGCGGGGACCATCTTCAGGCGTGCCCATCGTCGGATAGAGAAGACGCTAACCCCCAAGATTTCCGCCACTTCATCCGCCGTTCGCAGTTTCTTTGACATCGTAATTATCGACATAGTTATCTCCTGTTGTTCGTGACGGTAGATAAATACACCGCCGCTGACGTTCCGCCCCACGTCCACCCGCAAGAAAGTCGAAGGATTGTGGGGAAAAGTTCAAATACAATCATGTAGCACGATGTCGATGTTAAACAGTTGTTGGATATCGTTTATCGCTGGCCACTTTTTCTTTCCCCAACCGCCCGTTGGACTTAGGGCAGGCCGGGAGGGGTTTCGGTGCCCAATAAGTTGGCATAGATGTTAGCGTGAAGTATACTATATGTGTTGAGCAAGATTGCCGTCTGAGTCCTCACCGCCGCAATCCCGAGAAAGCCCCCGATGGCAAACACCAATGGTCGACGATGTATCTCACGCAAGCATCGTCGGGCCGAACATGAGGACCGCCAGAGATGGCGTCGTGGCGACGGCCGTTGTGCCCCGCTGGGAATATCACCCGATTCGCGTCGTCCGATGACGACCGGGTGGCCACCTGCGGACGTGAAACTTTAGTGGGAATTCAAGGGCACCGCATTTGGGGGAGTTGGGAACAGTCGTGATGTCGCCCTTGAATTGAGAAGACGGGGAGGGCTTGGCAAGTCGTCTCATGCCCACGGTTAGCCCAAAGACAAAGGCATTAGGCAGGAGGGGTGAACCAACTAGGACGTTCGCCAGTGTCACCCTCCCACGTCAGTTCCTCACGCCTAGCCATCACCTCATCCCCGTTCGCCAGCCGGACCACCCAGAGGTCTCCGCAATAGATTCGCAAGGTGGTGCCCACTCGCCCATCGGCTAGCACGACCTCATCGCCCCTACGTAGGTCGAATGGCCACGTATCTCTGTCCGACATGACGAACCCCCACAATACTGTACAAAGGTGAATAGCCGCTAGCATCGCCCACAAGGCCGTCTCGCGTGCCCTCACCGTTGGCCAGTATGTTTCCACGTCTAGGCCCCCGCCAACGTCACCAGCGGGCGTTTAACTGGCCTCTCGACGGTTCTGCCCCGTGTGTTGGGCCGCTTACCCGCCCGATGGCCCCGAAAGGCATGGGGGCGTCGAAGGATTTGCGGGTTTTGACGAAAATAACGACGGGGCTTCCAACAAATCTCAGCTTTGAGGGCAAAAGTCGAATTTACCAGGGGGGCCCACCATGCTACACTCCTAATTGGCTAGTATATGTTCAATGTTACATATTTGCATATGCAATATTACTGATGTCATAATGTGCTAGTATGTGGCATTGAACACTCACCAATCAATCGCCCCCTCGCCCTTGCCTAAATTCTTTCCGACAACTCGGATGGTCCACTCGCCCCGACGCACGCTGATAAACTCCGCCGACTTGAGAAAACCCACTTCCTGCAATTCGTCGAATGCGATTTGGAGGGCCTTCCGTAAATCCCCGTCTTTGTGCTTCCGGCTAAGGCCCACGTTCTCGAAGGCGAATTCACGGAGTCCGAACGTCCAAGTGTTGCGTAGGTAAAACCTCTTGTCCAAGAACCTCATGCACTGGCGGGAAGTCGATGATTTCAAAGAAAAGTATGTTTCGATGTCAAGACGCTTGACGTAGTTTGCCCTACAACTCTCGAAGAAAATCTTGTTCCACGAAAATTGCCCGAAGGGGAGTTCACGTTGTAGCGTCTTGGCGTGTGCCCTCAGTTCACGGTCGTAGGTCACTACACTCTCTAGGATGTGGAAAGAGGCATCGACCTTCCGCTTGATGGAGTTGTCGAACCAACAGCCCTCGTATTTGAGGGTCACGCCCATCCATCGGTTTAGCCCATCCCCGATACGCTGATAGTTCTTCCCGTCCTTCTTCCAGCGAAGCAAGTCGATGATTTGGTACTTGGTGAAATTGACCACGGGGTCCGTGAAGTCATTCGCCCTCTTGGTCAAACACATCAGTGCCACTAGGATGTCACTATCAACCGCCCGTGGGAGTCCGTATTCCGAACAGGCCATGACGGTGAGTTGCCCGCCCTCCGTCTTGAACATGAGGGTGTTGACCCCGACTGGAATTCGGTCGGACAGGGTCGTGATGGGAACCTCCGCGAGATTCATGCTATCGCGACCGTGTTGGGCGATGTCTTCCATTCGTATTGCCTTATGAGAAATCAGCAACAACACGCCTGAAAGGCGTAACGGTTGTACTGATTGCGGGGCATAGGCGAAATCTCTTGACCACTGTTGTTGTGATTGGTTCCCAAGGTAATTAAGTTAGGGGGGGTCAGAACATGGCCCCACAAAAGGGTTTGCGTTTACGTTTGTGGGTTCAGACCACACCGTTCGTGGGGTCAGACCACACCAATTGTGGGTTCAAACCACGATAGATTTCTAGGCCGGTGGCCAATTCCTTTAGAGGTTCCCCCACTAAGAGAATTTGACCAGTGCCCCCACCCCCCTACGTTTGGTTTGTACACTACCGCCCCTGCTGGTATGATGGTGCCCGCCCTTTGGTAGAGTCTCCACAATGTTCGCGAGGGTCGACCGATGGACAACCCGCTAGACGACTACTATGCAGACGGCATAACGAAACTGATATCCTTCATAGGCAAGAAAGCCGCATTTGAAATCCTTGTGAAAGAAGGGCTTAACCGTCTCGAAGTTATGCAAAAGCAGGTTGTCAGCATTGAGGGGGCCTTTGCTAGGGACATCGCGGATTTCTTCAACGAATATCCCGATTGGACAATCAAGTTCAACCAGTCTGAGGCCGGGTTCATCCTTCAGACTAGGAGACATATCAAGGATAAGATGACGGATGAGGAGATGAGTGCGAAGGTTCAGGAAATCGAAACCAGATTTCGCGAACTGTTCCAGAAGCACAACAAGCTTGAAAGTGCAACGATGGATATATTCTCAACATATGAAAATAACTTAGTGGACGATACTGAGGAGTAATCAGACCGCCCACTATTACGTCTTTCCTAGTCGTTCAACTCGCCTCAGAACGCGGTCCGCTTGTGATTCGTCCCATGCCCCTATCCCAACTTCCTGCCTAGTCAGCCTTCGATGCGTTGCGGGTGATGTGGAACTCCCTCAAGTGTTCTCGGGCCAGCTTGCAGACGAGTTCGCTTATGGTCGTATCCATCCTCAAGGCGTGGACGGCGAGTCGTTCATAGTCCTCCATAGGCAGGGAGAGATTGAGTGACCTTTTGCCGATAGGGCGGTCTGATGGTTTGCCCCTACCCTTCCTAGAGGACTTCCCCTTAGCCGTATTCGTGCCATTGCCGGTATGCCCATCAACGGAAACAGTTGCATGTTCATCCATAGGTATGCCCTCTTGCGTGTGTGCGTATGCGGACAAAAGCCCTTACCCACATCGGCACACATGGCACTGAACTTGAGTTGTTCTGTTCGTCGTGGTCGTGCTGATGTTGCGGGCTTGACTCTGCCATGTGTTCCCGATGCGAGGCCCTTCCCTCTGTTTTCGAGGGGTTGACCATCGGGGCAGGGGACTACGGACAACTGTCATAGCCTAATAGCCATTGCGATGGGTATTGCAGGCAGGCCACCGCCACTAGGGGAGACGGATTAGGTTGTCCCCGTCTTCGCCGATGATTTCCAGGGTGGGCTTTGGCTTCGTTCCCAGGTAGACCCCACTCTCACCAGCGGGGCCATTGAGATAAACCTGCGGGTGTTCCCCTTCTGCAATCCCAAGGTGGATACCTAGTGGTCCCGTCTCAAGCGGCTTTGGCTTGTCCATTGTCCTAAAGAGTGACAGGCTAGGTCGCCCATCCTTGGTAACTGCTAGGGCGATTCTTTTCGCCCCGGTCATTTGCCCACCCATGTAATTCACTCGGTCATACATGAACAAACGTGGTCCGTGTTCTTTCGAGTTGCTAAGGGTAATCCCCATGTTCCCGTCTTCGTTCGTAATAAGTAGTTCCTTCGTGGAGACGTATGACCTCATCGAGTCGAAGTGCGAGTGAAACACCATGACGTTCAGTCCAAGGAACAACAAGCCAACGACCATGCCCCAATTCAAGACCCGTTGGCCCCGAGACATCCCCGTAATAGCCTTCGCTGGTTCGGGCTTATCAAGCCGTTCCTTCAGCCGTGAGGCCCACTGTTTCAACAACTTGTTTTCCCGTTCAAGCTGTTCAAGCCTGGCAAGAACGTTGTTCGCGGTCGCGTCGTCCATTCGGTTCCCCTGTCTGAAGATGATGACTAGGGCATCCCCTGCCTAGGGCCGTCAGGCCCTCTTCAACACTCGCCCGACTTGGACCTTGTTCCACGCCTTGCCCGTTCGCGTGGTCAATCCATCCTGAGTCAACTTGCGTGCGATGTCGGCTAGCGAGGCCCCACCCGCCCGTAGCTGCCCCACCATGTCGGCGATGT
>MWWK01000035.1_pt1 | contig 18694 bp, 21 predicted proteins | sample 1047241 | NCBI WGS metagenome assembly MWWK01 (sample SAMN06349964, study PRJNA376086) | soil metagenome | isolation source: BG12-3 sample Antarctic (ecotone) soil | place: Antarctica | reverse complement strand
AACGGCAATATCATCAGCGGGTCTGATGATCAAACGCTAAAGATATGGGAATCTCCATGTTTAAGACTTTCTTTATCTGAAATGAAAAAAAATTCTAGCGTGTTAGCTCAAGCCTGTAGAACAAAAACAGGCTTCTTTGCATTATTGCCCAATGAGCTTAATAGAAAAATTATAGCGCATACAGGTAATGCTGATGTTCATGATCAAGAAGATCGTGATAAATCGGCAGTTACTTTTTATGACAAATCAAGGAATGAACATAAATCTATCTCTTCACAAAGACAATAAATATTGTTTTCCTAAAACTTAGAGTATATAAATTAGATATAACCTAAAATAAATTTTATATTTTCTCACTTTTTATGAATAGACAAAATGATGTGACCTATTTTGGATTGAATATTATCAGCTTAAACACAAGGAAACTTAACGGATATGCAAGACTCTAACTTACATCCTCTTTCTTTAATCAAGGAAAAGAAAAAAGACGAAAACTTTAAAATTATTCAATCCCTGAAGGGGCATAGCAATATTGTCTATTGTGTCGCCGTACTCCCCAACGGCAATATCATCAGCGGGTCTGATGATAAAACGCTAAAGGAGTGGGACAAGACCACAGGACAATGTCTTAAAACTCTGACGGGCCATAGCGGTAGGGTAAATTGTATCGCCGTTCTCCCCAACGGCAATATCATCAGCGGGTCTGGCGATAATACGCTTAAGGAGTGGGATAAGACCACAGGACAATGTCTTAAGACTCTGAAGGGACATAGCGATGTTGTCAATTGTGTCGCCGTGCTGCAAAACGGCAATATCATCAGCGGGTCTTATGATAAAACGCTAAAGGAGTGGGACAAGACCACAGGCGAATGTCTTAAGACTCTGGGGCATAGCCGTTTTGTATTGTGTGTCGCCGTACTGCAAAACGGCAATATCATCAGCGGGTCTTGGGATAGAACGCTAAAGGAGTGGGATAAGACCACAGGCCAATGTCTTAAGACTCTGCAGGAGAGTGGTTGGTTCAGGGTGGGGAGTACCGCTGCCAATTGTGTCGCCGTGCTGCAAAACGGCAATATCATCATCGGGAATGATCTTAATCTGCTTCATAAGTTGGACAAGACCACAGGACAAAGTCTTAAGATTCTGCAGGGGCATAGCGGTAATATCAAATGTGTCGCCGTACTCCCCAACGGCAATATCATCAGCGGGTCTTTTGATCAAACGCTAAAAGAGTGGGACAAGACCACAGGGGAATGTCTTAAAACTCTGACGGGCCATAGCGGTGGGGTAACGTGTGTCGCCGTGCTGCCCAACGGCAATATCATCAGCGGGTCTGATGATCAAACGCTAAAGATATGGGAATCTCCATGTTTAAGACTTTCTTTATCTGAAATGAAAAAAAATTCTAGCGTGTTAGCTCAAGCCTGTAGAACAAAAACAGGCTTCTTTGCATTATTGCCCAATGAGCTTAATAGAAAAATTATAGCGCATACAGGTAATGCTAATGATCATGGTCAAGAAGATCGTGATAAATCGGCAGTTACTTTTTATGAACAAGCAAAGAATGAACATAAATCTATCTCTTCACAAAGATAATAAATATTGTTTTCCTAAAACAGGATACACCCCGTGCCGGTATCACTGCCATTAAGTTAAGACATTATCTTTTGATTTATATATAATTTTAGTGATATTTTTGCTCAAAATGACCGAAGGAGATTTATGAAATGAGCTTTAAAAAAAAGTTATCACGCATGTCAGCGACAAACTGGTGGATTTAAAATTCATAAACAATCATAAATCAAACCAAAATGCTTTTTCAAGAGTCCGGAAACTTCCGTTTATTGATGTTTTCATGTTGGTTTTGCGTCATAGCGTGAAATCATTGCAGTTGATGCTCAATGAATTTGTGCTGCACACGAAAAAGCAATATTTAGTTACAGCAAGTGCATTTACTCAAGCAAGAAAAAAACTTAAACATACTGCCTTTATAGAGTTAAATGACGATATGGTTTCTCTTTACTATAAAGAACAACAGTATAAAAAATATCTTGGATTTAGGGTTCTGGGATTTGATGGTTCAAAGATTGCATTTTAAAATTATATTATTGTCAGGTGAAGTTGAGGTATTAGCCACATCGCTATTAAATCAAACAAATTTTAAAAAAGAAGATTTTCAGAAATTATATTTTTTACGTTGGGGCGTAGAAACGTTTTTTTCTAAACTTAAAGGCAGATTAAATTTAGAAAATTTCACAGGGAAAAGTGTTGAGTCTGTGAAGCAAGATTTTTGGTCTACCGTATTTATTAGCAATTTAGAAACAATTATAACGGAAGATATCGAAGAAGCTATAAATAAAGATATAAAAAATAATCAGTATACACAAAAAATTAATAAAGCCGTTTCATTTAATGCAATAAAAAATTTAGCATTTGAAATATTATCAGCAGGTCATAATAAGGATTCTGTAATTGAACGTTTAACAAAATTATTTTTGGTGAATACACAAACTGTCAGGGAGGGAAGAAATATTCCTCGCCATAAAATATCAGATACTCGGTCATTAAATTATCAAAAAAGGGTTAGAAAACATGTGTTTTAAGCATTTTTTTCTTAACTTAATGGCAGTGATACCGGCACGGGGTGCTCAGCCTCTATGGCCAATACTTCTGTAATAAATTTATCCAGATTTTCACTGTTCATTCTTTAACATCGCACCATATTAATAAGCCATTTTGGTAGCATAATACCTAGACACCACGGTGTCGTAACGCCACTATGTTTTTGAAACACGCAGGTGCTCTTTGACTAATTTAACTACAAGTTGATTAATCTTTATCCTGTTTTTGAAAGCGTACTCTCTTAAATCTTGATATACCTCTAGCGGGAGACGAAGTGTTAAAGGCTGCACCTGTTCCTTGCCTTTCATGAAGGCATAAGCTGTTTTTTCCTCTTTATTTGTACCAACAACATGATTAGGGTTCGTAGAATCAAGCCTATCCAAAGAAATTTGTGGAATTTTTTTACGCTTTATATCTTTCATTAAAGATTTCCTCATACAAATTTTTAATTTCATCGGCTGCTTTTTCATCAATGGGTTTATATTCTAAAATGGACAAACCATATTTTTGTGATCTTCTGACGGCCACCCTAAACATGATAGTAGTTCTAAACCGTCCTATATACTCAAAATCTTCAAGAATTTCGTCGCTCTCTTCTAGTTCAGATTTTGATGTTTGTGGATGTGGGGCTACCTTGTTGTAAACGATTTTTGCTGTTAATTTTGGATTTATTTGTTTTGCCTCAGAAACTAAATTATTAATGGTATCTGTTGTCCATGTGTCGAAAGCAGATGGCATGAGAGGGAGGACAAGAAAATCAGCGAGTGTCATTGCTGCCCTTAAAATCTCGTTATTTGCCCCTCCAGCATCAATAATTATATCCTCATATTTTGGAATCAATCCTTTAATCTCATTCCTAATAACAACCCCAGCATTTAAAATTCTATGGTCAAGTATTTTTTGGCTACTTGCAATACGGGGCTGAATAGAATTTTCATCACGTCTTGAGGCCCACAGTGTTGAGGTTTTTTGGGGGTCTATATCATAGAGAAAAACATCCCTTCCTTCTAAAACCCGCATAGCGGCTAAATTAGTGGCCACAGTAGATTTACCCGTACCACCTTTTTCGCCACCAACTAACACAAGCATGAAAAATCCCTTACAGTAAATAAAACATGGTATCACGGTATCACGGTATCACGGTATCACGGTATCACGGTTTCTAGGTATTATGATACCATAAAACCATACAATAATTCCTTGTATGTAAGACGTGACGCGCAGTGAAGCAACACTTACGCGCCACTAACCACCCACAACTGCGTTAGGAGTCGTGAAATGGCTGATGATATTCTACCTTCAGATGATAGTTTACGCTTGGCTTTTACTTTCTGTCAGTTCAAAGAACTTGAATGGAAATTAAAAAAACAGCTTAATGTTATTTATGACATGGCTCTTTTATCGGGAGAAATGTCCCAAGTTCTGCACCAAGAAAAGAAAGGGCAAAAACTCATAAAACGCTGGTCTTTACTGGTACAGCAGCTAATGTGATAAGCTAATAGGACATCCTCTTGCTTTTCAAGCGGAAGGCGAAATTAAATTTATAAATTTAAAGAGGTTTGAAATGGGGCTCCCAGCGTTTGACACACATGCCTATGTAAAAAGGCTCAAATTGGTTGGTTTTAGTGAACAGCAGGCTGAAGCACAGGCTGAGCTAAACTCGCAGATACTTTCTGACCTCGTCACTGAAAAATTAGCGACAAAAGAGGATATAACTAACTTAAAAATTTCTACGAAAAACGAAATCGAGCATTTAAGAACAGAGTTTTTAGGAAAGATCGAGAATTTAAGAACAGAGTTTTTAGGAAAGTTCAATCTGCTTTACTGGATGTTAGGGTTTATGTTGGCTGGTATAGCCAGCATAGTGTTTAAGTTATTTTAGCTATTTTGTTTCATACAATAACATTGCAATTATCAATACGATTTCGGCAAAGTTTCTGATGTGAGTAAGAATATAAAAATTTATTGCCGATAGAGTGTTTTACTGGAAGTATCTAAGGCTTAGAGTTTAAAAAACAGATACCCATGCAGATTATTATCAGAATGAAGAACTCTTAATTTAGAATCAACAAAATTTGTGGGCATAGGAAATGTACTTGCTTACGTTTTTAACTAAGGTTCAGAATTTTTCTCGACGCTCACCCCGTTTCTTTATCTTCTTTTTTACACGCGGCTTCCAACGCATTCCCATAATTTTTATGGTTTGCTTTTACCTTCAAACATTTCAAGGATATTTCCCCTTATGCAAGACCTTAACTTACATTTCCTTACGTTGAAAAAAGACGAAAACTTTAAAGATATTCAATCCCTTGAGGGGCATAGCAGTTCTGTCACTTGTGTCGCTGTGCTGCCCAACGGCAATATCATCAGCGGGTCTGGCGATAATACGCTTAAGGAGTGGGACAAGACCACAGGCCTTTGTCTTAAGACAACACTGACGGGACATAGCAGGTGTGTCGCGGTGCTCCCCAACGGCAATATCATCAGCGTGTCTGGGGGAACGCTAAAGGAGTGGGACAAGACCACAGGACAATGTCGTAAGATACTGACGGGGAGTAGCTCTTGTGTCAGTTGTGTCGCCGTACTGCGAAACGGCAATATTATCAGCGGGTCTCATGATACGTGGGTGCTAGAAGAGTGGGACATGACCACAGGACAATGTGAATGTCAATTTGTCATTAGGATGAGGCATCGCCGTCAAGTCACTTGTGTCGCTGTGCTGCCAAACGGCAATATCCTCAGTGGGTCTAAGGATCAAACGCTAAAGGAGTGGGACATGACCACAGGACAATGTCTTAAGACACTCACGGGACATAGCAGTTCTGTCACTTGTGTCGCTGTGCTGCCAAACGGCAATATCATCAGCGGGTCTGAGGATGCAACGCTAAAGGAGTGGGACATGACCACAGGCCTTTGTCTTAAGACACTGACGGGGCATAGCAGTTATATTAATTGTGTGGCAGTACTGCCAAATGGCAATATCATCAGCGGTTCTAATGATGCAACGCTAAAGATATGGGAATCTCCATATTTAAGGTCTTTCTCTGAAATGAAAAAAAATTCTAGCGTGTTAGCTCAAGCCTGTAGAACAAAAACAAGCTTCTTTGCATTATTGCCCAATGAACTTAATAGAAAAATTATAGCGGATACAGGTAATGCTGATGTTCATGATCAAGAAGATCGTGATAAATCGGCAGTTACTTTTTATGAACAAGTAAAAAATGAACATGGATCTATTTTTTTACAAAGATAATAAATATTGTTTTCCTAAAAACATGTTAGAGTATTTAAATAAGTATACTCTATCCTGATGTCAGAAAAACGCTGAAAAAACCTCAGAATATGATTCATTTTTGAATATAATAACATTTAATTTCAAAGGTAATAGACTTTAAATTAACACTTTTTTATACAATAACTTTGCGATTATTGTCTATTAACTTCATTGTTTATTAAGACAATTTTTATTGGGTTAAACAATAGAAGAAAGAGATCGTCAAACACTGAAAACGACAAAGTTCTTTAAAAATCCATATCTTCAGCGATACGTTTAAGACGTATGGGATTATCTTCGACATATTGTGCTGTCATAGAAATACTGGTATGCCCCATGAGTCTGGAGACGGCTTTGATATCTATGCCTTTTTCGATAAGTCGTGTGGCGAATGTTCTGCGTCCTGAATGAGAGCTTGCGCCGATAATACCAGCCTGTTTATAAAAAACAGCAAAAACTTGTTGTAAGGAATTAGGACTAAATTTACTATTTTTTTGGGTTTTAAAGAGAGGAGATTCAGGCGGAATACCTTTAAGACGTTTTCGATCTTCAATGTAATCCAACAGTGTCTTTCGAATTTTAGGATGTGTGAGATAGATATGGCGTTGGTTTTCACCTTTGGTCATTTTGCCTCTAAGATTAATTTCTTCAAACATATTAAAATCGTCATCAAAGACATCTTTAATTTTTAAAGACGCCATTTCTTTGACACGCAGACCCAGGCCGAAGGAAAAATACAACAAGGCGATGTTACGTAGAGGATGAGAGCCGACCGCGACGACTTTGAGGAGTCGCTTGAATTCTATTTCGTTGAGGACTTTGGCTTTGCCTTCTTTTTTTTCACGTTTCTCGCTTGGCATTTTGTGCTCCTCAAAAAAGCTAAAAACATGTTTAAGTTTATATTTTACATAATAATAACATGTTTTTATTTTGAAGACCACCTCGACCAGCCATGAGAAGCGCATAAAGTCTATAAACATGTACAAAGTGAAGAATCTACATGTTTTTAGTTAAGCCCCCCCTAACATCATTGACGTATTTACAAATTATATGTACAATTTAAGTATGAATTTTGAATGGAACAATGAAAAAAATCTGTTGAACTTTCAAAAGCACGGTTTTAGTTTTTCAGATGCTGCTGAAATTTTCAATAAACCTATGGTCATCAATTTAGATGACCGGAAAGAGTATGGAGAAAATAGATACATTGGATTGGGGCTACTGAAAGGTATTTTAGCCGTAATCGTATATACACAGCGTAAAGATACCATCAGGATTATTTCTCTTAGAAAGGCAAACAAACGTGAAAAAGCAAAATTTGAACTTGCAACCAAAAACAGACTGGAAGCGAGTAAAATCAATGAAAGATAAGGATATTGATTACTCTGATATCTCAGAACTTGATGATTCATTTTTTAAAAATGCAGTTATTAGAATGCCGGAAACAAAATCACTGATTACCATTCGAGTTGATAAAGATATATTGGCTTGGTTTAAAGCTAAAGGTAAGGGTTATCAAACAAAAATTAATGCACTTTTACGTGGGTATATGGAAAGCCACCACTAACTATCATTTTGTTAGCAACAAGCCATTGCGTAAAAGTATCGCCCTTCAAATGAGTTTTGCAACTGTCTTCCGCAAAAGTCAAAACCCTCATTTTCCTTGTGTTCTGGCCACTTTCCAAAAATTGGCCATCTTTGTGCGCAACCTACATTTTTGCAAAAATTGTCATAATCACTTTTACTCAATTACCCATCCGCCACTTTTTTATTTTATCACTTACGCACGTACCCCTGTGGAATAACCCCCAAAACTGCTTCATCGTTTTATAGGCGAAAGCCCGTCAAAAAAATCCACCGACCCACCCTGCCCGTCTCAGATTTGAAACCAGACCGCTAAACGTTTTTTAAAAAAACGCTGACTTTTTTTGTCTTTAAGATATTATAAAATATAGATATGATATCAATATCTTATGATATCTTTTAAAGGAAACTTCCATGAAAAAATCTACTTTTGGCTACAAAGAGCTCGCTGAGATTTGTAATGCCCTCATCAGACGTGACAAAACAAAAAAAATCATCCGCCAGAATTGGCGGCATCGCCGGATTGCTGACCCCCTCCATCGTTTCCGTTACCTGCTGACGATAAATCAGAAAGCGGGTGTTTCATACCCGTCTTTTGACGGGCAACCTCTATAAATTCTTTTCGTGTTTTATCTGGTAGACTTGCCCAGGTATCCTCTAATATCTCGCCATGAAAATATGTCTGTAACATGTTCCACGTCAAAGGCAATATGGGTTTCGGTATCAAAAACCACACGATTAATAAACTGGATGCAATAGCAACGCCAATTGTCATAAGCAGATTTCTGGTTTGATTTCCCTGCGTTTCTTCCTTGTACCGCGTCAAGGCATGAGAGGCATCACTGACCACAGATTTTAATTCTCGGGCGGTCTGGTCTACTGATGAGGTCGCTGAATTCCCGATTTTTTCTCTGATGTCATCCAGCAGGACTTTTGAAGAGTTTGCGATAGCAGCAACAAGATCAGATCGCACTTTCGCCTCAAGCTGATCAAATTTATTGAGTTTTTGAGTAAACAGCTCAAGCATTTTTTCCTGTTTTTCCAAACCCGCCTTGAGGGATTCGTTTTCTTTAGTCCACTGCTTATAAAGCTTGATATTCTGTAACACCAAAATCTTGACGCGCTCATCTTCACCAAGTCCACCCATCTCTAACACATTTTCTTCGTCTGCCTTCATATAACCCCCTTAAAAGTCGATCTCAAAATCTCTTTCTATCTCTTTGATTTTTTGCGTCTCTTTTTCCGGCGCATGGTTGAAAGTGTTATTGTCCTGCTGCATTTCTGTCTCACCCCGCCCAATTTCAGCATGGGATGATTTTTCCTTTTCCATCCTATCGCTTAAGCCTTCCGGCTCCCTCTCCACAGTGATAGCCTGATTGTTATCAAGCGTGACTTCCATCTCATCACTAAGCATTTTGGCAAGATCAGGGTTTTCACGCTCAAATGCTTCACTGAATGCCATCAACTCGTCTCTTTCCATTTTGTCGCTTCTTTCGGTTAAATCAAGATAGGCTTCTAAGTTGTCGCTGCTAAATTTGGCGATTTCTTCATCACTAAAATTGAAGGCACGCATGAGATCGGATTCAATGTCATTTCCTCTATCTTCACCCTGTGTCATAGATTCCTGCCGATCATCAAAAGCAATGCCCTCATTAAAATATTCTCTGACCATTTCTTCACTAACATTAATCCCGCGGTGCTCGGCAAAAATTTCGTTGATTTTATCGCTGCTATGCTGAGGGAAATGAGAATCAGGGGACGAAAGGGAATAATCCAGACTGACATCTTTGGCTCTGTCACGTCCCAGGGCTTGAACAAGGTCGCGCTCATTTTTAAATTCTTCACGGCTGTAAAATAAATCCGCACTATCTCGGTGACGGCTCATGGCTACGTAGGCGGCGTGCCTGTCCATGTAGCGCGAAGCCAGAACATGTGTACGATCTACTGTGACCCCCTGTGACTTGTGGATGGTGGCAGCATAGCCGTGGTCGATGTGGTTATATTTTTCAAGATCAAAAGAAACTGTGACAGGCTGTAAGCTTTTGGCTTCTTCTTTGTCTATCTGGACAGTCAGGCGATTGCCTTCAATCTTTGATATTGTGCCCAGCGTCCCGTTTTTAACGCCCATATCGCGGTCATTTTGCGTAAAATAAACCCTATCATGCTCTGCAAACAGCTTTTCGCCTCGCGCCGTCTGTAGGGCGTGGTCTTCCCTCAATTCACCCAAAGCGTGGCGGGTATCCCGCGCCATGTCGTTAAGGTCTTGAACATCCTTTCGGGTGTACGTCAATATGATCTGGGTCTTTTCAGGGTTGGTGATGCGAACATCGTTCCATTGCTCAATGACCGCTTTCTTTGCCGTCGCCTGTGTCTCAAATTCATGCACATGGTTCTTTTTCTGATAACGATCTAAAGCATCCTGCGTCTGACCCTTGGCAAATTCTATCGTCGCCTCTTTCTGCCACTCCTCTTTTTGTCGCCTGATTTCAGTCAATTCTACAAAACCGCTTTTTTCAGTTATTGCCCGAAATGATGCCCCTGCATCTATCGCCTGTAACTGCTCTGGATCGCCGATTAAAACTACTTTGGCGTGATGCCTTTGCGCCTCATCAATAAGTTTGGACATCTGACGGGAACCTATCATCCCCGCTTCATCTATCACTAAAATATCTTTGGATGTTAAAAGTTGATCGCCTCTTTCCCAGTAGTACATCCGGCTTGCCAGGGTCCGGCTTTCAATGCCGCTGCTGGCTTCTAAATTCTCGGCAGCAATACCGGAAAGGGTCGCGCCCAAAACATTATAGCCCTCTTTCTCCCACGCTTCCCACGCAGCACCCAGCATGTAGCTTTTACCGCTGCCCGCATAGCCAACAACAGATTTGATATCACCTCGTTCAATCAAATGCTCAAAGGCGGTCTTTTGCTGCTCGCTTAAGTTTCTGGAGCCCAGAGCCAGAGACTTTGATTTGTCGCTGATGGCAAAGCCTTTACGTTCCAGGAGCACATCGGTGTTGTTCATCATGCCCATTTCCATTGAAAGCATTTCCTGGGTGGTATACCGATCTCGTCCACGATCATCTTTGCCCAAAAGAACAATCTCAGGACTGGATTTGACTTTTTCATACACCTGTTGAAATTGTTCAGCGTCTTCCGTTTGGCGGTTAATAAATCGCGATAAATCCTGATGTGTAAAAGTTGATTGCTGTTTGGTAATCGCATCAAGCGCGATCTGTGGATTTTCAAAGATCTTTTCGCCATTCTCTCGGGCTATTCGCTGGTGATCTTCCATTCTGGCCATTTGTCGGCTTGCAACTGATGTCCCTATTTTGTACTGGGCTTCAAGTGAGATGCCCTGCTCGGCATTTGATCTGTGGTCTATATGAATATCGTGACCGTTCAAACTCAAATGGCGGTTTGCATTTTCTGCCCATGCTTCACGCCACAACATTAATTCTTCTTTTCGGTTCCACTCCCGCACTTTTTGACCAAAGCCGGAAGCGTCAACCTCACGCATGGTAAGCATGATGTGAACGTGCGGCTGCAATTCTCCTGAAGCAGTCTTATCAATATGAAAAGCCCAGTCGGCTACCATCCCCTTATCAACAAAATTCTTTTGGATAAATTCACGAGCCAGCAAAGTGTTTTGTTCGTTGCTCAATTCTCGAGGTAATGAAAAATTGAAATCCCGCGCAAGCTGAGCATCTTTACGTTTCTCAGATGCCTCAACTGCGTTCCAAAGCTTTTCGCGTTCCTTCATCCACACTGGCGCATTTGCAGGTAACAGAATTTCAGAAAAGATTACATCCTGTTTTCGGGTGTAGTCATGGGTTTTTTCATACCGCTCATCATGCAATATTTCAGCAGATCGATAGGAAGCACAGGCGACTGCACTTCGCCCTTGGCTTCTGGATATGACGCTGCCGCTAAAATGATATATCGCCATTTCTTTTATAAACTCTTTCGAAGATAGCATGTGAAAAATACGAAGCAGAAAGATAAAAAATATACTTCAAATAATCCAAATGGCATTATGCTACAAGCGCACGTTGCGAAGCAACGTATAAGCGCGCACTTCAATTGCCAGTGAGGCTCTTGGAATTGCTCTTCTTGCCCATTGACTTTGTTAAATCTCGCTGATAGCATTTTCTAGCTGCTTTTATCGGCGGCTCGATCAGAACACCAGAGAAGGACTTTAATATGGCTAATGTTTCAAAACCTGCACTCCAAAGGCTAAAAGAACAGCGGGCAATTATTGACGCACGTATTCAGGCTACAGAATTCCGACTAAAGCAAACCCACCGTAAGCAGGACACAAGGCGCAAAATCCTTGTCGGCTCTTATTATCTTGATAAAGCCGTCACAGAAAAAAAGATGGATGAATTAAAAAAAATCATGGATGTGTTTTTAACGCGGGACAGTGACCGCAAACTCTTTGATTTACACTCAATGCCAAACAAGGAGAAAACTGATGTCTAATATCTACACTGATTCACTCAATAAATTGCGTAAACTCAGAAGTCTTGCACCCATCACGCCACGCCTTGGAGAAATCCCAGGCAATGCTTCAAAATCCAGAAAAGAAGTCGAAATGGTATTAGCGTCGGCAGGGCTTTTGGGTTTTCTGGCTGTTATGCTCTCATTCATGGACAAGGCGCCCATAAAATTTGATTTGAATTTTGGTGTTCAGATTGCTTTTACTGTTTTGTGTTTTATGATTTCGCGTAAATTCTGGATTTACGCTTTAACTTTTAGATTTTCAAAAGCTTTCGAGTTAATAAAAAATGAGAGAATACATATTCAATACGCTGCATCAATCGTTTTTGTGTATGCGATAGTTTATTTAGGTATATTTTTTTCCTCTCCCCTTACAACGGCATGGCATAATTTTTTTAACAACGCTAATGAACCTTACAGCCTTGGTGAATTTGGAATAAATTCAGGTCAGGATTTTTATATTCAATGGTTGGTTTACCCTCTGCTTTTTATTCTGGGTTTTAAAACATGGGCTTTCTTGGTTGATCTCTTCTACACTGTTGAGAATTCTGAAATATCAAAAAACACCGTGCGCCTGTGGATAGGTAAATCAACAGGTTGTCTTGCCAAACTTTCTCACGGCAGAGGTATTGCGCCAAAACAAAATGTTGTGTTTTCACTCAGGGATGCCGCACAAAATATTTTGATATTAGGCGGCACAGGCTCCGGCAAAACAACGCAAGCTGTCTACCCTCTCCTGCTTCAGCTTGCCGATCAGGATTGTGGCGGTCTTGCTTTCAACTTCAAGGGTGATTTTTATGAGGTTGTTGAAAAAGCCTATGAGGCAGCCTCAAAAAAAAGCCATGTCAAAATCATCGGCGAAGGCGGCTATGCCTTCAACTTGATCGAAGGTTTAACGCCGGAGACAGCAGCCACATTTTTGAAATCCTGCCTGATGTTAGGCGGGTCTCAAAGCGCAAATGCTTTCTGGATAGACACGGCAGCGGAACTTTGTCGTCATGTGTTGGGGATACTCTCTTTTATCCCCAAACGTTATAACCTTTCAGCCTTGTATCAATACTTGTTTGACCCTGAACAGCGATCCGTTCTGGAAAAAGAAGCCGAGGAAATACGCGTAACGCTTGACCTCATAGACTTGGAAGCCATGAAAGCCTATCGCGACTATCTCGAAAACGTCTACGGACAATTTGACGAGAGACTAAAATCTGGCGTACAAGCCAGCGTCGCGCAAATTCTCTCGACATTCAACGACCCAAAACTGACAGACATGTTTTGCCGTCATTCTGACACCAGCATGGAAGAAGTTTTGAGCGGGACAGTCTTTGTGGTAAACCTTTCACGTGCTGTCTCTGGGACTGGCGGAAAGGTCATCTGTAACCTCATCAAGCTGCGCTTTTTCAACGTCATGCAGCAAAGACAAAGCCAACAGGAATGGAATCAGGAACGCCCCGTATTTTTTCTGTGTGATGAGTATCAGGAAATCGTGAGCGGAAACAAGGACGGCTTGTCTGACCTCAATTTCTGGGATAAGTCGAGAAGCTCTAACACAATCGGCATCATCGCCTCACAAGCGATCAGCAGCGTTTACGCAGCCATCGGTGACAGGGACATGGCAAATGCCTTACTTCAGAATTTCAGGCAAAAGATTTGCTTCAAGACGGAAGATCAGGACACGCTCAATATGCTTAATCGGGTAACAGGCAATGTTGATGTCGAAAAACGCTCAATCAGCAAGCAGTCCGGGACTTCATCGAGCAACGGCGGCAACATTAACAACAGCAATACCAGCAGATCAAGAACAGAAACCACCACGTGGGTCACAAAACCCGTGATTGACCCACAGCTATTGAGAACATTAAAACAGCAACAGGCAATCGCTTTGCTGGTACTGAATGGAGATAGTTTTGATGATGTGCTGGACATGATGAAAGTATGAGCATCATTTTTGAGAGATTTTAAAAAATAGGCTTGATTAAAAAAAATCGCCCGTATAGCCTCAAAAATTGCTTACAGCGAATTTTCTGACAAAAACACATGAGGAAGTAGCCCATAATATAAAAATCGCTCTACGGGCTTTATATTGCGTTTTATGACTAAGGCAAAATGTTGGTATCTGGCATAGATGTTTTTGTGCCCGCATATTTCACTATTAACTTCTTTTTTTTGTGGTTTACCAGAAAGAGAGGTTTAAGAGGCATTGGGTTAAGCATTACACATAGGAGGTATGGGGGCCAGGTTTCTCATTAAATTGGTTGTGAGCGAAGCGAACACATTGTTGAACCCACAGGCAAGATTTCAAAGTTATCCACAGAAAATGCCCCCTCACTATAGGATTAATAATATAAGAACATATAGGATATAAGGAAGGCGCGACCGTTTATGCGTAAAGGCGCGACCGTTTATGCGTAAAATTCTACTGGAAGGCGCGACCGTTTATGCGTGGATAACTCTTTGAATTCATAGGGTTATGCACCACTACTTATCCTTGGTATATGTGATCGACTTGGCTTTAAAATCAAAGATTCTTCTGTACTATCAACATTAACTTGATAGACGGTAACAACACTTTTTAGTTGAGTTAAAAATTTCTTCTTGAAATCTCTAGTCCGTGTGTAGTCAGAGCCAAATTGAGTTTCCAAGGCTCGCCAAGGTATAGCTGTGGGTTTTTTAAGATAACTCATGCGATAGGTAAGCCAACAGTAAATATCTAAAGCCAAGGGAGAACGCTTAAGGGCTTTTAATGCTCGTATGTCTATTGGGACAGGTCTATCAGTAATCTCCTCAAAGAAATCTTTGCTAAGCGTTACGGTTGATTGCCACAAAGAACCCTGCTGCGGATTCTTTGGTTCCCACCAAAGGCAATACTCTTTTGTCACATTAAAATTTATACCAGCACTTATTTTTTTTTCTTCTTCATACGAGCATGACACAGAAGATGCAAAAAGCCTGTGCATTTGATCACGTAGCCTTGTAATCGTCCCCCATCTTCCGCCTGAAGGGGTTAAATCAAGTTTTTGCATAAATTTACTTAAAGAATTCCCCAGTAAAATAGTTGGTTCTTTCGTTCTCACAGCCTCTGTTGTTAGCCAAGATAGGAGTAAACGCGGAACTGTGCCATACGGTAGCCCAATTTTTAGGGGTGCCAAAATTGTTAAACTAAAAGCCCCGTTTGTTCTACTGAACTCATTCCCTACTGTTTTTTGATGTGGGATTGTTGCTTGTGTAAGCACCCTTGCCATATACCCGAGCGCACCAGCTTCTTTTGCAGATTCAGATTCTATCGCCAAAGCTTCAGTAATAAGCTTGTTCAAGTTGTCAGTATTCATAAAAAATACTCATTAAAAAATTAAATACATTTTAACTTATTTCTTTAAAAAAGTAAAAACTTATTTGCATTTTTACGATTTTACGTTTACACTTTTTAAATATTTCAATCAAGTACGGAAAACTCAAAATGATTATTGGCTTTTTAAATCAAAAAGGCGGAGTAGGGAAAACAACGCTTTCAGTATCAATTGCACATGAATTAGCAAGAAGAAATAGCCAAGATGATATATTAGTCGTAGATGCTGACCCACAACAAAGCTCTATCAGTTGGTCTGCTGTTAGAGAAACACGCTTGCCATTTTCTTTAATCGGTCTCGCAAAAAAAACACTACACAGAGATTTACCACCAATAGCAAAAAATTATAAATATGTAATTGTAGACGGACCCCCACGAGTCACGGAATTAGCTCGCTCTTGCATTATGGCATCTGATATCGTCCTTATCCCATGCACGCCTAGCCCCTATGATGTCTGGGCTTCTGCTGAAACAGTTGAATTAATAAAAGAAGCTTCCGTATATAAAGAAAATCTTAAAAGCGGTTTTGTAATTAATCGTAAAATCGCAAATACGGCGATCGGTCGAGATGTTATCGAAATTTTAAATGAGATGGGATTACAAACATTGAATTCTCACGTAACGCAGAGAGTTATTTTTGCTGAGGCAGCAGCCTCCGGAAAAACAATATTCGATGTTGATTCTGATGGAAAAGCAGCCAATGAGGTCATTAATCTAGTAAACGAAATTTTGAAATTAGGGGAGATTTAAACTGTGAGAAAAAAAGTGTCCATAAAAAAACCCCATATCAAAGTTCCAGAATCACCGGATAGCTGGGTTGAAAAAAGAGAAGATAGAAAAAGATTAACAATAGATGTTCCAGTAAGCCTTCACACCAAATTAAAAATTGTTGCAGCCAAACGTGGGCTGACTATGGCTGAAATTATTTACACCCTTTTAGAGGAAGAATTAAAAAAGATTGAATAATTGTATTGGTACTTAAAACGTGGCAACAGGTGCCATTAACACCTGAAGCCACTAACCGCACCACAACCCGAGGAGTCGTGACATGGCTGACAACAGCGTAGCTTATTTTTCATCTTTTATAAATCAACAGATTCGATCACAAGAGAAAATAGAGTCATATTTGTGGAAACTTGAAGCATTGATGACTGTTGCCACAATGGCCGATGGTTTCTGTGATCTTCCAGAAGATATTTTGCGCAATTATTTTTCTATCGCCACGGATTTAATTGAAAAAGCGGGAAAGACTAATCAGGAAAGCATAGATCAATTACTGAATGAGTAAATAATAGAGAAATTTATTTATATTTTCATATAAATGATGTACCATTTACCTATATATTTTGAGGTTTTTTATTATAGTTTTGGCGGTCGCCCTACCATAAATTTATGGTAGGGCGATTATCCTAACTGAGGCAATTAAAATGTCACATGCGATAACGTTTGATACTTTAGCTTTCGCTAAAAAAATTGAATCTTCTGGCCTAGAAGCCAAGTACGCTGAATCTATTGCAGAAGCAATGAGGGACGTTTTCGAGGAAAATTTAAGTGCATCTATTTTCACAAAAAAGGACGGTGAACTATTAAAGTCTGAATTAAAATCTGACATGTTTAAGCTGAAATCGGAAATGATCGCTTGGATTGTTGGGTTGCTCTTTGCCCAAACCGCTATCATGGTATCACTTGTTAAGTTTATTCATTAATACGCAATTTGTGCCAAAAATATCCCTTAATGAAAATTTCTCAGGAACAAAACTTTAGAGAAGGGTAGAGTAGCCTCTAAGTTTTTGAATAAAGAAAAATTAATTATCTCTAAAAAAATGCTTGTATGCGCGGGTATTTTATTGGAGAATACTAACATTATTTGAATATTTAAAGTCCTCTTGCAGGCATAGGGAATGCAGATGCAAAATGTAAAAACGCTTGAAAATAAATTTATAGACGATCTCATCAAAAACCAATCACTTGTTTCAGTTTTTCTTAAGAATAGCATTCGCTTGCGCGGTCATTTGATCGGCAACGATGAATCGTGTGTTTTTTTGAAGGAGAAACAAATTCAGCTTATTTATAAACATAAAATCAGCACGATTTTCCCAGAATTTTCGTTCGAAAAATTTGAGTAAACCAGAAGAATTTTCCGGTTAGAAAGTTTACTGGAATTATTTAAAGTAACATTCAAAAAACAACCACTGACAAGCAAAATTACACCAAAAATTTCTTTAATTGAGATAGAAATGTACATGCTTTTTTTAACTGGGTTCAAAAAAAATTCGACGCTCACTGCGTTTTTTTGCTCTCTTCCTTTTTGCATGCAGCTCGCGATGCCACTTGATTTCTTTTCTGTTTTCTTTAACCTTAAAATACTCCAGGGACTCTTAACATTATGCAAGAACCTAACTTTAATCTTTCAGTCAATCAATTAAATTCCACAGCTATACCCGAGATCAAAAAAGACTTTAAAAATATTCAATCCCTGGAGGGGCATAGCAGTATTGTCTGGTGTGTCGCCGTGCTCCCCAACGGCAATATCATCAGCGGGTCTGCTGATAAAACGCTAAAGGAGTGGGACAAGACCACAGGCCAATGTCTTAAGACACTGAGGGGGCATAGCAGTTGCGTCGCCGCTCTTCCCAACGGCAATATCATCAGCGGGTCTGATGATAAAACGCTAAAGGAGTGGGACAAGACCACAGGCCAATGTCTTAAGACACTGAGGGGGCATAGCAGTGGTGTCAGTTGCGTCGCGGTGCTGCCCAACGGCAATATCATCAGCGCGTCTTATGATAATACGCTAAAGGAGTGGGACAAGAACACAGGACAATGTCTTAAGACGCTGACGGGGCATAGCCATTATGTCACTTGCGTGGCCATTCTGCCCAACGGCAATATCATCAGCGGATCTCAGGACCAAACGCTAAAGGAGTGGGACAAGACCACAGGACAATGTCTTAAGACACTGCAGGGGAATAGCAATTCTGTCTGGTGTGTCGCCGCTCTTCCCAACGGCAATATCATCAGCGGGTCTGGCGATAATACGCTTAAGGAGTGGGATAAGACCACAGGACAATGTCTTAAGACTCTGAAGGGACATAGCGATGTTGTCAATTGTGTCGCCGTGCTGCAAAACGGCAATATCATCAGCGGGTCTGGCGATAATACGCTTAAGGAGTGGGATAAGAACACAGGACAATGTCTTAAGACTCTGAAGGGACATAGCGATTATGTCAATTGTGTCGCCGTGCTGCAAAACGGCAATATCATCAGCGGGTCTGATGATCAAACGCTAAAGATATGGGAATCTCCATGTTTAAGACTTTCTTTATCTGAAATGAAAAAAAATTCTAGCGTGTTAGCTCAAGCCTGTAGAACAAAAA
>MWWK01000034.1_pt1 | contig 18879 bp, 15 predicted proteins | sample 1047241 | NCBI WGS metagenome assembly MWWK01 (sample SAMN06349964, study PRJNA376086) | soil metagenome | isolation source: BG12-3 sample Antarctic (ecotone) soil | place: Antarctica | reverse complement strand
CGCGGCTCGGACGCGGCGGAACGATGGTCAAGAGCACGCGGTAGGACTTCGCGCCGATGCCCTCTAGCGCCTCCACGGTCTGCCTGAGCGCGTCGAGCGCGAGCACGTCCGGGGTGCTGGGCAAGACGAGCAGGTCGCAGCCCTCTACGAGCGTGCTGAGGTCTGCCTCGGCTGGCCGGGCTTCGGTATCTATGACGATATGCTCGTAGTCCCTGCCGTGCCGGGCTAATAGGCGCTCGTCTATGACCTTGAACGGGAGCGTCCCGCGTTGCGTCCAGCCGGTCGCGGAGCGGTTCGGGTCGCCGTCAACGAGCAGGGTAGGGGAGTGCTGCTGCAAGTAAGTGGCGAGGTGTACGGCGGTTGTCGTCTTGCCGACGCCGCCCTTAAATAACGAAACGGTAACAATCAAGTAACAGTCTCCTTTCTATGAGTAGTTGCGTAGCCGGATACCCGGACTGCCGCGTTTCTGCGTAGCACTAAATAAGAGCCGTGTTCTATCACGGCGCAAATGGCAAAGTAAAGCCTCGCGTGTGCGGGGCAACCTTCGGCGCACACGCTGCGATTTACCTCTTTCGTTTTGCGGCGGCTCTTTTCTTTGGAGAGGCTTCTTTCCGTTCCACTGGCGCGAACTGCTTGGAAAGCCATGCGTCCACGTTGGCGCGGGGCTGCGTGTATCGCTCGAACGATGCCCGGATGACGCGCTGGCTCTCCTGGGCGTCGGTGGTATTAGAGAAAGGCGGGTAGGCGGTGTGACGCTCGGCCTGTGACGCCATGAGCGCGTTAGTGCCTTTCGAGTAGATGAGCGTCCGCAGATACAGCTCGTAGTCAGGCAAGTTCTCAAGCTGGGTAGCTATCACATCTGAGGCAAACTCCTTAGCCAAGATAACCGCGTCGTCGCCGCTCACCCGGAAGCTGGCGAGCGTTCCGCAGTTGCCGAAGATGGACGCCACTATCTCGTCATTATGGCGGCGGAGCTGGGCGAGGGTCTGGGTGGCTACCGTGAGTGAGAGTCGGTATTTCCGGGCTTCGGCAAGGATGGCGGAAAGGTCTATGCCGTGCGTGAAGTTGTGAACCTCGTCTATGTAGAAGTAGTGGGGTATGCGGTGCGCTTCGGGGATGTCCTGGCGGGAGAGGGAAGCAAGATAGAGCTTCGTCGTGATGAGCGAGCCTAAGAGGGAAGCGATGTCTTCGCCTAATGCGCCCTTGCTCAGGTCGCAAAGCAATATCTTCTCCTCGTTCATCACGTCGCGCAGATTGAAGCTGCTTCGGGGCTGACCGATTACGGCGCGGAGAAGGGGATTGGTGGCGAAGGCCGAGACCTTGTTAAGCAACGGGGCTGATGCCTTCGCACGCTGCTCGTCGTCCCAATCATGCTCGTAGGTGCGGTAGAAGGTTTGCAAAACGCCGTCCTGCACGTTGCTAAAGATTCGCTCTCTATAATCCGCGTCGGTGATGAGGCGCAGAATGTCGAGCAAGGTGGTCGGCTCGTCCTGGGCTATCAAGGCAAAGCAGAAATTCGTTAGCAGGTATTCGCTCTGCTGTCCCCAGCCATTCGGGAACAGAGCCTTGAACGTGCTGACAATCGAGGACACCACTAGGGGCTGGTATGCACGCGGGACTTTCTCAAGGATGTTGAGGCTTGCGACGCGCGCAAGGTCGGCGGGCTTGAAGTAGATTACGTCGTTCGTCCGGGAGCGGGGGATATGCTCTAAGATGTCGTCTATAAGCTGGCCGTGCGGGTCAATGACGGTGACGCCGGAACCCTGCCAGATGTCCCACAGCACCATGTTCCGCATGAGTGTCGTCTTGCCAACACCGCTCTTGCCGAAAAGTGCGGCGTGGCGGGTGCGGGCTTCTGGGATAAGGTAGCCGTCCTCGCGCTCGCCTTTGGCGCGGGTCTTGTAGCCGACGGGGAGGGGATACATTGCCGTCTAACTATGCGGCTATTTGAGTAGCTGTCTAGCCGGGTAGGGAATGATAAAGATTATGGGCAATGCAATAAACGCTGAAAAGCCAACGCTATTGCGTTACTTTAATGTAATCTACTTCTATTGAATGATTGACCCACCATCCCCATGGGATAATTTCAAATCTCAACTGATTATCTTTCGCTTGTAGCTTGCTAACGCTAAATTCGCCCTTCTTCTCTCCGTCAACGAAATACATAAGTTGACCATTGGTGGGATTGTACATAACTTTCTGCTCGAACCATTTTTCCCAAGTCGGCTCAATTCTTTCACTAATTCTTCCATCCGCATATTCGGATTTAACATTAGGACGGCCACCGCTTTTTACAAGAAAAAAACCCTCCGATTTGATTTCCTGAATATTGTCACCGAAGACACCATCACTGTCATAATTCATGTAGCGAATGCCAAAGAATAATGACTTTGCTTCTTCGCTCTCTTCGAGAATATTACTTTTCTCAAGATTGATGGTCTTAGGGATGAACCCGAAGATACCGCCAAAATAAACCTTATCTTTCATATTTTGGCTAAAAGTGACTTTAACCCGGCTCTCTACTGTAATCGTCTTAGCCGGATCAACTGAAAAATACTTCGACCTTAAAACTCCCGGATTATCGGTTTCATCAACCGATAAATTGACTCTTCCCCCACTGACTTTTACAGAATTACCCTTAATCTCCCAACGGTTCGGGTTGATTTCTCCGCCTGAAAAATCATCCGCAAAGACAAGCTCGCTTCTCATGTTTGTCCATGCTTCAACTCCTTTCCACCAGAGAAGCCCTGAAATCACCAGGGAAATACTGCCTAAAAATAAGATAGCTTTCTTGAAGGTTGAATGTTGAACTTGGCCTGTACTTTGAGATTGACCTTCGACTTTAACGTTCTCAGGTTGAAAGTTTTCAATTTGGGTTACACGTTCTTCTAACAACCTTTCCTCAATCTTCTGTACATCACCGAAGAAAAGATAACCCTTCGTCCGAATGGTTTTAATGAAGCGCGGATTTTTTGCATCATCAGTCAAAGCCTTTCTGATGTTAGCTACCGCCTTTTCAACCGAACTATTCTCTACATTCGTTTCTCCCCAAACCCCTGCAATTATTTCCTCAAAGGAACGAAGGTTAAAGGCGTTCATTATTAAAAAGTGTAAAACGTCGAAATCCTTATCGCGCAACTTGATTTCAATATCTCCCCTGAAAAGGATTCTTTTGGCCGGATTCAGCTTAAATTCAGCGAATGTATAGATTTCTGCACTCATATCTTTTGAGATTTATAGGGGAATTTCAGAATCCTTCCAAGATTTATCAGCTTCTGAGAAGGATTTTTCAGTACCCCGGAGCTAGACATATTCCACTGAATTTTTTAGTCCTAACCCAATTTTGGTAAAGGTTAGAAGATTCCTAAAGCCACTTCGGACTGCACTAGGAGGTTATCGTGAAAGTGAGATTCAAATTCTTCAAGCAATCTCGTCCGTTACGTTTCGTTGTTTCGTTTTGCACAGTGTTACTAATCGTATCTTGCTCATCTGCTCCCTCAGAATCTCTTGCAATAAATTACATCAATACCATAGGAACATCCAACAAACTGTTCAAAGTTAAGAGTCTTAAAAAGACAAATGGTGTGAGCGAAGGCAGCAAATATGTAATGGAATATGATTTTGAACTCGAATGCCTAAAGACAAATACAGATAACCAGTTCTTTCAGCCCCAATTGATGGGACAAATAGCATGCGACAGTCCGGGAGAGATACAGAATGGGAAAGGATGGCTGTCGTTTGAAAAAACAGAAAAAGGATGGCAGGTAAACAATATTTCAGGTAGTAGCACCTGGCGCACACCGAGGGGCACGTTTGGGATGAATCCATATTGAGCAACATCGGAAAAAACTTAGTTTTTGCACATCAAGTTCTCTGTAATCGAGACTCTGAGCGCAAATAAGAGGACACAAGTTGAGCGTCTGTTATCTCTCGTTTGAAAATGCTTTCTACAAAAATTTTAGGGAGCTGAATAGTTAGCGAACCTTTAGCCCTCGAATCACAGACGCTCTCCCTATCTTCAGCTTCCGGGCAATCTCTGAATTATTCAAGCCTTTCTTCTTGAGCTTCCGTATCTCCTCGTTCTTGAGCGAAGCGGTCGCGGGTCTGCCGTGCGCCTTGCCCTGTTCCCTGGCGTGCGCGATTCCGGCCTTCACGCGCTCCCGCAGGATGTCGCGCTCGAACTCCGCGAAGACGGCAAGCATTCCCGCCATCGCTTTGCCTGCGGATGTTGTCAGGTCGAGGGCTTCGGTAAGCGATACGAACGCTACGCCGGTGTCGGTAAGCTCTCGAATCGTGCCGATGAGGTCGGACACGGAGCGCCCCCAGCGGTCGAGCCGCCAGACCACGATTGCGTCAACCTGCCTCCGCCGGGCATCCTTCAACAGCTCCTCGCGCTTCGGGCGCGTCTTGGCTCCTGAGCCGATTTCCTGAATCTCCTGCCTGACCTTCCAGCCGCGTTTCTTGGCGTACTCCCGCATCGCCTTCAACTGCATGGGAAGCGTCTGCTGGTCGTGGGTGGAAACGCGGGCGTAGAGTGCGACGTTCATAGGTGTCCAAAAACCCTCCTGAAATGAGCCTTAAATATGCCTGTATTTACGGGCTTATATCAAGCATAGCAGGGGATGTCCGAAAAGAGTAGTTATTGGACAGATGCCGCACGATGCATTAAGCTATAGGTGTCGGAAGTAAAACCTACAAACTCAACCCTACAATCCAATGCGAAGCTCACTCGATATACTCACTCAGTTCAAGCAAATCTCCGTCTGCTGCGGCGCAGATATGAAAGAGAACGGCTTGGTCTGCTCGAAATGCGGCAAGGTCGCCCGCTACGAAGAAGTGTTGGACGAAAAGCCGGAGAAGGTGGAGAACTAGACCAAGCCCCAAACCAACTAACGAAGATGATTAAACCGATTGCGCTAAAGAATCCCTTGGTTGAGATTGACTTGACGGGTGCAGACGGAAACGCTTATGCCCTGCTCGCTTATGCAAAGAAACTTGCGTACCAGATGGGATTGTCAGAAGAGGAAGAGAAGGAACTTTTGAGAGAAATGAAAGCAGGGGACTATGAGCATCTGATTCAAGTTTTCGAGCAACACTTTGGCGAGTTCGTGATTTTGTATCGCTAACATGGAAACTATCAAGGAACGGATTACGCACGAGAAGGGGAACGATGAAGCGTGGGTGTGTATATGCAAAAATACCCCTTCGGACGGCGGTTTTTATCCATGCGATAAAGAAGGTAACGAGATGGAGCCGCTAGTCGGAAGTGACTGGGACGGCCTGTACGTCTGCGCCGATTGCGGAAGGATTATCAATCAAGACACCCTTGAAGTTGTTGGCAGAACCCCCCATCCAAAAATGCTTTACTAACTTATGTGCAGATTCATTGTTTTGTATCGCTAACATGAAAAACATCAAAGAACGGATTACGAAATAAGCCAAAGTGATATGCACGAAAGCCACCCCGTTAGGAGTGGCTTTCTAGGGTAGGAGATAAAATACAGGGGGATTTGCCTACATTACTTCAAAGCTAGTACAACATTATTTACTAAATCAGAGATAAAATCCTCAGCTTGAAGCTGAGTAATCTTGATTGAATTGGGATGAGCTGCGGTATTGCGCCTGCCTAACTTCTCTTTAAGAATCTTAAATGTATCATCCGATATGATATTTGCAGACTTACACACTTCGAGCATCTGGTCTTCTTTGAACTCTGAGAAATCATCCCTAGTCGCAATAGCTGACACGCCTGCTTTCTTGTGATGTTTCTCCAATCGAATAGGCCATTTCATATTGAATGCTGCTATATGCTTTGTAAGCACATATTCACAAAGGTGGTCATACGCCAGATTCCAACACATCACGATTGCAGCGCGGAAAGCGCCGTGCCGGTAGCAAATAAGAGCTTCGTTCAAAAAATCGCGTTCTACTACGTTTGGTATCTTAATCGGCAACTCGGATAAGAGTTTCGTTACCTGAACTGTAATTTCACGTTGACCATACTTAGCCTCGAAGGTATTACGCATCATACCGGCCAAGTAATATCCCTGGTTGTCTTTAAGAAACACCTTCGGCTTACGTTTCTCCATCTCACTGAGAAACGCGCTAATGTTAGACGGCGGCTCGGCGTGAAGAGTGCTGTAGCATCCTTCAATCTGCGCTGCCTTGAGGCGCGTGAGATGCTTTTGAGAGTGCAGGAACCATGCGAAGAACTTGATTTTCTCCGCATGGTTCCATGCCCCGTACTCCGGCACGCCTCGAACTAAGTTCTGTAAGTCCAAAGTCACTTTATGCCTCTACGCTCTTGGATTCCCATTTGACCACTTCATTGAGTCCCTTGATAGTAATTTCCCACAAACCATTCTTCTTAGGACTAGGTTCAAAGTAGTGATGAAGCTTCTTCATATCACTGAACGGCTGCCTGAAATTACCGGGACCCGGCCAGTTCAAATGCTCGTAGCATGTGAAAACATGGCTGGGGCCAATCTCCTTCACGTCCTTGTACTTGTGGAACCAAGCTCCAATAAGTAGAAATTGATGGAACTGAGTGGAATCTTTGGAAACACCCTTTTGAGTAGCGAAGGCTTCCAGCGACACCTCGGCATCATTAGGGTCGAGGTCTTTCATGTATTCAGGAGCGCGTGCTGCACGACGTTGACGCCCTGATTTTGCGGCTGCTGGGGTATTACCACCAGAAACAACCTCAGCGTCTATTATTGGAGAATCTTCTTCCATCACTTCAAAAACCTGTTGAGCGGAAGCGTCTCCATTCCCATTCGCCAAAGCTTTGGACTGCTGTACGGGTACAGCAATAAGAGTCCGCGCTTGCTGAGGATTACTCATGCCCCGATTCATGATTACCCCAGCTTGGCGTATAGCCTCTTGGATGGTTTCTTGGTCTCCTTCGAGATTAAGAAACACGAATTGAAATTTACCTTCCTTACTGTCCTTTGCCATTGCTTTCTTTACCTCTACTTCCTCGCCGTGGGTGGGGCGGCGTACCCAAAATAAAAGCCGTCACGAGGAATTTCCTCGGACGGCCTGCTTAGTGTATTAAGCCCAATCTATCTAACTAGGGTAGGCTGAGGCCGCAAGGGTATGAAGCCGCCGAGGTTGTGCGGCTATCCGTGTCCGTCTTGTTCTTGCGTTCATACTCATAAAAATCTCTAACGCGCCACAAATAAAAACTGATTATAGACGAAAATGTCTCTCTGACAACACTTTTTATTGCATCCTTGCAACAAGTCCTCACACTGGCGCTCTTAAATGAAAAAGAGTAGGGATAACCCCTACTCTCCACGCTCCTTTCTGAATCGAGCTAATACCTCGTCCATAGTCCCTGTCTTGAAATACAAATCGCGCTCGACGGTCAAGCCGTGGATATTGAGGCTCTGTAGTTCATTGAGGGAGAAGTAGCCCCACTCCTCGAAGTCGCCGATGACGAAACCGAAGAACCTGAAGTCGTCGCCGTCCGGCTCGCCTTCGGTGACGAACCACGTCCAGCGTCCAGCGGGAAAGAAGAACTTGGCATGAACGGTCGGTTCTTTGTTGCTTTCCTGCGAATAGAGTTTTGGCAGCTCCGCACGCAGTTCGGGCGTTAGCAGTTGCATACGCTTCTACTCCTTTTTCCTGTATTTGGTTGGGAAGGTTAGGAGTGAAGGGTAGAAGACGTTAGGAGTTAGTCAATAGCAGGATTTTCAATACTGCCGTCCAGCACGCGCGGGAAAAGTAGAGAGTCCCGCGCGTGCTTCTGGGTCGCCCTCTCTACGGGGCTAACAAATACCAATCCAGCGAAACGCTCTCGCGGCCTTGCCTGTGCCGCTCCTGCGGGGGCGTGGGTTGCACGTCGCGGTGGTCGGACGGAGACAGCAAGCTAGATATATAAATGGCTTACTGCAAAAGGTAGTAAAGCGCGGACGGTTGGCAGAATCAAACCTAATGGGAAAGAGCCTTTTAGTATAAGTCTCTGTTTGTCGTTGCGAGCTTATATTCAAGGTTGGGCACGTCGAGCACGGCGAAATGCTTTTCTCCACACTCGATTTTGAGCCGTTCAATATCTCTGAGCAGTTGCTTGTTGAGCGTTCCCTTTGTCTCCACGACAAAGTAAATACGGTGGTCGTTCTCGAAGATTACTGCCCAATCGGGATTGTAGCTTCCTAGCGGGGTTGGAATCTTGAAGCCTCTCGGAAGTTTGAAGAAGAATTTTACGTTGTCGTCTGCTTCGGCATCACGGGCGAAATTCCGTTCGGGGTCGCTGTCAGTTTCGATGTAATTGAAAAGCGTCTTGTTATCGCGCGTGACCTCAAAAAGATTCGATAGGTAGGCTTCTAGCTCCTGCGCCTCGAATAGCTTCATCTCGTAGGATGCCCCGTTAATCTTCTCGTATTGAATGCCGGCGACAAGCAGCTCATTGAGCGTTTGCTTGATTGCCAGAACAACACTGTCGAGGAACATCTGCGGGTTGACCAAAAGCTCCTCTGCGCGGCCTGACCTGTTCAAGATTTCATAGGTCGTGTAACGGGAAATATCAACCTGACTCTGGATGTAGCCGAAAACATCGGGCAGCGGATAAGCGTCCGTCCTGGCTTCGGCGCGTCCGATGTCGGATAGGTCGCCCTCGATGCCTTCCGCGCTGTATTTCAAACGGGCGGTCTTGGCTTCAAGCTGTGGCTTGCGCGTTTTCGGGAACTGGTTGAAATCCCTAAGCCTCGTAGCGGTGCGCTCGATGACCGCCGAAGTCGAGAACTCCACTTTGTAGCGGGTGCGTTGCTTTATCTTGTCCCAAATCTCGAAGAAGAGGGGGCAATTCTCAGGCGTTAGCTCTTTGGTGAGCCTGATTTGCTTCCGCTCCCGTGCGTCCTTAATCCTGCCCTCAAACTTAACGCTCGTTTCGTCCTCGATTTCACTCTGCAAGGTACGGGAAAAGTCTTCGTAGGTTTCGTTAGCGATGACTGTTAGGACGTTGATGCTCTTATCCTGGATTCGCGTACCTGTGCTGTCAACGGGCAGCCGTAACCCGCGCCCGATTTCCTGCCTTTTCTTCATCTCTGACGTGGTTTCGTTCAAGGTGCAAATCTGGAAGACATTCGGATTGTCCCAGCCCTCGCGCAAGGCGCTGTGAGAGAAGATGAACTGCAAAGGCTCCTCTGTGCCTAGTAGCTGCTCCTTATTTCTCATAATTAGGCTGTAAGTGTCCCTGTCTGCTTCTGTGTTACCTCGCGTGTCCTTTAGCTTGCCTTTCTTGTCCTGTGAAAAATAGCCGTCGTGAACTTCTTCAGCGGTAAATGGAATTAAGTCTTTATAGAGTGGTTTGTTAGCGTAGGCGTTAAAAATCTCCTCGAACCAAAGGGCAAACTTGCCTTTCGTCGCACTCCCGCTCTCGTCATATTCTCGGTAGTTAGAAACCTTATCAATGAAGATAAGCGATAGAATTTTGATGCCTTTATTGCGCTGCCTTCTGAGTTTCTCGAAATGCCATTTGACCGTGCGCTCAATTTGAAACTTCATTATCTCATCATTGAGTCCGCCTTGCGCCTGACCCAGCGTTAAGACAAGCCCTCCCGAAAATTCGATAAAGCCATCTTCGGCGTTGATGTTATTCAGAATGAAGCCCTCTTTATAAATATCGCGTCCGCCAGAAAGCGCGTATAAGTCCTGCCCTAAATCTACGTTGAAATCCTTTTGCTTTACTCCCCGTCCGTCGTCAACGTAAAGCCCCAGCTTGGCCTTTATTGTCCGCTTGCCGCGCTGTATCGCCTTCAGGTCAATGTAAGCGGCGTTGTAGTTGTTATCGGCAGTGATGCCGTCAACCTCGATTTGTTTGACTAAGCCCAAATCATAGGCTTGCACGGGATTGAGATTGTAAATCAGGTTGTAGAAATTCTTATTTGTCGCTGAGTAGCGAAGGGTGCAGAGCGGATTCAGATTATGGATAGCGGCTTTCCTTACGTCCGTTTCCATGTTCTGCGGCTCGTCCACTATGACAATCGGATTGGTAATCTGAATGTATTCAATCGGCTTTATACCTGTTTCTCTTGGGGTGTTAATGACATTAGTATCTTTGGCGAAGCTATCAATGTTGATAACAAGAATCTCAATGGCGTTGGACGTGGCGAAGTTGCGGAGAGAGGCGAGGCGACCGCTATCGTACATAGTGGGATTGATAGGCGGGTTTCCGTATAGGTCTTGAAAATGCTCGTGCGTGATAGAGAGGTTTTTGACCGTCCCCTCACGAATGGCGACGCTTGGGACGACAATAACGAATTTCTTGAAGCCGTATATTTTATTGAGTTCGTAAATGGTGCGGAGATAGGTATAGGTTTTGCCCGTCCCTGTTTCCATCTCAACCGTGAAATTAAGCCGCGTAAGCGCGTCCCCGTTCTCGGTTAACACGGGCTTTAGCTCGTCTGTCGGTTCGATAAAAGAGAGGTATTTTGCTTTGCCGTCGTTGTCGGTGTATTGGTTTCGCTCGTTAAATCGCTCCTGAATCCTTTTGACGTTCTCAAGTATTTGGGCTTCGGAAATGACAACCTGGTTGGCAATCCCCTTGTCGGTAAAGGCTAGCCCGGCGTCATGTGAAGCGAATGAGACTTCAAACTCCCCTTTGCTTAAAGGTTGTCCTTCAAAGACATCTATAGCAGCTTGGACAGCTTCAAGCTGATAGCCCTGCGAACTGTCAAACTGTAGTTTCATCTGCTCTCGTTAGATAACCTTAAATTCAATCTGTGACTCTTTGAGCTGAAGTTTCCAATTTGTCATTTGCTCGTCGGCCTTCTCTCCTGTGAAAAGATTTCCCAACGTGATGAATGCTTTCGGTTTCGTTTCCTCGACCTCTTTAAGCAGCGCATCGCTCAAGCTGTCGAGCGCGTAAATCGCTCGCCCACTATCAACGATGTAGTAAGGCACATTGTCGGAGGTCTGACGCTTCTCGATATTTGCCGATAACGGAATGCCCGATTTAAGCAAAAGTTCTACGAGCAGGTCGTAGCTGTCGCTGGGCTGTTGCGCCAACGGCTCTTTGAACATTGCAAGCTGTTTTAGCAAATCTTCCTTATCAATTATTTCGGTTTTCCACTTCTTGAAATTGCTGTAGTAGAGCTTGTAAGACCTAAAGCCTAAGTCCTGATTCGTTTTGGCAAACTCCATTTTGCCATTACTGCCATTGCGAATCGTCTCGATAACTTTCTTGATGCGGGCTTTGCAGATGTCAGCGATGGTCTTATAACCCGCTTTGTAGGCTTCGCTATTTTCTTCCACTACTTCGGGCATCTGCACGCAAATAAACTGGCGATTGCCGCCGTCTTTTTCGTTCAACTCAAGTACGGCTTGGGCGGTTGTGCCTGAACCTGCGAAGAAGTCAAGGACAATATCAGATTCTCCTAATCCAAGGCTTAGGAGTTCAACGAGTAATTTTGACGGCTTAGGGCTGTCGAATATGTTCATGTTGCCGAGCAACGTCGCCATCTCGGAAGAACCTTCGGCGTTGAATGCAACGAAATCCCAAATTGAAGGGTAAGTGACCCCTTCTTTCACATCGCTTAAAAACCTCTTTAGTTTAGGTCGCCCCTTTCCATCTTCACCAAAAAAGATTTCTTTGTTGTCAATCAGCCTCTTAATTTTTTCACTGTTGAATCTCCAGTTCCCATTACTGGAGGGGTAGTGCTCCTCTCCTGTGTTGGGATTGATTATCGGGAAATAGAGGGAAGCGACATAGCGCCCGCCTTTCACGTTCGCCATCAAATCGCCAGAAGTCCACGCCCCTTTAGGGTGGTTATCGGGATTTTGGTATCGAGCAAGTTGTTCTTGCGTTCTTTCTTTTAGATTGAGCTGTGAAGTAGCCAGGTTTTTAGCGTAGACCAGGATATATTCGTGGTTAGCACCAATTATTTTATCGTTGGGCGGGGTGCTTCTTTTTTTCCATATTATCTGAACGACAAAATTTTCTTGTCCATAAATCTCATCCATCAACTGCTTTAAGTTTGTCTGCTCATTGTCATCAATGCTTACAAAAATCACTCCATCCTGTGCGAGTAGATTACGCGCCAGGTAAAGACGTGGATACATCATCGAAAGCCAAACGGAATGATATTGCCCGTTTTCTTTCGTGTTCTTTTTATAGAGGTCTAGCTTGTTTAGATAGCCCTCGCCATTTTTTCGCCCGGTGCGTTTTTCGTATTCTGCTTTACGTTCGGCGTAATCGTCAGGATAGATGAAACTATCGTTTCCCGTGTTATACGGTGGGTCGATATAAATCATTTTTACCCTGCCGAAGTAGGATTTTTGGAGCGTTCGCAAAACCTCCAGGTTTTCGCCTTCGATGAAAATATTCTCGGAAGTATCAAAATTAATGCTTCCTTCGTGGTCTGGAATTAAGGTCGCGGTGGTTTGCGTTTGAATCTCTCGACGGGCTTCGGCTTTTCCTGCCCAGCTAAGTTCGTAGTGGTCGGGCGTAGTTATTTCCTCATCGCCCAAAATATGCTTGATGCGGGTAAGGTCAATTTTGCCCTCGCTGAAGAATTCCGGGAAAAGGGCTTTGAGCTGTTCTAGTTTTTCCGCCTTAATATCAAGGCTCTTGCCGTCAATTTCTTTGCTCATAATAGATTCATCAAACTAGAGAGGGCTGCAATAGAAATTTAAGAATATAGCCATCCCTGCCTTTCCTCAAGGGACTTATAAGAAAATCAAGCCTGGCCTGCGCCGACAAGCTATCTAGGCTGGCACTAAGGAAACGGCCTTTTCATCCTTTGCGGAGCGGTAAATCTCGTAATAGATATAGTCCGGCTCGTCCAGTGAGAAATACTCGCGCGAGGTGAACAGGAAGAACTTTTGCAGCCTGTCGGGTACGGATTCGCGGGCAAGCGCACGCAGGCTGTCGGCGCGAGCCTGAGTGAGCGTTATGGTCACGACGCGGAACCATCGGACGTTGAATCTCTTCTCCTGCTTCTTCTGCTCCAAGTAGTTGCAGTATGCGCGTAGCTTGTCATCGAACGTCCGGCGCGTCGTGGTGCTGCGGTCTGCTTCGAGCGCGAATGAGAGGCGGTTGGTCGGTTCCGGGCGGCTGGTGTTCTTGAGCGTAAAGAATCCGTCCGGGCAGACCGGCAAGCGAACCTTCCTCCCGTCCTCGTAAAAGGTCACGTCGTCATAAATCCCCTTCCCTTCCTGCCATTCAATAAGTTGTAGATGGCTGTTGCTACTGGCGAGCAAAAGTGTCGCGTGGATGTCCGACACGAAAAGGGTGTGATTGAGAAAGAGCGGCTTCAGCTCGTTGGCGCGGAACCGTTCCGGCACGTCCTCAATCGGGATGATGCCCTGATGCGCGAGGTACTGAAATCCTTCTGTGCCGATGGTGTAGATATGCTTCTGGTTCGGGTTCGGGAACGTGATGCGGTAAAGGTACTTCTCGGCTGCAAGCTGCAAGATTCGCACGTTGAGCGACTGCCTGAGCCGTCCCGTCAAGGCTACAAGGTGGTCAATCGTGGCGAATCGCAGCTCGTGGCAGTAGCGCAAAAGCTCGCGGTCGCTGTCTTGTAGCTTGGTCGCCATTGTCAGTAATAAAAGTCGTCGGGTTCTGCTGCTTCGGGCTTGGGGGCATTCTTGCGCGGGGGGTCTTGGCGTTTTTCACTCGGGGAACCGGCCACCGCCGCTGGCCGCTGTAGGATAGCTTCAAAATTGACTGGTGGGGATGGAGCGGGCTTCGGGTCGGGTTTCGGCACGGTAACAGGTGCGGGCGGCATCCGCGTGACGGTATCAAGAAAAGCCTGCTTCTCCCTCGGCGTTACCGGGAAGTCTTCAACCCAGGGCGTCGTGCAGAACGTATTAGGCTTCCCTGTCCTGCGAAGCATGAACGTGCGCTTGTTAAGGCCGGGTATCCAGCTTATCTCGTCTCGCAACTCGTTGCCCTGGGCTGGTCGGCTTCCCTCCATTACCGCCGCCGCGTCCTTCTGGCTCGTTCCGCCGAACGCTATGCGGGTGTGACAGGCGTTAAGCGAGCTGCGCACGTTGCGGTCGAGGTCGTCGAGCACATGGTTGATGAGCCAGAGGTGCAGCCCGTACTTGCCGCCTTCCTTGAGCATGTAGGCGAACTCCGGTGTGGCGAAGTTGTGGAACTCGTCTATCACGAAGTTGAAATCCGGCAACTCGTCGGCCTGCTCCCTCGTGCGGCTGCTTACGATGTCCCATATCTCGTCCACGAGGAACGCGCCGATGACGTTACGGGCGGCGAGCGGGAAGATGTCGCTCTTGTTGAGGTTGACCAGGAGCGTGCCGCCTTTCGCAGTTATCTCTCGAAGGTCTATGGGTTTCGGATTGGTGAATATCCGTTGCACCCCGCGCTCGGCGATTATGTCGAACAGGCGGTTGGCGCTCGACTGCATCATGTTGACGTAGGCGGTGGTTCCCTTTCCCGTCGTCAGCATCTCCCACTGGTCGCGTATGTCTTCGGACTGGCACGCCGACATTATCTCGTCCCTCCGGTCGAACAGGCGCGGAACCATGAAGGCGTTGAGGTCTGTGACGGGAAGGCTCTGCTCGATGAGGACGTAGTAGAGGCACTTGATGATGCGTTGCGCAAGCACCGCCCCGTCGCCGGACATTCCGAGCGCCTTGAGCGTCGTCGCTTGGAGGCGATTCGCCCTGGCGGATATTCTGTCGGGGGTCGGCTTCCCTTCGAGCCTGAAAGGGTTAAAGCCGACGGTGCTCCCCTCGTCTGACGGGTCGAGGAAGTGGATAGCGTCGTACCCGCGATGGACGCACCAGTTCAGGAGGTCGTCGTAGAGCTGCTGGTTGGGGTCTATGACGCATACGCCCTCTGCTTCGCCGTGGATTATCTGCCGCATCGCGTACTCGACTAGCTTGCTCTTGCCGAAGCGCGACGCGCCGATGAGCTGGATGTGCGCTATCTGGTCTTCGTAATCCAGGAAGACCGGCTTGCCCTCGGAATCGCCGATATGCAGCTCCTCGTAGTTCTCCCAGGGTTCCTGGGGCGCGGGCGCGGGCTGGGGTTCCGGGAGCTTGGTGATGATGATGGTGAGGTTCTTCATCTCAAGCCCTCTACCTTTCGTTATCTCTGGCCTGTCTAAGGGTATTCCTTTCCCCAGCAGCCCCTCCCTCTGCTCTCTGTCGAGACGCCCCGCTAAATCGCTGAATGCCTCGCTCGCGTACCGCGCGCAGCTCTGACGCACGTACTCGACCGGCTTCCGCCTGTCGCTCTCAATCCATGCGGGGAGGTCGTCAAGCAGCGGTCGCCAGGAGAACGTGACGGTCGCCTTGCCTTCGCCGGGGACAGTCACCTCCTGCGTCTCCGTGCGCCACTCGTACTTGAAGGGTATGACGCTGAAGGTGGTGTTGCGAAAGGTTATGTTCGGGTGCTCCCTGGGCGGGAAGTATCCCCACTCCCCGCTTGCCTCGTGCCTGACGTAGATGTACTGCTGTTTTTCTCCATCGGGGGGCATCCCGGTAGCAAAGAAGAATAAGACAATCGCCCCCAGCCCGGCGATGACTGACAGGACGAGCGCGAACAATCGGTAGGTTGGCACGTCCCCGGAACGGTAATGCCAGAGTGAGGGCAGGAAGTACCAGAACACGACGAGCACGGCGACCGCCGCCGCTCCGCCGAGTGCGAGGAACAATATGCTGTGAATCCAGTCTGCTTTGTTGATGCGTTCCTGTAGCACGCTGTTCCGAGGTGCGCGATGCTGCGCCCGTTACTCCGCCGTTGCCCGCAGCGGTCAGTGGAGTTGGCGGTTGGTCAGACCGCCAAGCGAAGCGCAGGCTACCCTAGTGTCGGGCGTCCCGTGGTTAGCGGGATGACCCGAAGCGGAAGCGGAGTCATTTCACTAAAAGTGAAATGAGACAGTAGGGTAGCCTGCGGTAAGCAGGCAACGGCGGAGCGTCGTTAAGCCGTTGTTATTTCTTTGTTTGCCCCGTTGCCGGTGTTGCATCGGGTGTTGCAACGGTAGCAAGGCGCGCTGCAAGGGGTGCTGCGCGCCGGTGGTGGGCTATCGTCCCGCCTCGTGCCGCGAAAGTAAGTGGTCGCGGATTGCCGTTTTTACCGCTGACTCGAACAGCTTGCGCTGTAACGGGTCGGTAAACTTGTTGTCTTTCCACTCGTCGCCGGTCGCCAGAATCGCCTGGTAGTGGTTAGTGAGTTTGATTCGCTCCTGTTCCGGCAAGGCGTTGTAGAGGCTGTATCCGAGTTCCCTGCGCTCCTGGGCGGCGTGCTCCCCTGTCCGCTTCGCGGCCTCGGTGCGCTCCCATTCCTGGCGGCGCTTCACCTTCGCCTGTTCCAGCGTGTAACCCGCCACGGCGCGGTCAACGTAGTTGGCTATCGCGCCGAAGGTGGCTATCGGGTACTTCGATTTCTCGGCCTCGGCTTTGGCGAACTCCACGATGTAGCGCGAGATGGTTTCCCCGTGGCTGGCGATTATCTGGTCTGCGAGGTCACGGTGCTTCTGCGCCGGTTTCGTGGTCGGCCTGTCCGCGCCGAAGAATACCTGCTGGAAATACGCGATTAGCTCGCTCCCCTTTTGCTCGGCTTCCCTGCCCTCGGCTTTTGCCTCTGTACGGCTCTCAGACGGGCGTTCTTCTTTTGAGTGGGGGTTTTCCTGACTCTCGCTGGAACGTGGCGCGGGGGTGGCGTTTTTTGCCCTGGCGCGTCCCCTCTTGGCGACGAGCTTGTAGTCTTTTCCGTCTGCGGTCTTTTGGAGCGTGACGCTGGCGATGGTCGCGCCGTTGCTGAGGGGCGCGTTTTCGAGTTCGGTTATGGCTGGCTCAAGTAGCTGTTTCCGGCCTGCCGGGTATGCGTATTTCTTCCCTTCGAGTCCGATGTCCTCGAACAACTCTTTAGTGCGCTTCTCGTAGATGGTGATGTCCCGCGAGAGTATGCGGTCGAGCTGCGTGTAAAGAATCTGCGCCACTTCGCTCTTGAAGCCGAGCACCACGTCCAGCAGGACGGGTTTGGTGTGGTTCCTTTCGAGGTTGGCGATGATTGAATCATTCAGCTTGAAATAGCCCTCTGCCCGTGTCGTATGCCCGCCCTGCTTGGTGGTGATGATTTTCAGGTCGGTGATGATGTTGAAAAAGTCGAGAGTTTCCTGAGCCTTCCCCGTTTCGGAATCGAGATAGGAATTGCGCCAGACAATCGTGTTGGCTCTCAGGCGGGTCAGCGAATCGGTGAGCGTTTCGATAGTCCGGCTTCCCCATTTTTTGGAAAGCGATTTCGAGAGGCCGCGCAGCGAGAAGTAAGCGACGTTATCGGGACGCCTGTTCTTCTGGTGGTGCTCGACGAGCGCGTAGTAGGTCTTCTGGTCTTCAGTGGTGAGCGTTCCCCGTCGGGATGTGGCTATCTCGACTTCGGCGATTATCTTGTCGCCGGTGGGGGTGACTATCTCCCGCCGCAGGACTCTCGGCTTTGCCTCGCGGTTCGAGTTGGAGGGCAGCCAGATTGACCATTGCTCAAGGTTCAGCTCGGCGCGGATTTTTCGCACCGGCTCGATGGCGGTTTCTTCGACGGCGGGGGCTATTCCCTGTTGCTCCATAGGGGCGTGTCAGAACAGTTGGCTTCTGTGCCGGATGATATGTTGTTTCTCCCTTACCTCCAAGAAAAAAACAAAAACGAATCTCACACACAAAAAATCTCGGATGCCTGCCGCGTCCGATAAGCTCTAGTGTGTGTTAGAAGTAAGTTAGAGAAGAGTTATAAATACTTAGAAGAACTTAGAGGTTTAGGATTCCCCGCTAAACCTTCAATAAATATAGGTTTCCTGAAAAACCGTTTACCGCCAACGCACCAAGTTCTTACCACGCACGCACCAAGTTCTTACCACGCACGCACCAAGTTCTTACCGCCAACGCACCAAGTTCTTACCACGCACGCACCAAGCAGGGTCGGTGCGCGGGCGGTAAGTTTTACCACGCACGCACCAGTCCATTTACCACGAGCGCACCAAAAACTTACCACGCACGCACAAGGAAAGCCCCTGTGTACGTGAAGTAGATTTTGTTTCTTACGCACTAAGTTGCCAGTCCTCACCGGGTTGCTATCGTGCCGCTAGAAGCTCTCAAAAATCCGAAAAAGTGAGGTGTCAGGCATGGGCGAATATGTAGATTTCAAGGCGCTCAAGGCGGCGGTTACGGTCGGGGCGATAGCTGCCCGGTACGGGGTGGAACTGCGGCGGGTGAACGCCTCGCACGAGCGGGGCAGATGCCCGCTACCATCGCATCCGCCGGGGGACGAGAAGGAGTCGTTTTCCGTGAACGGCGAGAAGCAGGTTTGGATATGTCACTCGGCTCCCTGCGCGAAAGGCCGCAAGGGGAAAAGGGGCGGCGATGTCATCGAGTTGGTCGCGGCTATGGAGCGTTGCACACTCCGGGATGCCGGGCTGAAGCTCGCCGCGTGGTTCCCGGTGGCCGTGCAATCGTCTCCGCCTGTCGAGCAGCCGGTAGGGGAGTCTGTCGCCGCTTCCGGGTCTGTACCTCCGCCGTCACCGGTCGAAGCGGCGGGCGGTGTGACCGGGAACGGTTACGGCGTTCACGCTCCGCTCTGCGTGTGGATTGAGGGGCAACTTAAAAACGATTCGTTGGAGCCATTCGAGCGGGTCTCATTCGAGCGGGTCTTGGCGAAAGCTAAGACGCTGGCAAAGGAATGAGATTCGTTATCGGACGTTTTGAAAAGCCCGCCCTCTGAGGCGGCTTTTCGATATTTACCTATGTGCGTATGCGCGTAGCCGAATAACTATTTTTGCTTCTTCAGCCATTCGGTGAAGAGTTCTTCTATAAGGTCGCTGAGGTCACGCTTGGTCACAATCTCCTGCATCACGGCGCGGTGCGTGTCCTTCCGTATGTACGCGCTAATCTGCGTGTAAGCCGGGTCGTTCCGCTTCC
>MWWK01000033.1_pt1 | contig 18907 bp, 30 predicted proteins | sample 1047241 | NCBI WGS metagenome assembly MWWK01 (sample SAMN06349964, study PRJNA376086) | soil metagenome | isolation source: BG12-3 sample Antarctic (ecotone) soil | place: Antarctica | reverse complement strand
TATAACACCTTACATAACACACATATAACAACTGAAGGATTTGAACCGGATGTTATATGTTCAAATCCTCCCCCCTTGGAGGTTTCAGCTTCGCACATAACAAATGATGAAAAACATAGGGGGGGGGAGTGTGGAGATTCCACCGAACAGTTGCCTCCCCTAGAAATTTTGGCAACGCAGATATTAAAGTGTCAGACCTGGGGTTCAGCTTTGGCATTGATAGACGACGTGGCGATCGCAACTGGCTTAAAGCGAGGCTCTATTCTAAAAATGTTGTTTAAAACTTTTACTGGCTTTGATCGCGTCCGTTTTTTAGCGCTGCTGGATTTGCACATTGAGGAGTTCGCACAAGATGAACGGGCTTTGATAGCGCGCGACTATTTTCAGAAGCTGGTAGCGGAGGTAGAAAGTGAGCGAAAAGATTAATGAACGCAGCAAGTGCGGGTGTCCAGCTTGCCAAGAAGCTCGAAAAGGCATCCAGTATGCTTTAGACGGCATAGCTGAATTGGAAGAATCGACGGCTTGGCAAAGCACCCACAGAACATTCCAAGGCTACTGCCTAGACCGATGGGGATGCTGTCCTCTTGACCTTGGTGTCGAAACGCTGCTAATCAGTTCTCGCAAAAAGACGGTATCGGAGTGGGACGAGGCTGATGATGAAGATTTTTGAAAATATCCCAGTCCAGACGTTAGTACAACGGAAGAGCAGACATGACCTCAAACGAGCAGACAATACGAAAAGCTGAAGCTGAACGCGGTGATTTAGTCAGTGAATGCCACGCCCTAATCGTAGCGATCGCTTATAAACCTTCGTGCTTGAAGCTGCTGAACTTAGCTAAAAATCATTTAAAGCTGCTGGCTGAATACAAGTCAAATCGACGGCGATTGCGCTAAACAAACATAAATTTATGAGGTTTTTATGACAGTAGGCAGGAAACCAAAATACCGCCCTGAGCTTGCCGATCTAATCATTGATGTGCTGAGTCGGACAGGCAGCGACAAAGCAGCGTATTCGGCGGCGGGGGTAAATCCAGCAACATACTACCGTTGGATAAACGAAAAAAGCGAATTTAACCAACGGGTAGCGATCGCCAAAGCAGAATTTGGGAGAACAGCCCCGGAAGCTTGTATTCGTCAAGCAAACCAAGCGTTACATAATTATTTATTCAATGGCAGCGTAGAAACCTGGACAGCGAGAGAAGTTCACAAGGATGCGGTCGGCAATATTATTAGAACTGTAGAGCGGATAAGTAAAGTTACTAAACCAACTCCATCTTGGGCGATCGAGCGCGTGTTAGGGAAGAATTTGCCTGTACTTGAGGCGATGCAAGTACTGCTGACTGAAGGTGTGGCAACATCAGACCAAGCTAGGATTATCACGCAAGGTATAAATCAGATAGAACGCGATCTTAAAAACTTAACAGCATCCGATGGGACTAGCGCAACTTAAAAAGCGCTCTTCGCTGCGGCGCGCTCAAAGGCAATGGCTAAAAGTTCGTCAAACGCCTACTGGTAAATTACGAGCCAATGGGGAAATTGGAACGCGAGTAGATTTTATCTCTACGCGCGCGATCGCCTTTTAGATACCTAATAAATATCCGTTTTACGAAGGAACTAAACTCCGGCGAAAGCCACTCCGCAAAGTCAATAGCTATTTCAGGATGCACCCAAGGCTCGGAATCCTTGCCCAGTCTGGTTTCTATGACATCCCGAATCGTGCTGTCTGATTCGCGCAACAAAACATCAACGGTTCTTTTGCATCGTTGTGACTTCCTGTATACTCTCCACTCCCTACCAAAAGCCTTCGACCAATTGGTTGCATTTACATAGTCGTCTTTGGGGCGCGTATTTTCCTTGACTTCTGTTACCCCTAATGTGCGATCACCCACAACTTTTGGCAACGCAGTAGTTAAATAATGGCGAGTGTCCAATAACTTCTGTTCAACCGTCACTAGCTCTACCCTTAGCTTCAATACTTCGATTTCTTCTAGGGCTTTAGGTATAACTACTTCAGCTTCGCGGGTTTTAATTGCAAAATATTTTTGAGCCGAGGCAATTTGTTCTTTACGCGGATCTCCGTTTTGAGCAATTAAGTAGCAAGCATATCGACTTAACTTATAATCTTCTTGGACAGAACCCCCGCCCTGAGCGCGTTCGACCATCTTCCCGGAGGCGGGAATTTGGTTCTCCTGGTTATGCTGGCATGGCTTCGGCGGTGTCAACAATGGGACTTGGCTCCGGCGACAACGGCAATAGCAGGAGCGATGGGGAGTAGCGTCACCGGAGCAACAGCAGCAGTCACGGCGGCGGTGAGTGACCTGATGGTGATGGGAGCAATCCTTATTAGTGGAGCAGGTGCAACAGCTTACGGAGTATATAAACTAAGCAACTGGGCTGGCAAGCAGATTAAGACGTTTTGGTAGTCCTGAGTAGGTAAGGATGTAACAGATATCAGCAATTTAGCGCTCCTTAATATTCCTGTACTGCTTACCTACCTTAAGACAGAGAAAGCGAAGCGCGATCGCAGCCTTGTAATGTCTTTACATAATCTTCAACTTAAGTTAAGTAGTTTTTCAGAAGCTTACAAATTTAGTTAGGTGCATCCTTAAAGAAGATGTTACTGAAATAATTATGTTAACTATAAAACGCATTCTCTGCTCTAAAACTGCGATCGCAGTTTTAGGAATAGGAGAAGGGGCGATCGCTCAAAATCTTATCGATTTAGGAGAGGATGCAAACGGAAAACCAGCGTTTATGGTGCAAGAAAGTCCTAACGGTACAAGTTTCAAAATGCTCCAATCTTATGGGGGTGGAATGATTCAAACTTTACTTAGTGGTGGTTGTGCAGAAAACAAGCTTTTTATTGTCTCTTCTGAAATCTACAACGAGCAAGGTATTCTTGTTTCACACCAGTTCATCCAACGGAACGTAGTACCTGCCCCTGGTTCTGTTAGCGCTAAGGGGCTTTCAATTGTTTGTCGCAATATTGGTGCAGCAGGTTGGTAGATTAGCTACTCTCCCAGTTACGGGCGCAGCGAACTATTCATTTTCCCGCAGACCCAGAGCTTTTCAATTAATAAAAAAAAGTTAAGAGCCTCTTTCCATAATGCTTTGAGCCTTATTTTTCAGCTAAATTTTAGCGTTAGATGTGGAAGTTGAGGAAGTTGAGCGCGAAGCCATCTCGCCCGTGGCGTAGCACCAAAGCATTTTGACTTCGCCTTAGCAGGCGCGATAATCACCGTGCGTTTAAAACAGTCTGCAATTGCAGACTATTCGTACAGGGCGATCGCCTCTCTTTAAGTACGAAGTAATTTTATAAGATACAAAACAAAGCAAATAGTTACTGAGGGTCTAGCTCATTAATTCATGTAGTTCCCCAGCAGACATAAGGTTGACGTTTCACAACACATTAATACAGAATAGGAATAATCGGTTATTTGAGTTATTTTTTATACCTCGCTCTCGTGCTTATTTATGTCAGAAGACTATCAACGTAATTCTGCTTTTAATGCTGCTGCCAGTTCAAAAGTTCATCATGCTCAGTTGAGCGATATCGGAAAATACATACCAGAAAAGTTAGGACATTTGCAGAGGGGTGGTATCCGCGAGGGCGCGGGACGAGCCGAAGCGCAGGTTCAACAGATGCTCGACAAAATTCCACCATCACAAAGGGCAGGTGTTGACGGTCAATCGGCTGCGGCTTCAGTCAAAGAGTATCTTGCGGATAAGGATGCCAGCCACATAATACCTCATAGCAAAGGTGGTTCAAGTCATCCAGACAATATTAAGTGGGAAAACCAAGTGACTAATCGCGCTCGTGGCAACCAACAGATGACACGAAGCGATGAAGCTATGCTTAACGTTAAAGCACAACTTGATAACGTGACTGGGGCATTGAAAGCTGGTTTGGAAGCTGCACCTAAAGGGGCAGTGGTCGGTGCAGTTACAACTGCTCCTTTTTCTATGCTCAGAAATGCGTTACGAGTCGTGCGAGGTGAAATATCGACATCTGATGCTGCTATAGAAACCGCCAAAGAAACTGCTATTGGAGGAGGAGTTGGGGCTGTAACAGCGTTTACAGTCACATCGGTTGCCGCCGCTTGTCCCCCCATTGCTGTTGTATTAACAGCTATTTCACCAGTTTTATTGGCTGCGGGTGGCGTTGGAATGGTGTATGAGTTCTTTAAGATTCTTGATGACCATAAACAGCAAGTGAAAGAATATTACGAATCTTTAACTCAGCAAGATTTGCAATATCTTCAAAGGATCGAGAATGAGCTTCTGTACGAACACTCTAAAAACTTAGAATTTCTGAATGAGTCTGAAGCATTAAATGCTGAGATTACGACTAGACCTCTTGAATCTGGGGTAGAAGGTGCATTAAAACGGTATCTTGAGTCATCTGCAATTGCTAAATCTTTGGGAGCTAGGACTGTTGGGAATAGACGGCTACCTGGCTCTTGGAAATCTCTTCCCTCGGCGTACTAATCTTAATTGGGGGATACTGATGTTTTTTCTGATTTCTTTGGTCGGTGCGGCAGTTGGGGCGGCGGTTGGCGCTCTTGTAACTCATGCGAATGGCGAGCAAGATAGACAAGCAGCAAGTCGCCATCGACAGGTCGCCAACGAGCTAACCACCAAATTCTCAAATTTAGAGCATAGATACAACGAGTACGCTGATAAGAGCAAGAGTCAGATTAATGGTTTGACTAGGCAACACGCTTTGGATGAAGCAGAGAAGGATCTTCTTCGCCTAGCAATCAGGTTACAGCAAAGTTTATATATGCTGATGTGGGATATTGATGGCAAGCCTACATACAATGCTTTGAGTGACTTTGAGAAAGCTGTTGCGGCAACAAACAAGGTTTTGTCTGAACTAAACGAGGAGACAATTCAAATTCCTAATAAGTACTGCTCTCGTAACCTAACGCGGGTTAAAAGACGTGAGAAACTTGCTGAATCAAAGCGAAAGAACAAATTAACCTAAGTTATATGTAGGGTTGAACCTGGGGCATTTCTATAGCTCCAGTAAAGCGCGGTAGGTAGAGAGCAGAAATAATCGAAAACAAAACAAGCGCTACAGCACGACGCAATAGGTTTGTTACCTCCAGGAACGCCCGCAGCAAACTATTTATTTCCCTGGCAGATGCAGCGCCTTTCAATTATTTAAAAAGGTTAAGAGCCTGTTTTTACAGAGCTTTGATCCTTGTTTTTTAGCTGAATTTTAGCGTTAGGTATGGAAGTTTTAGCGCAGCCATCTCGCGCGCGGCGTAGCACCAAAGCATTTATAGATATGGCGTATTTTCATCACTGCTGCTGCCTGACGTATTCCCGCAAAGCGCGGTTGATGCTGGTTTGATACCCCTCGTTCTGCCCTTGATGCGTTTTGAACCAGTCGATCAGGTCAGCGTCTAGACGTAGGGTGATTTGCTGCTTGATGGGACGATAAAACATACCCCGCTTTGCTCCGCTCCAATCTCCGGTAGCCTCTGGAATATCATCTGTATTAATCTGGTCATCTGGCAGAGCCGCCAAAGCTTCAAGCTGTGCTTTCTGTTTAGCCGTCATACCTTTAAAAGTTTCCTTCTTCATATGCCCTCCGTTCATGTCTTGTTGCTTTACGTGCGCTGATAATCCGCCCAACGTCAACGCCTGTCTCCGCGTCATATGCTGGCAAAGTATGAACAACAATAACGATTGTTTGATCGATGACCCCAATGGTTTGCCAGCGTTCCTCATTGGGATATAAGTCTAGTCTGCTCACGGCGAGAGGATCGTCAAACGTAAGTTGCGCTGTCTCGAAGTCAAGACCATGCTTTAACTCGTTTGTCCGATTTTTGTCGTCGTCCCATGTCCACCGCAACAATACCGCTCACACCTTTAATATAACTACAAATATGTAGCTACATTGTTCTATTGTCAACACAATGATTTGGCTTCGCGCGATTACCCTGACGTTCTGCGACTTACTTAAAAACCAATTACCGCCACAGCCCTTTTTTTCTGTTCTGGGCTAACTTCTAGATAACGCTGCAATGTCCCTAAATCGTTATGCCCTGATATTTCCTGAATCACCCGTAAGGGAATACCAGCACTAGACATCATAGTTAGGGCAGTTCGCCGAAAGCTGTGGGTACTAACTCCCACTAAACTAATGCGATCGCAAGCAGCCTTAATAATCTTGTCCGCCATGAACCGAGTTAAAGTAAGACTTCGCCCTCGCATACCAGGGAACAAAGCCCCAGCCTTAAGAGGTTGATACTCTGCTAACAATTGAGCTAGTCCCGGCTGAATATCTACAACGCGGGTTTTGAGCTTACCCTTCGTGGTAGACTTCCTAAAAGTCAAAGTTCCACCTTTGATATCAGAGGTCTGGAGTGCCAGTGCTTCAGACACCCGACAGCCAGTAAATAAGCAGATGCCAAACAAAGCGCGATCGCGTTCTCTCGTGAATCCCTCAGTAAACAGCCGCCTCAATTCCTCTGGGGTTAAAATTTTCCCTTGCCCATTTCCTGCTACTTTCATGCCCTAAATCTTGTCAATATTCTTAGATTACACGAAACATCAATTTGGTGGAATAGATGACTTAAAGTATTGATATCTCGTTACCCCAGACCGCGATCGCCACTGGCTTAACTTTTACTTATCAATCAACTGCTACCCATTCCACGACAGAATAGTGGTTCTAGCCGTTTTCTATAGTTTCTGCTTATGATATCGCTGCTATCACCGACTACAGCTATAATTAGCTACCCTTAAATCAACACTGATAGCAAAGTAGGCAGAGATGGCAGAGTCACCGATGGTCGGGGCGCGAGTTCCCCAAGACTGGCAGCAACAAATTAGTGCGATCGCCCTGGCTGCGGGTCGCAAAGAAGCAGAAATAGTCAGAGAAGCATTAGGGCAGTATTTAGGTCAGACTGACCCCGCCTCAGTGAAGGGTGTGATCGCTGATTTGCAAGACCGGGTGGCTAACGTGGAGCGGAAACTAGCCTCTCTAGGTCGTCTGGTTGGGTAGTGAATTAATTGGCAGCGTTTAATGCGTTTGAAGGGGAACTATGTCAGCAAAAGTAGAGCGACAGAATACTATTACTAGAAAGAATCTTGTTTCTAGCTTGATGATTGGGTTGATTGTGGGACTTTTGGCTGGTCTTCCTTTGGGTTGGTTAGCTCATCAGTTCTATGCTGAAAGACGGTTAGCTGATGTGTTGTTTTGTCGGGAAAAGAATCGAAACTTGCCTGAAGTCCAAGTTCAGGCTATTTGCGGGTCAAGATTCTAAAGTTAATCGCCACCATCTAGGGCAGACTGACCCCATAGCGTTAAGGGTGCGCGATCGCATCCCTCGAAGATCGGGTAGCTAGTTTAGAAGGGAAGCTGGCGGGACTGGGACGGTTGGTTGGCTAGTACGGCTGTACTTCACGGGACTTTTGATGTGGGGTATTCGCTCCCATCCCAACTCAATAAGTTTTCCGTTTTCTTCCCAAATTCTGATCGCTTCGTGGCTGACGTTAAATAGTTTGCCCAGTTCTTTGCGGCTTTGCGTTTCCTCGCCATTGCCTTGCGCTGCGGTCACACCAGAGACTTCGCTATCCACCCGTTGCGAGTGGCGCGGCGGTTTAATCTGCCTAAGAGTTTCGTCCTTGACTCTCAGGCGCTCAATTCCCCCAATAACGGGGCTATCTCCTTCTGTATAACAGTTGCTATACGCAACTCTATACATTGATTTAATTGACTGACCTGTTCTCTCAAGGGTGCTATACGTTCTTCTATACGATCTTCTATACGCGATTCATCAATAGCGTAACCTGACGATGGCAACCCCAAACTCTGCTCTAACAGGCGGATTGCTAACTCAGTTGAGGTAATACCCTCGGATTCTGCCCGGTCTTTAAGGGCGGCGATCAGGGTATCTGGCAGTCGAAAGTTTATTTGACTCTTACTCATTGCTATACAATTTATATACGTTAATCTATACAGTATAGCAGTATGTATAACAATCTGTATATAGCTTTGCTAAGACGTAAAGTCTGATGGGGGAAGCTTCCCCCATCGAGCTTTACTAACTATTAACAATACTGCGATTGCAGAGTAATATACAACTGCTATACGTTCAGTAGTTTGTATAGCAGTTATTGCTATACGCTTGATATACTAATAAAGGGGGCGATCGCATAAAAGAAATGTGTACTGTTACTTCACATTTTTACTCGTCTATTTTGTGTACCAATTCGGCATCTGGTACACATTTTTGTACTTTGGCGTGATCGCCCATGCCAAGAATGAGAACAATTTGTTCTCAATTTCTAATGCCAAATATTTTGTTCACTATTGGTGGACATTTCGAGAACCATTGGTTCTCAAATTTTGCCCACAAGCGCTACGACCAAAACGGAGTTGAGTTTTGGAGCGCCAGGGATTTGATGAAACTATTAGGTTACTCAAAATATGAACGATTCACTGGCGCGATCGCAAGAGCAAAAGTATCTTGTTCTAATGGAAAAGAGCCAGAAGCCTTACACTTCAACCACTTACCGGGGGCGGGAAGTGGGTCGGGGAGAGTTGGAGACGACTGGCATTTAACTAGATACGCTTGCTACTTAATTGCTCAAAATGGAGATCCGCGTAAAGAACAAATCGCCTCGGCTCAAAGATATTTTGCGATTAAAAACCGCGAAGCAGAAGTCGTGATACCACTAGCCGAAGACGAAATCGAAATATTAAAATTGAAGGTTGAGCTAGTAACAAGAGAACGCGAGAAGGCGAGCGCGCAAAGTCAATTGCTATTTCAGGATGCACCAAAGTTTCATAACCCTTACCACGACTGGATTGCATGAGGTCAGAAATCGTGATGTCTAATTCGCGTACCAAAGCATTAGTGGTTCTCTTGCACCGTTGGGATTGTCTGTATGCTCTCCATTCCTTACCAAAAGCCTTTGACCAATTAGTTGCATTCACGTAGTCATCGCTTTGTCGGGTATTGTCTTTGACTAGGCAAGTAAAATATTCGGTTTGAGCAATCATAGTTAACATTTCTGCATCGCTTCCCCCTCTAGCTTGTCTTTGCATCTAACCTAGAATCGTAGTTTCAAAGTTTAATCCGATGTCTGTTAATGCGTGTGTTTATATTGGCGATCTAGATGGTTGTAGCAACGAGCCTGTAGTCTATACCATCACCCCAAGCACAGCGATCGCGGTTGCATTGAACCTAGAAGGGACAGACCTTGATAAGAAGTTTGACAAAAGCAGGTCGGGGAAAAAACGCCCACTTTATGCAATAGGTATGTCCGTATGTTGGAAGCGTGGGTTCAAGCTGTATCGCTCAAACCCACTAATAAGCCTGCTTGATAGTTACGAGCTTTCAGACAGGCATCACAAAAAAGTAGGAAAACACAATGATAGACAATATTGACGGTAAAAAACAGAATGGAACTCAAGGGAAGCTAACAACTGTCCCAACTTCCTGCCCTTCTTGTGGTAGTAAGACAAGCATCCTCATAGTATCAACGAAGCCAGAGGTAAAACCAGCTTGGCGAACGGTCGTATTATCCATCGGCGGGTTTTGGCTTATCTGGCTCTTTTTGACGGGCAAGCTGCCACTAGAGTTAGTGCTTACAGCTTTTACCTGCCTTAATTCTCTCTAGGACAACGAGCGGGGTAAAATCTAGGCGATCTTACCCCGCTCGATGGGGGGAGTATCCCCCATCAGACTTTACCTCTGGGTAAGCTTCTAGGAGCGAAAGTGTCAGCCAATTGTTCTCCCATGCGATCGCCGAACAGTCACAGAATGGGAACAAATTGTTCTCAATTTCTAATGCTGAATGTTTTGATAAGCCTTTGGTTGACAATTAGCAGCGCGCGAATTCTGCTCTTAAGCTACTTTTGTTTATCAGAAACTTTAAACCGCGATCGCATTTGTTTTCGAGGCAAGGTGCGATCGCTCGTACCCAAATCGTCAGGTAAACAAATAATGACAAAGGATGAGAACTCAGGAGATAACCACTCCGCAAAGTCAATTGCTATTTCAGGATGCACCCAAGTCTCAGAATCCTTGCCACGCTTGACTTCTATGAGGTGTAAAATCTGCACCTCTAAATCCTTGGTTAAAACAGCAGCTAATTTTTTGAACTTTGACGACCTACGGTAGCCCTTCCATTCTTTACCAAAAGCTTTCGACCAATTAGTTGCGTTTTAGATACTGAATAAATATCGGTCTGACGAACGCGCTGAACTCAGGAGAAAGCCCCCGCAAAATTAATTGCTATTTCAGGACTAGCCCAAGTCTCGGAATCCTTACCCCGTTTTTGTTTCTATGACCTGCGAAATCCGCAGGTCTAAATCCTTGCCGTGACTGAGTTCCACAAGGTGCAAAATCTGCACCTTGAAATCTTTGCCCAGCCTAGTTTCTAGAGGTGACAAATCGTCACCTCTAAATCAACGACTAAAACGCCGATTAATCTCTTTCGACCCTACCAACAAAACATTTAAAAATTTAACGGTAGAAATAGACCAACGGATTTCGTTGGTCATAGAAATTAAGCAGGGCAAGGATTCCGAGACTTGGGCTAGTCCTGAAATAGCAATTGATAAACAACTACTGAGGCGAACGCTTGATCTGATGTAGGCAACTTTCAATTAATCCTTCTGCTTTGACCGTAACCACTACTTCAAGCAGACATATCCTGCTGCTGTTCCGTCGCCAATTTAGCTGCGATCGCTTCTCTTACCCAATTGGCTACTGCTGGGACAAATCCCGACTTGCCTTGCGCTGCCTTTTCTTGGGTGGAAGGCTTGGTCGAGCGCTCAAACTTAATCTTCCGCATGATCTGCGGGTATACCTTTTCTAGTTCCTGTGTCAGATGTTCTGGATGATAACCCTGGTCGAGTAGGATGGTAATTTTAGGAATGTTCATTGGTTTTGACCGGAAATAGCTGATGTTTTCCCTCAACATCTCCAGCAAGCCAGCATCATCGGAAACATTGGCTTTCGTGCAGTGTGTAAAGAAGGGTAATACCAATAATCATGGTGCTTTGATTGGGGATTAGATTCCTTAGCGTACGATTTTTTACAAATTCTCGCGTGACCCCTAATTGTACTCTCCAGGAAGGTCAGTTTTTCTAACAGTAATGCTGCCAACTTTCTTACCTGACATTCTCAATAATTCATCACCTGAAAATTCAAAACCAAGCTTTAGTGCTATTCGCGCAATATCATCTGCGGTTGGTGCTGCGAGTACCTCGTTTTTAAGTTCAGGTTCAGACTGCATTTTCTTTAAAAATGCTTCGATTTGCTCAAAAGTCATATTTAAAATTTGATCCTTGCTAGCTACTCGTAATATAAAGAAAAACAGCAGTATATTCTTTAAGACTAGCAGCACAAGGGTATCAAGATTCGGGGGAAAGATGATTATCGCGACGCGCTGCTCTTCATTCAGAATATAAAACCCATTTGATATCTAGCTAGGCGCTAAACGCCTGAGCATTAGCCTGATGAAACAAAGGTTTAGCTTAGCAGTTGCATTCGATAGGGTTCGCTCAAAGTTCTTGACTAAACTTTTACAGCGTTCTACCCAAGCATTGGATCGCTCAATTACCCATCGAGTTGCGACTACTACAAATCCCGTTTTCCCAAGTGCTGCTTTTTCGGCTTTTGTCGGTTTGGGTTCATCCTGAGATCGCAATTTGCCCTACAGTGCAAAAAAGAAAACCCCAAACTTTTACAGCTTGAGGGTAATTATCCACCAAAGGTTTTGTCTCCACCGCAATGATGGTTTACATAATCTATAGTAGGGGGCGATCACGCTGCATGGAAATGTTCACAGGCTGTGGACATTTGCGCTCGTTTGGTTTTGTCCACCAATTCGGCTTTTGGTGACCATTGGTCACCATTTACATTTTGAACTTACGGGGCGCGATCGCCTATACCAAGAATGTAAATGATTCGTTTACAATTTCTATTGCTGAAATTCTCAAGCAGACATATCCTGCTGCTGTTCTCTCTCTAGCTTTTCTGCGATCGCTTCTCGCACCCATGCACTAAGATCACTATCTGCCAATTCTCTATATCTGTATGGATGTGCATAGCAAAATAGCAAAGTTAATCGATTCTGGTGCGATCACGGACATAGTTATCAATTTAAAACTATGTCTACTTTACCATACATAATTGTTCAGCGCTACTATCATCGGATTCTGGCAAATAATCAATATACATAGCAGGAACCCAGCCATATACTTTGGCAATTCTTTCCATTACATCTTTGCCAGGAATGTAAGATTCATCATCAACAAGTCTGTACGCTGTTTCTCTATTCAACTTTGTATCTTGCCAAAACCTATATCTAGTAATTGACCTGCGCTCTAACAAGCGGCTTAAGCTGTTATAAATCATAATCGCTATATGTTTTATACCTAGCCTAGCATACATAATTTTGTTGACAGTAGCTTATGTATGCTATAGTATACACATTAGAAGGCGATTAGCTTTTAGATTGGACACCTGAAGCTAACCGCCCATCCACTGATTCATGGACTTGAAATAATCATGACATATTGCACCGATAGAGATCAAGAGCAGCGCCAAGAACAATACGCAGCTATTGAAGAAATATACCTGTCTGGTATTAGCGACGCGGCGGACGGTCGCTTTCCCCAGATGAGCGAAATATGTTACCTCCAGGGCTACGTTCAGGGGATGCGGGACTATCCTAGGCGCGAGGTATTACTACCAGTAATTAATACTGAAGTTCAAGAATTTCCCCTACTTTGCCATCAATGCCACTACTTAAATAATGGCAAGTGTGGGATTAAAGGAATTACTAGAAACGGCAATCAATACGCTTGTCCTAGCATTTCTGTTGATTGCCCATTTTAATTAATTCACGGCTTGGAGTTTCCAAGCCTTTACCCTAAAAAAAGAAGCCATGAAAATTACTGAAGTTCAAACTTGCAAGCAGATTAGTTTTACTGTTGACCTAGATTTAGGCAGCATTAAAACCGCTATCAATGAGTTAGATGAAATGCTCCGCGACGATGATTTTAATGCTGATGAAGTTACTGAATGTTGCGATCGCATTGAAGAATTAGCCACTGCTATATCTAGCGGCGTTATTAATAGGTAAAACCAAGCTTGACCGCCTATATAATGAAGGAAATAATTTGATTATATAGGCATTAATTTCACAAATAACTAACAAAAACCTCACACGAACTATGCAATTTACCCACAACAAAGCTATTATTGGAATGCCTGAGACTCCTTATCTACTCAGAGTTAATAAACAGGTAGGCTGTTTTTCCATCGGTAACATTGAACCTGGCAATATTGAAAGCGTAAATACCTACGGACGCGGTAAGTATTTAGAGTTTGCGATCGCGGCTTGTGATACTTTTTTGCACGGGAAGATTGGCAAAGTAAAGGACGATCAGCAGTACGCTTTTATATCGGCAATTATTACTAATAGCGACGATTTAAGGTTGCCTAAAGGCTTGCTTATACACTTTTTGATCTATGGTTACGAGGCGCGGTTTTTTACAATGCTGGCGGCAGAAGTTGAAACGGCTGCAATATTTGGTGGTAGCAAAGCGCAGATAATTCGGATGGTTTTTGATAGGTCGGTAAGCACTCAGTTTAATAGCACGATTAAGCCGCCAACTATTTCTAGTCGGGACGCAAATAAGGACGAATTAACGCTTTTTGAAGCAGCGCAGTTGATAGGGGAGAAATACCCCGCTTATCTGCCAGATGCGACGGCACTTTATCCTACGAGTGTTGACCCCAAGACTGGAGAAGTATTGAGCGGACTTACCCGGCATAGATTAGCGGCGCTCCTGCCTATTCAGGTAGAGCAGAAGCTATTAGCTTAAGAGATAGCGCGATCGCTTTTCGTTGCGATCGCGCCTCTTATTTCTAGCTATAGCTGTCCCAAGCGTTAACTCACGAGCGATCACACCTTGGCTCGTCTCAACATTAAAACCTCATCGATACTTACGGACAAAATGACAGAAGTAAAATCAGAAATCACGCTCAAATTCAACGAACTACCTGAAGCTACGCCAGCACCTAACAAGAAAGTCGAACTTTTACTAACTGACCAAAATGGAGTTGTCTTCACTGCTTTAATCAATGCTAAAAGCTGGCGTAAGGCTGAAGCTGATGCCACAGCTTTTAGCGATTGGGGTGGGTCTGTGAGTGGCAAGTTAGGACAACGTACAGCTAATGGCTTTGAAGTAGTTGACGCTGGCATCAAGGTTTTTGAGAAGAAGGCTAAAGACCCAAACCTAGAAGTTAGCGCAGTTAATTCTGAAGCGATGCCCGTTTTATAAACAGGGATCTTTCTAGATAGGTGTGGGCAAAACGCGCGATCGTGCAATCGCAAAATACATCTTTAATAAATATCTTGTGAAACTTTAATGATTAACTTTGAAGATCCAAAAATTTTGATAGGCGATGGAGGGCAAGTTATTCCTCAACTACAAAAAGATGATAAATCACGAGTTGACCTCTGGAAGCTATCAGACTGGATTGAAAATATGAAATCGAAATCGTGGCTTGATGAAGTCAATTTAAAAAAATATGGTCATCGTAAGATAGCGTGTACTTTAAACAATCATTATCAAGAGTTAGCAATATGGCTTGAATACTATCTATTAGATCGGAAAGAATTGTACAACCAACTATTTGAGAACGACAGTTCGCTTATTTATCTCAAGCCTCAAGCCGACCTTATGGTAGCTTCTTACAGTTACATTGATAAGCATTTTTATCCTAGATTTAAGTGGCTTTGGGAAAGCGTTGTCCCGACCTCAAACGGACTATGGGGACTTTTTGAATATTCGTTATGTTCCAGTTCCCTTCAAAAAACAATTGAGGGATCGAACATAAAGAGTAAGGCTAAGTTACTAGCAAAGATGGGTGGAGCAATTAACGAGCAGCAAGAGTGGTTGGAAGGAGTGGAAAGAAAGTTCAAAATTTTGAGTGCTGGTATTGTCTCAAATTTGCCCTCCACAGTGACTACGCCGAAGATGTCGAATTATATAAAAGACGGAAAAAAATTACTCCAAAAGATACAAACTAATCCCCTTGCCAACTTACATAAGCTGCTCCATCTTCAATCTGAACTGATGATCCTGGGAGGAGAACATTCGTTAATAAAGCCTTATAACCAGTACCTACAAGAGTGGAAGATTTATCATCAGGCGGCGAAAGCATCAGAGGTACTACAAGTAATGTATTTGCCAGATCCAAACAATGATCCTGATTATTCAAAGAAGGGGCAAAAAATTCAACACTCTAAAGGCTTTGGGTCTAAAAGGGGAAGAGGCAGACCTCCCAAAGGTCAATCGGTGCAATTGTAAAGTTTTATGTATTAATAGGCAGATCCTGTCTGAGCCTTGAATGACCGCGATGACTGTGCTTTTTTAAAAGTAAGACGATTTTGAGTACACATTAATGCCAAGCTTTCTAGCCCAAATCCAAGCACTCGATACAAGCACCCGTCGGCTGACGCTCAGGGAAGCCCCACAACAAAAGCAACTTCGCCTCGAACCGCGCAGGGCGAGACGGCAGAGACTTAGGGATGCGGCGATCGCTCAAAAGCTTACCCTTAACGCAAAACTCTAAATTTTTCAATCATTGTCGCCTATATCCAAATGCCTTATAGTCTTTAATTTAGTGATGCAGAAACCTACAAAACTATGACAGTAAAATATCCCAGACTTTTAAATCTCCGACTCACAAATGAAGACATGACAAAAATAGAGCGGCTATCTAAAATACTCGATACACCTCGCTCGACATTAGTGCGTCGCGCTTGGCGTGAGTGGTTGATTAGTCAATCAACGGAAAAAACCGCCAGCTAACTTCCTAGGGTTGCACTGACGGTTTTTTCACTTTCTGATTTATTCAAACAGACTTCACTGCTCTAAATGCCAAAACCCTGCGGACACAGGGCGATTAGGTTAGGGCAATGAAATGTAGGTATCAACTACCGCGCAAGAGCGTGGAGCTATTCACCACATGGAGTGTGGCAGATAAGTTTTATGTTATCAACTTTTAAGTCAACAATTCCTGATTTAACGCTTGTAATTCAAGCACTAGAACAATTCCAAGACTTTTCTAAAAATATTAAAGAATGCGCGATCGCTCTCCATGCACAAGAACTGGGCATCAACAGCCTGCACTACTATGCGATAGCGCAAGCGCGCACGCAGGGCTTCGCGCATTTAGCAGGTTTGGGAGGTGAAAGCTAATGTACGCAACTACTTACAGCCCACAATCTCTAAAAATCGACCAGAACCAGGCTCGGCAACACTTAGAATACTTGGGTTACAAAAGCGATGATGTATTGTTACGCTTTTTCTACCACTCTAACGATCCGCGAAAAAACAATGACAAAGGACGCAAGTGCGATCGCCTTGACTGGGTGCAAATAGAACGTCATCAGACCGATGGGCGCGGCGTGTATGTCGTTGTTAATGGCGCTCTTGGCGGTCACGAAGATAAAGACATTACGAAGGGCGTTGCTATCTTTTGTGAGTGGGACGATCGCCCCGTAGAAGAACAGTTATTGCACTGGGAGACCGTGGGGTTTTTAGAACCAACGTTCACTATATATAGTGGCGATAAATCAGCGCAGCCTTACTGGGTGCTTAGTAGCCTAATAACTGTAGAACAGTGGAAGGAACTACAGAAGTTATTAATTTCGGTCATGGGAGCCGACCCAGCTAATAAAAACCCATCCCGTGTATTTCGCCTAGCTGGAGGTTGGCACGTCAAGCCAGGGCGCGAACCAAAGAGAACGGAGATAGTGCAAGAATCTGGGCAGAAATATTCCTATCAGGAATTAAAGGGACGGCTTACAGCTTTAGCTAAACCAGAGATAGAACAGAAGCCTAGTTTACCTCTCGCGTCCCTTGGCTCTGAGCGCGCGTTGCTTAATTACGGGCGTTACGAGGATATTAATTTGCCCATACCGCAAGCTGTACCCATTGAAGTTTGTTTAGCTAAAGAATCCCGTAATTTGCTGCAATCGGGTCAGGCGAATGGTTCGCGCAATTGCTCAGGGGCGGCTCTAGCGCGCGATTTAATTGGCACTACTAATTATTTACGGAGCATAGGTCAAGCTTTTGAAGGTGACGAGTGGCAGTTATTCTTAGATTACTGCCATCGTTGCCCACCAGGGGACGGCTGGGGTGAAGCTGAATGGCATAATATCTGGAAGTCTGCCCAAAGCGACAACCCGTCGCCTAGTTGCACTCAATCGGGGGTAGAAAACTGCATCAAAGGTTGGTATTGGAATAATTACGTTAAACAAACCCGTGTGGAATGCGATCGCGGTCAACCTCCTATCACAAATAGCGGCAATGTCGTAGCGCTACGGGCTAAAACTTTGACTTTAGAAGCCGCCGTTGACCAAGCTAGGCAGGTCTTAAAAGCCAAGCATACCGAACTAACAGAAAATATTGAGATAGAGAAGATACGATCTTCTTGCGGGATGTCTGGCTACGATTGGGAGCGAAAAATTATCAAGCCTCTCAAGAAGGAATTAGACGGCGATCGCTTCCGGCTTGACTTACTCAACCTGTTAGCAATTGACGATGAAGTCGAGCGCATTCGTCAACAAGCAATACTTGCGCCTAAATATCAAATGTCAACTAGCACCCTCGAACGAGCGTTGCAATTGATTAAACAGCGAACTACAACGCCAACCCCACAATGGTTTGACTTGGATGCTTTCTTTGACCAAGAGAGCCAGGGGCTAAAGTGGGTAATCCCAGAACTCTTACCCGCAGGTGAAACAGTTATCCTCGCAGGTTCGCCAAAAAGCGGTAAAACTTTACTTGCCATTGATTGTGCCTTTGCTGTGGCTACGGGGGAAAGTGCCTTTTTAAAGGAAGCTGTGACCCAAGGTCGAGTTTTAATTGTGTCCGTAGATGAGTCTGCCCACTCTACTAAGGCAAAATTAATTAAACGCGGTTTTCGTCGGAGCGATGCCAGTAATGTTCAAGTGATGACGAGCTTTGATGTTCGTCAAATAAAAGCTTTAGAGGAACGCCTGGAAGTCTTTAGACCAACCTTAGTTATTATCGACAGTTTAAAACGCATCACTCACGGTCAGCAGATTAGTGAGAATTCGGCAGAGTTTGCCGATAATATCTACACCATTAAGGAACTGCTGACTAAATATGGCACGTCGGGAATCTTAATTCATCACACCAGCAAAAATCAAGAGGCGTTGGGGGTTGATAAAATTCGTGGTTCTAGTGCGATTTCTGGTGCTGTTTGGGGAACTTGGCAGTTAGACCACATTCCTAAGCCAGATCCAAATAATAAAAAGAAGCTAGTTATCGATCCAAAAGATCCTCAGCGCGTCCTCTCAGTTTTCTCCCGTGATGCTGAGGGGCAACAGTTACGAATTGAGTTTAACCCTGAAGATAATAGCTGGGTAAACCTTGGGGGAATTGGTGATGATGAAGGCGTTAAAGCTGACCGTGACACAGTAAAAAACCAAATCCTAAAAGTGCTTGAACTAAATGCCCATAGGTCGGGTCTAAGTGGCAAGGAAATTATTGAACTGATAGATGGAGCAACAGGAGGAAGCATATATACCACTCTTAACAGAATGGTTAACAAAAAATTAATTAGTGCTAGACCAGCACCAGATAATCAACGGTTTACTTTCTACTCTCTACCCTCCCCCCCCCCTCCACCCTGTCTGCCAGTTGTTATATGCGAAGCTGAAAGTCATGTACACCAAGAGCTACAGACATATAACACTTCATATAACACCTTACATAACACACATATAACAACTGAAGGATTTGAACCGGATGTTATATGTTCAAATCCTCCCCCCTTGGAGGTTTCAGCTTCGCACATAACAAATGATGAAAAACATAGGGGGGGGG
>MWWK01000032.1_pt1 | contig 19072 bp, 21 predicted proteins | sample 1047241 | NCBI WGS metagenome assembly MWWK01 (sample SAMN06349964, study PRJNA376086) | soil metagenome | isolation source: BG12-3 sample Antarctic (ecotone) soil | place: Antarctica | reverse complement strand
CCCCTACTCTTCTGAAATTCTTAGTCCTAGAGCGTTTATGAGCTTCATAGGTGGCAATTAAAGCCACTGCACTAAAAAATAGCTGGGATGTTCGTAAACTTATCCTTTTGGCTTTTAGTGATTCAAAGAGATTTGAAATCTCAAATACGCGAAGCGTTTTATAACCGCCTTCAATAGCTGCCATGGTTCTTCCTCTAAAGCGGAAAGAAGGTTTGTCGAATTTTGGACGAAAAAATCCGCCTCACTTAAAAAGTGAGTGGTTGCGCGTTGCACTAAGGGGAGGTATCTTCAGAGGTGTCGAATCTTTGAAGATTGCTCGTCCTTAGTGGCGAGCTTTTTTTTGCCCAAGTCTGGGTTACGTCTTGTAATCCATAGCTTCTTCCTTAAAAATCGATTTTTAGAATGCTTTATTGGCTAAGTTGCTACAATGACTTATTTTTTTAAGGCCTATTCTGCGCAGAATTAATTCTGCGCAAATGCGCAAATGCGCAGAATTAAGAGGTGTTTTCTGCTCAAATGCTCAAATGAGGAAATGCTTAACTAAGCAGAATAGAGCGACTTAACACTGTGATTTATTTCATGAGTCTCAGTACCTTCTCCGTAGTTACTCAAATGCTTAATTGCGTACCTACTCAAGTTCGTAAATAGGTAGATGAGTAGATGCGCATTTACTCAAATGCTCAAATGCGCAGAATTAATTAAGTCAATTGCGCAGAATAAAGCTTTCAGCTCTACTATCCTTGATTTTTAAATAATCAAAGAGGGCATGTGGCGAAAGTATTGATGATAGCAAACCAAAAGGGTGGGGTAGGGAAGACAACGACTACAATACATATCGCAGCAGGTTTGGCTGAGAGAGGAAAGAAAGTTCTTATCATAGACCTTGATTCATCAGCAGGTGCCACCAAAACTTTGGGTGCACCAGTAGTAGGGTGGAACACAAGTTATGATTTTCTGACTGGGGAGGAAGCATCTGAATGCATCATTACTGATGAAGATGAGGAGGTGAAGCTTCCGAAAAATATTCATCTTATTCCTTCTTCATCAAAATTAACTGACCTAGATATATTTCTTAACTCCGTCGATAACCTGGGAGTAATTCCGCAAGACATTCTTATTGATCCAATAAATAAAGTCAGAGACCAGTACGACTATATTGTTCTTGATTCACCGCCCTTAGTTACTAAGACAACATATCCTTCCTACAAAGCAGCCGACTATGTAGTTTTCACAACCCAACTAGAAAAACTTTCAGTTGAAGCTCTAGAGCAAGCGATGAAATTGGTAGCGAGTGCAAAGCGTCATGGAAATCCAGCTCTGATGATGGTGGGCGTTGTTGAAAGCATGGTTCCAAAACCATTAACCCGTCTAGCCCAACATTTCAGAAAAGAAATTGATGATTTACTGCGAAGCGAAGCAGGAGAGAGCTTAAGGTTTAACGTCAGTCTTCAAAGGAATGTTGCAATTCAAGAAGCTGCTGTTGTGAAGCAGACCATTTTTCAATACGCACCGACTCATGCCGCAGTAGATCAATACAGGAAGCTAGTTGCCGAAATTGAGACTAGGATTGAAAAGCTTGAGAACACAAAAAATATTCATGATAGAGCGGTAGCAAATGGCTAAAAAAAAATTTGAAGAAGTAGAATATGACCCGATTGCAGCTGAAGCTAAAAGACAATTAGCGAGAACAGTTTCATCGCCGTCAATTGTTTCAAAGATAGTGCCGATGCCCCAGGAATTGCCGACTATCAAAGTTGACCCTATTCAGTTGAGAGAGCCCATAGAAATCAAACCTATAGAGCCTGAATTAAAAGCGACTCCAGAGAGTAGAGAAGTCTATTCAAGAGGAGAACCACTTCAACCAATACAAAGAGCTCCTGAAATTAATAATGTACGTCAACGAAAGGAAAAAAAACGATCATTTTCTTGCGCTAGTGTTGAGCAAGATAGTGAACTCGATTCTTTTATACAACGAATGCAGGAAGCCGCAGGAACGTACATACCGTTTCAGGTTTTAATGAGAGCAGCCTGTACGGCCATGCTTAGTGCGGAAGATCAAATAATAGGCGAAATGAAAAAGACTCAACCTCCAACATTTCCAGCAAAGTATGCGCATGCGAAATACGCTGAGTTTGAAGAGTATTGGATACAGGTTGTTCAAAAAGCGATTAGAAAATCTAGAACCTTCACGTCTTGAACGGATCTGTTGTTCCCTATGTTCTATCGATCGAACCATTTTATTTAGAGACCGATATGCGATCACAAGATAACAAATCCAAAAGACGAATAGCTTTTATTCAAGCATGTTGGCACAGAGATATAGTTGACCAAAGTCGAGAGTCGTTTCTATCCAAAATTGGTGAACTAGGAATTTCATCAGACCAAATTGATATTTTTGAAGTCCCGGGTAGTTTAGAAATCCCTCTTCAAGCTCAAATGCTTGCCAAGACCGAAAAGTATTCGGTCATTGTCGCAGCAGGACTTATCGTTGATGGTGGAATATATCGTCATGAGTTTGTTGCAGAGTCAGTCATTGACGCAATGATGCGGGTTCAGTTGGATACGGAAGTTCCTATTCTCTCAGTAGTGCTGACACCTAAGAAATTCAGTGAAAAAAATGAAAGCGATCAGGAATTTTTCTACGATCATTTTAAGATTAAGGGCGCTGAAGCTGCCTTTGCGTGTTTGAAAACTTTGGAGAACTTAGATCAAATTGCGCATATTTAAGTGCGCGTTAGAACCAAACAGTCGAGGGTACACGGCCTTATCTAGGTGTGATAAAGGATGTTATCACACATAAGAAGGGGATCTAAATGGAGGCGAAACTACCTGAAGTCGTAAAGAGAGATTTGGTCGTTACTGACGACGTACTGACCCCGAACCTTATCAAGGAAGCTGCATCAAATGCTCGCTATGCCTGGGAAGAGTTCATTTATGGGGAAATTAGTAACCTTCACACCAGACGAGCTTATTCAAAAGCTGTCGGGGATCTTCTAACCCGTGCTGATGATTCAGGACTCACCATGTCGCAAATCACTCCTAAGTTTGTAAGAAACCACTTTGAGCAGATGAAGACTTCTGTTCCCACCAGAAAGCTTCGCCTTGCAGCAGTACGGCATTTCTTTGATATCGCAGTAACCCGTCATGCCATTGCACTTAATCCTGCTCTTTCGGTGCGTGGTGAAAAATACAAAGTCTCTGAAGGCAAAACCCCTGAAATTACCGTTGCCCAGACGCAGAAGCTTCTTAAAAGCATTCAGGGCGAAACGTTTCTTGATATTAGAGACAAGGCCATTATAGCGATATTCGCCTATACGGCGGTTCGTGTTGGAGCCGTGCATCGGCTTACCCTCAATGATTTTCATACAACTGGAGGCAATTACAGCCTTCGGTTTAAAGAGAAAGGCGGTAAACCTCGCGAAATTCCGGTAAGAGATGATCTTGAAAAGCTTATTTTGCAGTATCTTCAAGTAAGAGGAGTCGGCTCAAAGAATGATCCTTTTTTCCCTTCTGCTGTTAAAGCAACTGGAAACATTTCAAATTCACCAATGCACACCAATGACATAAGACGAATGCTTAAAAAGCGTTTGCTGGTCGCTGGTCTTTCAACTGAGTTCTCCCCTCACTCTTTCCGAGTCTGCGCTCTTACGGATTTGCTCAATCAGGATGTTCCCAGAGAGGACGTGCAACACTTTGCCGGTCATGCGGACGCGAGGACTACGGACTTATATGATCGAAGAAAGAAAAAAGTGACGAGGAATATCGTTGAAAGAATTTCTGTGAAGCTTTCGTGACGTAAGAAGCAGTATCAGATTCTTTCTAGTTCAACTGGAAAATAAATTTGAGGTTAGAGGGAGCCTTTACTATCGTCAACCTAAGGATATTCCCCTAAATGCAAAAACCTGGGTCATTGTCATGATTGATAGTTAATTGTTTGCCCTCAGGAGAAGAAGAAACCTCCACGGCTTCCTCTCGGTACCTGAACCGTTCCCAGCCAATCGTTGTTGGAGGTAATAATTTTCCAAAACCTGCGTCAAAACTTAAGGCAGCTCCGACAGCCAGAAGAATTTCAGGGGAGATCTCAGCAGTACACTCAATGTTTCTCAATGGGGGTTGAGTATAATTTCCATCGCTCCCGGTGACGATGAACTTTACCGGTAGGCTTGTAGCAGCTTTTTGGTCCATCTCAAGATCGTAGTGCTTCATATCGGCATCTGAGACGTTTGTGAAAGCAAGTACAAAGCCCTGACGTGTGGCAGCGGAATTTAACAGCTCTCTAATACTTACTTCACGAGGTATTTCAAACTCGACTGTTTTGGGAAAACCACTCTGATTTTTGCTCAGCTCTAAATTCAGTCTACAGAGTTCATGCGTAGAGAGATCATGCGGGGGTAGATGAGAATTTCCCGCTACTGAATCGTCTGATGGTACTTCAACACGAGTAGGCAAAGTTTTAGTGGAATTAAGCATAGTTTTTTCTTTTCAATGAAGATTACAGCCCCAATTTACCACTTAAGCGGTCTTAGTAAAGTGCCATTAGGAGCCCTATCAATTATCTAAGATAAAATATGTTCTCAATACTAAAAGAAGGTAGTTATTGAGTTTTTTAGTACCGTTATAGTCGTTTTTGATCAGCCTAAAGATTTTTATTGCAGCTAACGATGTAACTGTATATAGTTACACTAATGGGCAAAATAGAAAAGCTTCTTGAAAAAGCAAGACGGAATCCACAAGGACTAAGACTTGCAGAACTCGAGGCTCTTCTTGAAAAGTGTGGATGGACATTTGATCATCAAACGGGAAGCCATCGTATTTGGTACTCTCCTAAGGGTGCAAGAATTTCTATCCAACCCATGAAAGATGGAAAAGCAAAACGATATCAAGTGGAACAATTCCTTACAGTATTCGATGAAGAGGTCGCACTATGAAAAAAAAGCATGACTTTGATGGTTTTACAGTTTCTCTTACTCTTGATGAAGATGGGGACTGGCTGGCAGCATTTGTAGAATTACCAACAGTGTCCGCATTTTCTTCTAACCCTGAATTCGCTCTTGATGAACTCAAAACAGCTTGGGAAGGAATAAAGAAAAGTTACCGTCAAAAGAAGGAGCCAATTCCTGTAGCCCCTTCAAAAAAGAATTATAGTGGTCAATTTAACGTGCGAATTGATAAGAGAACACATCGTGCTCTTGCTATGGAAGCAGCTCAGGCAGGTGTTTCTTTGAATGCACTAGTAGCCCATAAGCTGGCGGTTGCGGGGACAACTTCTAGCAAAAAAGCAGCGTAACAAGTTTCCCCTTGTATTCTTTTAATTACAATGAAAACACTCGATAGCCAACTCAAAGAATCGCGGCTTAAAAAGGAAATCCAAAAAGGATATGATAGCGCAGCTAATGGCAACTCGACCGAATGGAGTGTAGATAAATTCAAGAACAAAGTTCGAAAGAAGCGGTTTAACGCCCACCCTTAAGTCCTAATCCAAGGTTTCTTGCTGGGTCTTTCTCAATCCCTTTTATCTGAAAGCTCTTTACCAATTTTTAGCGCGATGTTGCTCTGGAAGACAAGCGACATGGGACTAAATCTGAAGGTATGCCGGTCCCTGGAGCAACTCTTAACGAATGTTTTAACTTCACCTTGGTCTCCCTATGCCGCTTACAAAAATTTGGGTTTATTTCCCAGTTCCGCGACCTCTTCTCGCACTATACGTGTTGTTAAGTTAGGTTTTTTCCTGCCCTATTTCTTACAAAACGCCCCTTAACGGCTGCCCTTCGCGACAATATGGAGTCAAAAATATACGAGGCGCCCTGCTGCTTTCGCTCCCCAAATAATCTCTTACTTGAATAAAAACCTTGCCGTGCAGGGAACGAAGGTGAGGCTCATCTCCTTCCTTATCCACCTCGAAAGGCAATTCCGCATCTTTCCCCGAAACGGCCGCTCTTCGTGACGACTAAGAATCTCAAAAGATCTAATAGGTGCTCTTCTCCCCAATGCCTAAAATTCCTCTAGAAAATGAAAAACACCCGAAATTCGTTATGAATTTTAGGGAGTTACTCCCTTCCTTGCACCACGCATGCTATTTAACACCAAGAAATTATGAGTATCTCCAAAGCTCTAGCCCCTCTCCGACACCTCTTCTTTTATCTTGCACTCATAATTTCATCCTTTCTTAAGTATTTTTCCCTTCCTCTGCTCCTTGAAGGGCGGACCTTATCGCTCGGCTAAAAAGCTCTTTCCCGTCTAAGATATATTTATTAATCGCATCCTTAATGGCCCCATTATTGGGACTGGGCTCCGCGACGGTTACTACCTCATTGGCATTTCATTATGGCCGTATGGTTGCGGCGGACTCTTCCCCCTCTTCAGCCTCCAGCGACTCACGATGCAGTCGGTGACTCTTCCTACACCCCAAGCGGAAAAAAGGTCGCGGACTAAAGAGTTGGTCTCGGCATTCTCCTTCTAAAGAAGAGACATATAACAACTAAAATCATGTTGGCGACCGTTATTGCTAAAAGATAGGAGACTGTAAGCAGGTTGTATTCAGTTAAAGCAAGGATTGCAAAGACATTTGCGATTGAGAAAGCTATCCATGACCAAAGTGTTTCTGACCACGGTTCAGTAATTGATTTTCTCCAGGTAGGGATATATCCAAGAACATCAATCGTGGAAACCATCAGTATAGCTAGTAGAGGATTATTCAGCTGCCACCAAACTAAGATTGCAAGGATTGCAGCGATCAGCACCACGGTATCGCTTCTGGTTATATTTCGTGTTCCTAGTTTTAAAGATGCCAAAAATACAATTCCACCAAAAAATACCCCGGTGACAAGAGCTATGGCACCAAGGCCCCCACTGCCATACCAAATACCTGCTGCTGCGGTTCCTTGGGTAAGAAACCAAATTAGCCAAGTGTAGGCATGTGGCTTTGTTTTCTTGAGAAAAATATCTCGTAAATAAGGTAGAAATGCTCCTACATTGATTAATACCGCGAGGACGACTGAAATAGTTTTGAGATCAAACTTCATACAACAGCACCTTTATCTGTTTTCTGAGATTTATCCGAGGATAAAAAATATTGTGCAAAAGACTGATTTTTAGTATATACTGAATATGGAGTTCGAATGGGATCCTGTTAAAGCGGTCAGCAACAAAAAGAAACACGGCATTTCATTTCGGCTTGCTATTACAGTGTTTGATGATCCTTTTGCTTTGCGAACCACTGATGAGAAGCACTCAACTACAGAAGAGGAGCGCTTTTGGCAAATTGGTGAATCAGACTCTGGGGTTTTAGTTGTCGTTTTTACCGTTAGAGGTAAAGGTAACAAAGAACGCTATAGACTCATTAGCGCTCGTAAAGCGAATAAAAGTGAAAGAGCTCTTTATGAAATCAACAGACGTATTCCCATTTGAGAAAGCAAAACGTGTCTCCCCTTTAGACGTTGAAAAAGGGCGTAGAGCTATAGAAAAGCTTACGGGTAAACCTCGTCTAAAAAGAAAGGGTCGCCCACCCAAAGCTGGAAGCGAGAAGTACGTCCCTGTCTCTATTAGGCTTCACCCACTAGCTCTCGCCTGGTTAAAAGATCAGGCAAAAAAAAAATCTGTCCCTTATCAGACAATAATAAACGAACTACTCCTAAAAAAAGCTGCTTAAACTACAAGTCTCATCACTTCCTCTGAAACATTTACCTAGGCCATATTTCGACCCGCCTCAAAGGAAAAGTTTGACGGAGCATCTGCGTATCGAAATTTTTTAATCGCTGTTCTCGCTCTATCTTCTTCGGCTTGCGTTATGTGAGTGAAGTATTTGTTTTTAACGATTGCCACAAAAACCCTTACCGGATCACCTAATTTTAGTGTTTTTGCTCTCACTGCTGCCGCTAAAAAATTCAAGAAACTATTCTCTGAATCAGAGATCCATTTTGCTTTTACGGCCTGAAAGTAAAGCTCTTCGGTCCTATAAAAACTTTGAAGGTCTTCAATCACGATGTTGTTGATGGTTGGGGTCCCCTCCCCTCCTCCAACCTTTTTTATTAAAAGACCAGAAGTGCTTTTCTGGTCTTTAGATCCGTAAGGAGTTTTCATGTCTTTATATGGGGGTGCAAATTCAGGGCTCTTTTTAACGAGGGGGGGTGCAAAAACCACCTTGCTTGACTCTGAGTTTTCCACAGGAGGCCCCGGAATTATAAGTTTCGGGCTCGGATTCGGCTTATCAGTCAAATCTGACCGATTAGTAAAATTATCGGACTTATTTGAATCGCTCCAGCTAAGGTTAATCGTAAAATACGCACCCGTTCGATTAAGCTTCCATTGATGAGATCCAGTGTCAGGAGTGATAATACCCTCTTCTAAGAGTTTTTTTCTTGCAGATTTTACAGAACGAAGGGAAAGATTCATCCTCTCTGCAATCCATGAACACTTAACACTTCCTTTACCGGTTATCTCTCCAGTGCGAGAGAGTGTGAGGCCACGGATAAGATAAGCTAATAAGGTTTTTGAGGTAGAGGCCTTCTCGCACTTTGAAAGACATCTAAGAATTGATCTAGGTACTGGTATCGGGCGTTTTGGTGAGCGGTTACCTGAAAGAGTGGAAAGCAGTTCTTGAGAATCAGGTAGAGGAGTTTTTGAGATTTTTATTTCACTCTCAGAGAAGCTTAAAATATTTAAGGCTTGAAGAGTTTTAAGTTCCTTTTTAATTGCGCTTTCTGAGAGCGTGGTGGCCCGTGATAGCTCCTTTAGGCGGTAAGATGGTATAAGCCCCTTTTTTGAATTTTGGTTGTGAGAGCGTTTTGCAGCCTCTCTAATCGCTACTAACGAGAAGCATGCAAAGTAAACTTGTAGTGATCTCTTTGAGAGCTTTTCAGCCGATAAAAGCCATAAAGCATTACAGACCTGTATCGGTGTTATTGTTTTATACCCGGATTTTGGTTGCACCTTCTTTTTCCCCCTTTTCCCAAGAGAGCTTTTTTAGTTTTAGGCAATAAAAACCCATACCACCTTAAAGGTAGTCTCTTGACGCATTAGTAAGAGGGAATTAAGTTAGAAGTGTCTGAAGCTTCTAATTTGAATTCCCCGCCTCTTGTGCGGGTTTTTCATTTTCTGCGATCTAAAAATCCTTAGCCTATAAAGCTCCCCTAATTTTAAATTAGTTAAAGCGACTATTTATCTTTAAAAGCAAATCATAGAAAGTAGTTATTTTCGACCAACGTACCTAGGTACGTTGGTACGGAGGTACTCAGGTACAGTGGTACGTAGGTACCTAGGTACTAAGCATTTTAGTGAATAAAAATAGCATCTTGTCGAGTCGTGAGAAGTTGAGTTAAGAGTACCTAGGTACGTTGGTACAGAGGTACTCAGGTACGGTGGTACGTAGGTACCTAGGTACCAGGCATTTTCTTTCGATTGGATGATAAAAATGGAACATGAAGAGAACAGACAAACAAAAGTAATCGCAGTAGGCAACCAAAAAGGTGGAGTGGGTAAGACCACTAACACGGCACATATTGCAACAGCACTCGGAAAGCTTGGAAGAAAAGTTTTAGTTTGGGATCTTGATGTTAACTACGGTGCAACATCTCACTTTGGAGTTCCACCACAAGCATACTCAGGAACATTTCATGTATTAACAGAAGATCGCGATCCCGAAGATGTTGTACTGACAAATGACGATCCAGATATTGACCTTCCCGAAGGCGTTCATCTGATTCCATCATCAAGAGAGTTAGAAAAGCTAGAAGTTGTTCTTCGTACAGGGGATGCGTTTTTTACTCCAAGAGATATTTTAATTCAGCCTCTTAATAAACTTCGCGGAAAGTATGACTATATTTTTCTAGACACTGCACCAAACACAAACGTAACGACCACACTCGCAAGTTATATCACTGCTGATTACTTTATTATCTCAACAGTGCCCGAACGCTTCGCCTTAGAAGGGCTTAAAAATGCGATTAAAGATATCGCTATGGCACAAAGAGCAGATAGAAATCCAAACTTAAAACTTTTAGGTGTTCTTGTGTCCGGTCTTGATAAGCGAATCAGAAAGGCTCGTGAATATGATGAAGCAATAAGAGAAAGTTTTGCAGCAAGTGGGCAAGCTTCAAAGAAATTCAAAGCTATTATTTCAAGAGCAGCAGCAATTCCAAGAGCCCAGGATCTAGGAAAGACAGTTTTTCAAACTGAACCAGATCACGAAGTGTGTAATCAGTTTATTGAGATAGCTCGTGAAGTAGAATCACGAATAGCAGAATATGAAACAGACATTTCATTATCAACTAAAGAGGTAGCAAATGGGTAGTAGAAGGCCAGAAGGAGAAAGAGAATTTAATCCTCTTGATGAGTCAGCTGATCTTATTTCTCAGGTTGTAGCTGGCAACAGTAACTATCAACCATTACGGAAGAAAGAAGTACCACAAGTTTTTCAAGAGAGATTTACCCAACCAAAGCAAAATATAGTTGAGATCAAAAAAACTACTCCCATAGAGGAGGCTCCAAAATCTGAGATGGAAAAATCTCAGAAAGAGGATTCGGTAGTGTTTAAATTCAATGTTCCGCGCTCTGATTACGTTGCAGCTAAAAGAATAGTTTCAATGCTAGAAACTGAGCTGAACGCTCGAATTGATCTCTCTAATCTGGGGAGAGGGTGGCTTACAAGGCTTATAACCTCCGAAAAGGAAATTTTAGACGCAGCAAAGCATCAGCAAAAATTGCGTACCCCAAACAGCCGAGATCCCCTTCAGGTTGCCGAGGTCGATCATTCAATGGCGGTAGTGCAGTCAGTCGCTTTTAGAAGAGCTGACCCTGTAAAATAGAATTTTGACTATGCCGTCAAATTGACGAGAGGAGCATCTGAGCGCGACGTTGAGCTGGTCATCCAGCGTGGAGGAGAGATTATGCCCAAAGTAACACCTCGGATCATCAGCGATAATGGTCCGCAGTTTATCTCAAAAGACTTTAAAGAATTTATTCGCATCTCTGGAATGAGCCACGTTAGAACCTCGCAGTACTACCCGCAGGCTAACGGCAAATTTGAGCGCTTCAACAGAACCATCAAATCAGAGTGCATTCGACCACAGTCGCCGGTATCTCTTGATGACGCAAAAAGAATTGTACAACACAAAGAGGCTCCACAGCTCCATTGGCTTTATCACCCCGTATGATAGGCTCACCGGAGCACACGAAAAGATTTTTCAGCAGCGAGACTTCAAGCTTGAGACAGCTCGTCAAAGAAGAAAGGCAGCTAGAGATTTAATACCTCTAGCTGCTTAACATTTAACAACAACCCTGAAGCAATAGTAGGTTATGGAAATTTAAAAATGTTCGTTTCCAGCTGAGGCGGAACACTAAGGCGTATTTTTTAACAACTTTTGAGTAAATCGCAGAGCTAGATAGTGTCTTCTCAAGTTCGCCAGTAAAAGGGTTTTTTACGGGACGGAATAGGGGAGAGGAGAGATCGGCTAGGACTTAAAAGGGGAAGAGGCCGATGAATCCTAACTTAAGGATTAGATTACTCGTTACAGAGACCGTGTTAGATAGTTAAGTGCAACTGCATGATAGAGTGATCAAGGATTAGGATGAAATGTTGAAATGTTCCGTTGAACAAGAACCGGAAGGGGTAACTCAACAGACCCCGGTTCGAACTTAACAATTTGAATTTGTTTTGCTTAGTAATTTTGACCTCTGTTACTCAACAGAGCCTTTGAGTAGGTTCAACAGACTGGGTAGAATGCTACTCAACAGATCTCGTGAGTCCTATGTTGTGTCGCTGCGTGCGGCTTCTTGGATGCGCGAAAGTGAGATGATATAATGGGATTCAACATGGAACCACGCATCAGTCTCATCACACTCGGCGTTTCTGATTTAGCGCGCTCTACTGAGTTTTACCGCGATGGGCTTTGCTTGCCCACGCATGGAGATTTTGAGGGCGTTACCTTTTTCAACCTCAAAGGCACTTGGCTTTCGCTTTACCCGCGTGCAGACTTGGCGGCGGATGCCAAAGTTTCAGCAGAAGGCAACGGCTTTACGGGTTTCGCAATGGCGCACAATGTCAAGTCGAAAGAGGAAGTTGATGCAGTTCTCAAACAAGCTGGAAGTGCCGGTGCCACTATTATCAAGCAGGCTCAAGATGCAATTTGGGGCGGTTACTCTGGTTATTTTTCTGACCCAGATGGTTATTTGTGGGAGGTTGCTTGGAATCCTGGCCTCGACCTGACCTGAAATGTATCAACAGCAACACAACAAGACGCTGCACCCGACCCTTCTTACGTGTGATAAAGGATGTTATCAAACATAAGTAGGGGCTTAAATGGAGTCTAAATTACCAGCGGTCATAAAGAGAGACTTAGTTGTTACTGATGAGATTCAGACTCCAAACCTTATTGCCGAGGCTGGCTCGAACGCTCGCTATGCCTGGGAAGAATTCATCTTTGGTGAGATTAGTAACGCTCATACCAGACGCGCTTATGGAAAAGCTGTGGCCGATCTTCTAACTCGTGCTGATGAAGCGGGACTTGCGTTAGCTCAAATAACTCCGAAGTTCATCCGGTCTCACTTTGAGAAGATGAAAGCCTCTATTCCGACGAGAAAGTTAAGGCTTGCGGCGGTACGACATTTCTTTGATATCGCTGTTACCAGACATGCGATGGCTCTAAATCCGGCGCTTTCAGTGCGTGGGGAGAAATACAAAGTCTCTGAAGGTAAAACCCCTGAAATTACGGTTACCCAAACTCAAAAGCTTTTAAAGAGTATCAACGGTGACACCTTCCTCGAGCTTAGAGATAAGACCATAATAGCCATTTTCACTTATACAGCTGTTCGGGTTGGTGCCATACAACGGCTTACCCTTAGTGATTTCCATACAACTGGGAGCAATTACAGCCTTCGGTTTAAAGAAAAAGGCGGAAAGCCCCGTGAAATTCCCGTAAGAGATGACCTTGAAAAGCTTATTTTGCAGTATCTAGCTGTTAGAGGAGTTGGCTCAAAAAACGATCCATTCTTTCCTTCTGCTGTGAAGGCAACAGGAAACATCTCAAACTCACCTATGCATGCTAACGACATTCGGCGCATGCTTAAAAAGCGTTTGCTTGGGGCGGGCCTTTCAACTGAATTCTCGCCCCACTCCTTTCGAGTCTGTGCTTTGACTGATCTACTTAATCAAGACGTGCCTAGAGAGGACGTTCAACACTTTGCCGGGCATTCTGACGCTAGAACTACGGATCTGTACGACCGTAGAAAGAAAAAAGTAACCAGGAATATCGTAGAAAGGATTTCAGTGAAACTTTCTTAACTATCCTTTGTCATCTTCACCGAAGCGTGATACCTACATCCTAAGAGCAGCTAGGAATCCAAACGGTGAACATGTCCAGTTAGAGAAGGAATCTAGGCATTGACGCGGTCAACGTACTCTATGATGCAAACCTTTTACACCCACTTTCATAGCTTATATACCTGTCCAGTTTTTTGGGTCCACCTCATAGCGCTCCATGAACTGTGCGCTTGCGCGTCAGTTCGATGCGGTTTCTGCCTCGGCGCTGCCTGCCTGTAAGTTTCTTTGACTAGCTTCCGTTTTTAGATAATATAAGTAAATTCATATTGCAAATTGGGAGAATTTATGGGTGCTTCACAATCAACTCGTGGAATTGAGGACTTAAAATGGAAAGACAGCCAGGGAACTCCTATACTTTCTGGCGAAATTATAAGTGGCAGGGGCCCGAGCAAAAAGCTGCAGGCGATCGCGAGACTTTCTGAGCTGCCTTGGGAGGTAACTTATGATGGTCAACCTGGTTCCTATACTGCCAAGTTGCCCTGTGAAGAGCCTCGTGTGAATAAAATTCAAACTACCTTAGAGCAGGCAGAGGTCCCCTTTACGATTGAAACAATATCGCGTACCTCATCATGCTTCCTAGTTCAACGCCCTCAGCACTTTTTAAATAATGATCGATTAAGCGAATATGCTGACGCAACTTTTAGAAAGGCTGTGCTTTCGGGGGGAGGGCGCTAGTAAATTCGGAGTTCGTTCCTAGAGATGCTGATGCCATACGTTTTGCCTATCTGCGAGCGCAATGCCGTTGGCGCATTTTGAAAGGAATAATCTTTACCGGCCTCTTCCCCTTGTAAGTCCTAAGCCTAATTTTCTTTCAGGATTTTTCTCCAATTCCTTGGCTCGGGCTTTTACCTTTTCTATATCTTTCAGCCGCAGAGTGCCGTTAGGAGCCCTATCAACCTCCACTTTCTCGTCGCCCAATCGCTTCAGGTCGTACTTGGTTCGGTAAAGATCATCAATCTTTTTCTCTGGTTCTCCGCGTGCTCTTAACTCTTTCACCGTTTTATCAATTGTTGGAATCAGCTCTGATGCTTTCATCCACACTGACCCTTCCCCTTTACTTGGTTCTTTAGATTGCTGTGAAGCTGGTGGTCGATCGGGCTCCTTCTGTGCGGTCTTCTGCCGTTCTTTGTATTGCTCTTTTTTCTTAAGCGTTTCTTTTTGAAGAGTCTCTAATTTCTCAAAGTCCTCGCCCTTCGGCTTGTAGCCGGTGAGCTTCACTCCCATCATCTCAGCTTGCAGCCAGCTCTCACGTTTGAACTCTTCACTACCTGTAACTTGAACGCCTTCCCAACCTTTTTCTTTTGCTAGTTGCAGACCAGCTTTAACCGCAGTCGGACTAATTGAGCTGTAAGTTATCTTATCTCCGTGGTCGACAAATGCGACTTTACCCGACTCTTTCCACCTGTATTCATCTTTTCCATCAGCTCGCTTGTACTTGGTTACTACCAAATCTATGGTACGTCGGTATTGCTTCCTCTCTTCCTCGGGTATCTCTCGCTTTTTGCCCGTGAATTGAAACTCGTTCCCCTCCCTGGACTCTTTCTCTTTATCAAAGTCGTAGACCTTGGCTTTCTCTTTCTTAAGCTCGATTTCTAAGGATTCAATCTCTTTTTTCTGCTCTTTGTATTTACGGATCTCAATAACCTTTTCGCCAATTTCGGTCTCTTGGCCGCGTTTTAACCGCTGGGTTACTTCGACCCCCATCTTTGGTTCTGGCTCCCGGTCGATCCCTTGAGCCTCTAGGGTTCTTCTATCAATTCGCTCCTCTCGTCCCGCCTTCTGAAGAGCTTTGTTTGTAAGCTTCTCCCACGAAGATCTCATCTCATTAACCCTGTCATTTGCTCTTGAGTCCTTGCTCCACTGCCTACTCTTTTTAGCTCCTCCTTTCTCTGGGCTGTCTGGATTGGCACGTTTGAAATACTGCTCTTTTGATCGCTCGATACCATCCCTTTCTCGTATAGAAAACATGATATGGGCGTGCGGTTGCTCCCCTCCGTCTAGGGCTTTTGGATTGTGAATCGCTGCTGTGTAGGTAAACCGTTCGCCTATCTCTTTATCGATAAATTCTCTTACTAGCTTTTCCCTTTCATCTTTCGGAAGTTCGCGGGGTAAAGCTACCACGACCTCGGTATACACCCTGCCGTTTGCTCTCTCGTAAATGTCTGCTGTTTCCCAAAACTGTTTGGGGCTGTTTGCCCATTCTGGAAGGTTATCAGTCCAAGTGCTCTCTAGTTCGTGAGCGCGTCCTTTGTGCTTACCACCTCGCTCTAAATACTCGGCGTGAGACTCTCCTGCGTATTTCCCTTCTCGTTGAATGTACTGAGCGTGAGCGGTGGCGCTGGCTCCTTTGCCCTTGGCTTTATGCTTTATCGAAAGCATGTAAATTGCCATTTTTGCTTCACTCGGGGGCGTCCGTTTCTTTAGAAACGGGTAAACGCGCATTACTACCAAGACCTATAACAGAATCTATCCCACTTAATTCCAGAAAGCCAAGGAAACTTTTCGATTTAATCCTCGATATTGTATGTGTACGATGGGGGAATATATGTCTCAAAAAGAAAAAGACGCTCTCGAAAAAATCAAAAAGCTCGAAGAACTCATCGCCAAAAAGAAGGCTCTTCTCATTCGTGAAAAGGGAAAGCTCACCGAAAAAGAGAGAAAAGCTAGAAACAAAAAGCTCATTGCTCTGGGGTCACTTATTGAAGCCGCTGGACTCATGGAGGCTGACGAAAGCTTTATCTTAGGGCTCCTTCTTTCAGGCAGTCATCTGACCCCGGATTCAAACCGCTATGCAGAATTTAAGGACAAAGGGGCTCTCGTTCTAAAGCAACAGAAGAAAGAAAAGCAGTAAATGGCAGACGACCTAATTACCACCTTTAGGCGGCTTCGAAGCGGTGGCTCTTCTCTTTCTTTTTTTACAAGGTCTTTTAGTAATCAAATCTCAATTCCAAGGTTTGAAGCTATGCAGGTCTGCATCGGCTTTGTGATGGTCTACATTGGGGTGTACTTCGGACTCCATCAGTTTACATCGTTTAAAGACCAGACAGCCTTAGCCGCTCAAATCTCGCTATCTCTTATCTGCATTCTCTATGTGTGGCCACTTGTAAAATGGCTTTTCGTCTGTATTAAAACCATGCGGGTTGATGCTGAGTATTTTGCAAGATTTCCTCCGGGGGCTCAGTTCTTCTATGGGCTCGTTATCTCTTTTTGGTTGTGTAGCGTGTTTGACAGAGTCACTGGACTCCTTGCACCTCTTCACCTTTGGAAACTTTTAGTACCATTTGCTTTGTCATTTTGTTTTATGATTTGGGTTCAATCCCGTAAACATGTACCGACCTCAGTATCCCCTACTCTTCCAAAGGAGATTTCAAATCGGTTCGGCCTCTACCTTGGAACTAGTACCGGGGTTTTAGGTCGTCTCGGCCATGGAGCGGCTTTAAAAGCTTCCCAAATTGTAACCCTCCCTCTGGCGGATGCCGCCCAGAACATTCTTATCTTTGGAGGTATTGGCTCCGGGAAAACCACTCGCGCCGTTCAGCCTCTTCTCCTTCAATTGCTGGATCAAGACTGCGGCGGCCTAATATTCGATATCAAAGGTGACTTCAAACATGCGGTGAACGTGATTGCTAATGCCGTTGGACGAAAAATCATAGTGATAGGCCCCGAACATACCAAAATGAATCTGGTGTCTGGGCTTACCCCAGAGGTAGCAGCGTCTTTTCTAAAAAGCGCTCTTCTTTTAAATACCAGGGGCGGCACCGATGCTTTTTGGATCGATACAGCAAGTGAGCTTTGTAAAAACTCTTTAGGAATTCTGTCTTTCTTTCCTGGGCGGTACTCACTCTCAGATCTTCACGCCTACCTTTTCGACCCGGCTGTAAGGGAAGGCGTAAACGATGAAGCTCGGGATATGCTCTCAACTCTGACCGATAGAGATTCACGGCTTCTAAAAAGCTATCTGTCGTATTATGAAACCATATTTTCTAATTTCGACGATAAGGTTCGATCGGGAGTAAATGCCTCAGTTGCTCAAGTGCTCTCCCCTTTCAATCATCCTGATTTGGTTGATGCCTTTTGTACGGATGATAAAGACGCTCCTTTAATGGAAGAAGTGCTAAACGGCACCGTCTACCTTGTGGATATGCCTCTAGCCCGTTGGGGACTCGGGGCAAAGGTTGCTTATAATTTCATAAAGCTTCGATTCTTTAACGCGATGCAAAAACGAAACGTAGAACCTGAGTGGAACAAAGACCGTCCCGTCTTTTTCATGTGTGATGAATTTCAGGAAATTGTAAGTGCAAGCAGAGATGGGCTTTCAGATTTGAATTTCTGGGATAAATCCCGATCTTCAAAGTGCATCGGCATTATCTCAGCGCAAGCCGTTAGCTCTTTTTATGCCGCTATTGGAAACCACGATGTGGCAAACACACTTATCCAGAACTTCCGGCAAAAAATCTGCTTTCGCACTGAGGATAAAACCACAATTGAACTTCTAAACCACCTGTTAGGCAGAGTTGAAGTAGAACGACAAAGCTTCCAAGAAGGTCAAAGCTCATCTTCAGGTACCAATAGTGATTCCAGTTCACGAAGTTCCTCTACCTCAACCTCAATCATTGAAAGACAAGTATTAAACCCCCAGATTTTTAGAACTTTAGGGGTTAATCAAGCAGTCTCTGTGCTTTCCTATGCAGGGGTCAGCACTGATGACGTACTTGAAACACTTCCGGTCTTTATTGATTAATTGAGGCCGTGCTTACTAACACCCGCTTTTTTTTTAATCTCATCGGTTAATATGCAAATGTCTTCATACATTTCAAACAACCGCTTACGAGATACTCCTATTTCCGCTTCAGCATCTTGTATGATCGTGCGAGGTAACTTTTCTTCGTAATTTCCAGTCAGTGCGCGAGATTCACATAGCTGTTTAATTCCTTCCATACTGTATGCACCTTCTTCAAAGAGGTGACATATGAAACGAATCATATTTGCTGATTCTGAATACTGGTATCCACTCACAGTGTAATCACCGTATTGAAACCACGCCCTTTCAACATCGTAGGTCTCTTTGTTGTACTCAAATTCAACCCATCTGGATTTCATTCGTTCAGTTTCCACTCTTAACCCCCTTAAAAAAATAAAGTTTGGTATGAGTTATGCAATGGTGATACCAGATCTAATGTATTGATATTTCTGGAATGTGTGGGCAGATCTGAGGCGAAACGCATCACGCGCTGATGTATTTTGCATCAGATAGAAATCTTATCAGTTCGTGAAATTAAAGAAAAAATTTCCTGATTCTTTGACTAAATTTGATTCTAAGTTATGCGAAATGTTTATTGCATCAAGAGGACTTTGGGTTCCTGACGGGGGGCGTTCCAAGACGTAGCGGCAAACAACAGCACCTTTATCTGTTTTCTGAGATTTATCCGAGGATAAAAAATATTGTGCAAAAGGCTGATTTTTAGTATATACTGAATATGGAGTTCGAATGGGATCCTGTTAAAGCGGTCAGCAACAAAAAGAAACACGGGATTTCATTTCAACTTGCTATTACAGTATTTGATGATCCTTTTGCTTTGCGAACCACTGATGAGAAGCACTCAACTACAGAAGAGGAGCGCTTTTGGCAGATTGGTGAATCAGACTCTGGGGTTTTAGTTGTCGTTTTTACCGTTAGAGGTAAAGGTAACAAAGAACGCTATAGACTCATTAGCGCTCGTAAAGCGAATAAAAGTGAAAGAGCTCTTTATGAAATCA
>MWWK01000031.1_pt1 | contig 19266 bp, 28 predicted proteins | sample 1047241 | NCBI WGS metagenome assembly MWWK01 (sample SAMN06349964, study PRJNA376086) | soil metagenome | isolation source: BG12-3 sample Antarctic (ecotone) soil | place: Antarctica | reverse complement strand
TGGCTTGCCAAGATTTCATTTTCGCTTGCAGACGTTCAATTTTTAATTGTGATTTCGATAGCTCGCTCTCTGAGACGTTTTCCCGTTCCGAAGCATAGGTCGGCACAGGTTCAACACTAAAAACGCGGTCTAGCGCGGCGGCTGTGCGAACCTTGCGCGGTGTGAAGGTTGGCTTTGTCCAATTTTCTTTTATGAGTCCTTTTTCTTTGCACCGGTGGCAAATATATGCACCGGTGGACGTGTTTAATGCCAGCGAGCGATGTTCATCATCACGCGGTTTGCTATTGCCGCAAATCGGACACAAAAAGCGGCGCTCGTTGCCGTGCCGTTTTGCGCTCGCGTCAAAGCTTTCTAATTCTGTAAGGGATAATGTTTGGTTCATACTTCCCTAAACGACTGCAAACGCCCGGAAAATGCAAAATTGAACGATATGCCCGGTATGCCGTGGCGGTTTTTTTGCATCGTCGCTTTGATATTTGTTTCGCCGTCTGCGTCCGGTTGTTCATCTTTGCGCGTTAAGTCAATAACGCTTTCGGCTCCGTATTCCAAATCGCCTGAACCTTTTGCGGCGTGCAGTCCGCCGTCTGCTCGGTTGCCGACGCGATTGCGATGCGAAACTGCCAAAATCGGGCATTGGAGTTTCGCTCCAACACTCGAAATTGCATCAAGTCCGGCGTTTAACAACTCATATTCGCTAGTGTTTGCGAATTCGGGGGCAACACGGCGTGCTGATTTTGCCCAAATCTGCAAACTATCCAGAATGATTAAAACGTGATCGCTTTTAAATCGCGTCCGTAGGTCGTTAGCCACGTCACCAATCAGCAACGGCGCGGCGTAAGCCTGAGTTGCGTCCATAAAAGCTAAGTTCGGCAATTTCTCGATTGTTTGGATTGCCAGACGCTTTGATTCCGAAACGCCAAGCTCGCCGGTTTTCAGCTTGCCTAAATAAGTTTTCGTCTGACGACTGATAAGTCGGCGGAACAGTTCAAGCAAACCCATCTCGCTCGTTACGTATAGGCACGGGTAAGCGCAATCAGATGCCACTTGCAAAGCGAAAGCAGTTTTTCCCGCTCCGGGCGCGGCTTGCAGAATATGCACGCCCGGAGCAAGATAACCGCCAAGCGCGTCATCGAGGCTGGGCAGACTGGTTATCGCGCCGCGCGGTTTACCGCTTTCTCGCGCACGTGCAGCGGCTTCGGCGTCGGCAACGAAATCGGCGAGCAGTCCGGCGAGTTGTGTAACAAGTGGTTTTAATTCAGACATAATTTTTTCGCTTTGGGTTTGCAATCATTTTTAGTGGGCAAGCTTTGTATTACGCGCTGCGTGAAAGTAAGCGTCCGCAGCGGGCGGGACAGTACGGATTTTTTTAGCGGGGAGTAAAGTCCAACCAACAGCTTCGGCGTAAGACGTCAAAGCAACGTTCAACCGCCAAATAGACGTGTCAATTTCAGCCTCTAGGTTTGCGTTATTAAATTCGTCCAGTTGCCGAAAATGTTCATCGGTGGACCCAGCGTAAAAATAAATACCTTGAATCCGTTTCGCTTTTCGCATTGCCGCATCCATCGTTTTTTTGACGGCGGTTGCGTCAAATTCCCCGGACTCTATTTGCCTGCGCATCAACAAAGTTGCTTCATTTATTTCACAAATGGCAACTCGTGCTTTTTCTGATAATGTTTTTGGCATTTTGCCTCCTCTTAAAATTAATAAATTTAAGCGAGACGCACGTCGCGGCGGTTGCGGAGCGGCGTATGTCTCGGTTGTATTATCTCAAGCGTGTGATTGGCGTTAGCCAAAATCACAACGCTTATAGTTATTAGAGGATATTAGAGAATTTTGACAACCGAGTTTGTAGCCGTAAACGATGCGTCCACAAAGACTTAGAGGAAATGTGAAAAAAAGTTTATCTGACAACGAGGGGGGTCACAGCTGACAACGAGGGGGGTCACAGCTGACAACGAGGGGGGTCAGAATTTTTATCCCCCTCCGTTGGCAGAAGCTCGTCTTTTTTCTTTCGTTTTTTGGTTGCGTTTAATATGCAATGCTCGTTTTTCTTGATTGATTTTCCCCCGCTCGTCAAACTCATATGGGTAAGCAATGACGAGTCTCATATTGAGCCACGTTTTTACCCATTTGCCCGCCTCGGCTTCGTGGTCAAAATCGCCAACTTCTTCGTAGGATTCTTCATAATTAACCGCCTTACTCATTTGCTTAACGGCTTTCTCTACATTCGTTAATTCTGTAATTCGCCATTCCCTTAAAATGCCAACTGCAACAAGCTGTTCTAACGCACGTTCAAGTTTTTCGCGCATTTTTCCCGGATTCGTGGCGCCGTAAACGTCCCATAATCCGATACGTTTTAGAAGCGGCAAAAGCCTGAGCGCTTGGATTTGGTATTGATTCATTTTTGCGAATGAGGCTAAATATCCACCAAGCAAAATTGCGTATTTATCTTGATTGTCCGCTTTCAACTCTAAAAAACCTCTGTGAATGTAGCCGACAAATTTTTTGTTTTGTTTTTGCCATTCGTCGTCAAAAACGCCGCGTGTAAAAGTTAAAATTCGTTCGTGCCAGCGCCCCCGTTTTTGCGCTTCGATTTCCGGACCGGGTCTCCACATATTATCGGATACACGGTGCGGGTTTTTCTCACCGTTTAGGTAAGCTAGACCCGAAATTTTCGCTGTTGTGTGCATTTCAAAAACTAGGCGTGCCCGTTCTTTGTTTCGCGGCGTGTGCGCGCCTTTTTTGCGCGGCATTCCTAAGTCATCGCAAAACTGATTGAGCGTGACCGCAGCGTACCCGTTACCGTCGCCGCCGGTTTGTTCGTAGTAGCGTTCGGAGAGAATATAGTGTGCTTTGGTAAGTAACGCGCTTTCGTTTTCAAGAATGTCTTTCATCTCTTCGCTGAGGTCGTATTTGAATCCGACGACACCCTCTAAGTCGGTTTTGCTGCGTCCAGTATATGCCGTTTTGAATTGTAGAGCGTCCATTAACGTTTTGTTTCTTAAACCTTCCAACGAGTCTTTTACAATGTTAAAGTCGCGCATCGCGCCCGGCATTAAAGCTTCTACAAAAAGTTTATTTATGTTTGTGCAAGAGAATCGAAGTTTTGTTACGTTTGTGAGAGGTTGAAGGCGCGTTAGCTCAAGTCGTTCTAGGTTTTTATCTTTCGCTTGTTTCCGGCGGTTGACTTCATCGCGCAGAGCATCGCGCAAATCTATAACGCCTTTTGAGAGGTCGGCTTTCTCTTCGCCGTTTTCCGTCTGAGTGAAGAAAACTCTTTCAAATACTTTATGCACTGGCGAGTTATTCTTTTCAGCGGTTTCCCAAATGTCCATAACAGTCATTTCGGTCGTGATTTTTATGGAGGGGTCGAGTTTGGTTGCGTCGTTCTGAATGTCATTCAAAATGCCCGCTAGAACTTTTAACGGTTCTGAAGTTAATAACTTAAACGTTGCCGCAAACTTACTGGATTCATCGGCTGTGATGGCGTCAGGGTCTTTGAACATTTTGCCTATAAGGTGGTTTTCTGGACTTGCTGCGCCCTCTACTTGTGGCGTTTTATTTTTTTTCGGTTTATCTGCCATTCTGAAATTCTTTCCTTTTAACTTTGTGAAGTTGAAACGTTCTAAAATTATAAAGTTATAACGCTATAACTTTATAACGTTATAATGTTTTTACTCTGCTCTTTCTAATTCCTCAATTGACTTTGCGCCCCTATCTTTGAAAAGCATATTGATAGCTTCTCTTACTAGGTCGTGCTGCTTTTTGCGTTCATGAAATGCCAGAACGCGCAATTGTTCGCGGGCAGCTTCCGGCAGATATAAAGAAGTGTGCCGCGTCCGGCTCTTTTTCTTTTGCGGTTCACCTTGTTGTTCCGGCTCCGGCGTGTCCGATAATAACGCGTTCATTGATGTTCGTTTCTTAGCCATAAATTTATTTTGCTTTCTTTTGAATCCATTTCCAGAGCCGGGTCGTTTCTTCGGCGGCTTTGCCCTTCGGCTCAAATTCTCGGGCTCCTAAGCCTAATCCTTGCGCGTCCTGGTAGCTATTGCGAGTGACAATAGTAACAGGGCAAACGTCGCCAAGTTTAGCCAGCGCCGCGGCTGCTTCACTGATGCGAAAAGAACGCGCCGGAGTCTGCGTCAACACAAACGCGAAAGGCTTGCCCAAACGCTTAATGGTGGCAACTGTCGCCGGTGTCGCTTGCAGATCAGTCGGCGACGGTCGGCACGGTATTATGCAGAAATCAGATTTGCTGATGGCAGACGCTTGCGCCGGTTCATCGCGTCCGGGCGTATCAATAAAAACAAAGTCAAATTGTTTTGCGGCAAGGTCAATTGCCTTTGGCAGTTCGGCAGCCGACACCCGGATAAGTTGCGGCTCGCTCGCTTCTCTTTCCTGAAACCAATTTTCAGCCGACGCTTGCGGGTCCATGTCGAAGATGACAGCACGGCGTCCGCGTCCGCTTGCGGCGACAACGGCACAATTAACTGCCAGCGTCGTTTTACCGCTTCCACCTTTTTGAGTAACAAAGCTGATTACCTTCATAAAGTTCTAGCGTCGCAACGTTGCAACTTCATAACGTTGTAACGCCGTGAAGTGATACCCGTCCTTATTATTCGGCTTTTTTCTTCGGCGGTCTGCTTCTTTGGTTTGCCCGCTCAACCTGCTTTTTATATGCCGCAAAATCCTCTTGCGCCGAACCACAAAGAAAAAACATTTCTATTGCTTTGAGGCACCAAATACATTTTGTTCGCCCGCTATATTTAATCCCGCAGCACGCCTCTACCACTTTGCACATTTGATACACGACAGCTTCCGCTTTTTTTAGTTCAGGTCCCAGTTCTTCTATGGTGTATACGTCTTTTATTTCCATTTGTATATGGTTTCGCCCAGATAATATCTATCGACCAATGCGATTAAACGGTCTCTGCATTCGGGCAGCCCGTGCATAGCTTCGTTTGTTCCGCCCTTGTCAGGATGCCGCTTTATAGCTTCCGCTTTATAGCCGCTGTTGATTATGTCCAGAACGAGTTCAAGTTGCTGTTTCTTTTCCTGATTGCGCTTTCGCGTCGCCGCTGCCTTTTCACTTTGCTCTTGGCGTTTGCGTTCTTTTATTTCCTCTACAGTAGGTATCGGATTGCGCGTTATCCAGTCGAGACGATTCTTGAAGAGATTGAAACTTTTAGCGGCGCGTTTCGCCGCCCCTGTCGGCTTTACGGATATTTTTGGCTCGCTCATTATTATTTACCTTGCTTTTTCGGTTTCTCGATTATAAGTAAATCGTTTGGCGCGAAACGTCATCCTTTTATTTTTTGACTGGTTCTTTCACCCAAGCCTCTATTGCTTTGCGAATAACAAAAGAGAGCGTTACACCGGTGTCCGCCGATTTCAGGCGTGCTTCGCGCCGCAAATCAGCCGGGAGTTTAACTGTTAAGTACGTGCCTGATTCGTCGTCCGTGGCAGTTCTTTTACCATTTAGCTTAGGATTGAAAAATGAAATCGCTTCTTTTTCTAAACTGAATAAATCCTCAGAATCCGTTTGAAGCCAAGCAATTTTTACATCTTTGGTAGTAATAAAACTTTTCAGTCTGTGATGCTGCGCGAACCGTTTATTGAAATTGGCTGTCATTCCGATATAAACAATTTCACCGTCGCCTAGAACGAAATATAGCCCTTTCAAGCTTGGTAGATTTTTACGCTCCGAAATCGGTAAACGGGGCAGAGAAGTTATATCAACGTTCATTTATTCTCCGGGATCGGCTTTTGCAAATCCTCAATGTGCCGCTTCTCAAGCGCTTCTAAAACCAAATTCATATGCGCCGGAATTGGCAGCGAGCCGGTCTCGTAGCGAGAAACCGTATTTGACGCCACGCCTAACTCCACAGCCAAATCAGCCTGAGTCATTCCTAATCTTCCGCGCCGTTTTTTCAATGTGTTCTTATCCATACAAAAACAATATACCAAAGAATGAAATAAATTGCAAATAAACTTATCTTTTTCTATCTTTGGTATTGACAACTATATTAAAAGTATAGTAAACTTGATTTCAAGTTAAGTAATTAACAAATAAACAAAAGGACGGTAAACAAAAATGACTGATAGACAAGAAAGAATCGAACAAATCGAACGTGAGATTAAACGGTTGGAAAACGAACTCAATAGCCTTCAAGAAAAAGAAGCACAAGACAGCGCTCCTTATTTCGTGCCGAGTAAAGAGCCGGTGCGGGTTGAAAATTACGGCGGGATTAAGATTCCGGTTTATCACTAAAAGCGAAAGGCTTAGATGCTCCAACACACCTAAGCCTCTCTTTATTCCTAAATTCAAAAAAAGGAAATAACCAAATGAGAAACAAAAATAACACAAACACAAACCAAACGGCAAGCATTAAAATCTTGCTGATGGTTTTCACAGTCGTAATAGTTTCGTTCGCTTGCGGCTTTTACGCGGCAACGGCGATAATCGCGGCAATGCTAACCGAATAACAATTTTTAACTAATCACAAATGATTGAACTTTGGAGGAAAAATAAAATGAATGCTACAAAAATACCAGATGATGTTCCCGCGCCGAAGCAAACGCTTGCCGAACAAATTTCTGCCGTCTTGAATAATCCGAATCTACCAGAGCCGCTTTACAACGGAATACACGCAGCGATTAACGATGTTTTTAATGAGCATATAGACCAGAGCGAAGTGTTAGCTTACGAGGATTCGCCCGAACGCATTGCCCAAATTTTGCGCGGTTATCAGGCAAAAGATGATTAACCTTAGAGGACAATAAAGACCCGAAGCCGTGAGCGTCAAAACTTACGGCTCGTCCTTGACATCCGAAAGTTTCCAAATAAATTTGAAATATCGAAAACACACATCTAGATAGGGGAAAGAAAATAATGATTGATTTTAATAAGAAAATGTATGCCAAAGACCGACTGGAGTTTGTCGAGTTTCTAAAAGAACAACAAGCTACGATCGGTTTCCCTGTGTCGGCGCGTGGCTGGTGTTACTTGATGGAGCAAAAAAATTATGTCGATAAATCACAGTTCGACAAAATAGAAGAAGTCATCAATAAATGCCGAAAAGAAGGACTTCTGCCCGTTAATTTTGTTGCGGAAGAGGATGCAAGGGCATTCGCCGGGCTTGAAAAGCCTTCGAGAGAAACTATGAAAGAACTGCTTTCAGAAAGACTCTCTGCCGTCTTGTACGGACACTGGTATTACACGCCGGATTGGTTAGAAGGCGAAACGTATTACATTCAAGTTTTAGTCGAAAAAGTTGACTTGAAAACTATGTTTAAGCCTGTCTGCGGGGATTATCACATACCGATTGCCAACGCTAAAGGTTGGCAGTCAATACTCCAACGCGCCGAATATGCGCGGAGATTTCAGGAAGCGGAGCGGCAAGGTTTGAAATGCGTGTTGCTGTACGCCGGAGATTTTGACCCCGATGGTTTGCGAATTTCAAGCGCAATGCGGAAAAACTTAGAACAATTAAAAGATATTTCGTGGGCGGACGGCGAAGAGGGTTATGACCCTGAGGGTTTGATTATCGAACGGGTTGCATTGAACTACGATTTTATTCAGCAACAAAATTACACTTGGATTGATAATTTAATAACGGGTTCAAAAAAGAAACCGGACAAAGCTGAAAGCCTTGCGGACCCGGAACACACAAACTTCAATTTGCCGTATGTTCAAGACTACTTACAACAATACGGCGCAAGGAAATGTGAATCGAATGTGATGGTTACTACTCCGGACATCGCACGGCAACTACTTCGCACCGCGATTGAAAAGTATCTAGGTGTAGATGCCGTTACTCGTTTCAAGGCGAAACAGCAAGTGATTAAAGAACAATACCAGGAAGAACTTGAAGGTCTTGGTATTGTTGAAATTGCTGATTTGGAAAAGGCAATCGAGTATCTAGACAATGAGATAGATGACAATGAGATAGATGACGATGATATAGATTTCGGTGGTTTCAATGTAGATGATGATGAATGATTGATGTAGATGCGGTTACTCGTTTTCAAGCCAAACGTAAAACAAAGCCGCGAGCGTTAAAACTCACGGCTTTTTGTTCGGCGGAAAAGTGGCGGGTGTCTGCGGGTGATAAAAATTGACGGTGGGACAAAATCAAGACTTCGACTATCTTGCATTGAGAGATTGCAAATTTGCCCGCGTGGCGCTTTTTGTAGGGTTAGCTTCATAGATAAGCCGCGCCAATTCCCGTTTTCGTTCGCCGATTCGGTTTTTTACCTCTCGCAAATTTTCGTTTACTTCGTGATATACGCCCTGCAGTTTAGCTAGTTCCAAAGCCGCCGCATCACGTTTCGCAATTGCTTCTTGAATCGGTTCGTAAAATTTGCCGACCTCTGCTTGAAGTTCGGGAATCCGCTCTTCGTCGAGTTGCAGGTAAAATTTTGTCAGTTGAATCCGTGCCAGTTCAATTTCAACCGGTAAATCGTTGGCGCGACGCTTTAGAGCAATTACGGCGGACGGATTGCCATCGTTTACGGCAACCGTCATTTGCCTTTGAAAGTCGGCTTGTTCTGTTTCAAGTTGTGCCAGTAAATTACTGGTCGTTTCTATTTGTTCTTTTAGATTTTCTTGTGTTTTTGTCATTGTATCTCCTGTTTTTTTGTTTTGTGTTTGCTTGAATGAATGTTTCATTCAAAAGTCCAAAATGTTCCAGCCTTAGCGCCATCGTTCGCAGTCCAGAGCGCCATTGAGAGCGCCAAAACCAAATCATCATTATTGCCGACGCGCCATTCCGCGCCCGCGCCGTATGAATCATTCCCGGCTGTGGAAGTCTTCGCCTTAAAATTTTGCAATTCGCTTTTGAGAGTTTCGGTTAACGGCAGCTCTTCGGAATATTTTAATTTGCCATTTTGTAAAGCAATCGAAACGCCTGCTACCAGGTTGCGCTTCGGAACTCTGAACGTACCTGAATCGGTAGTAACCGAGTCTCCGCCGGTGATTAAAATCGGCACGAGTCGGGCGGGCATCTTTTCGCTTTTGAATAAATCATAAATCGGCGCGCCGATGCCCGTTTTATCAATTGCCAGCGTCGTACGTGATTTCACGCCCTTGTTGACGGCTTCGCTGTTCATCCATCGAACGGTATCGGCAACAATTTGTGGATAGCCTGTCCGCAGTTGCCACCGATGTATATAGCGAACATCAAACGTATAATTTTCCGGTGTAAAGCCGCGCCTTTCTAAAACGACGAGTGCGCTATAATCCGAGATTTGCGCTAAATCCAAACCGCAAAAATATGTCGGTTTCATTGCGCTAGCGAGTTCTGTTCCATTTTCAAAAATTCTCATTAATGTTTATCTCCCTCTAAAAAATAAGCGGTTTGACGTCGCTTGACGTCGCCCGTTCGATGTCGTCAAAACTAAAAACCGAATCGACGGTTTCGACAAATTCGCAAAGATATTCCTGCCTGAACCAAAAATCTGGAATGGCTGCTTTTTCCTGTGCGAGCCATAGCGGGTCAATTCTCGGACATTGGCTTGCCGTGATGCGCGTTCGCATCCAATCATCGCCGCCATTAGTCCAAACGTCGTGAAAAAATCCGCGCTTGCCTCTGGGTGTTGAAAGCAAAATTATTCGTCCGTTTGAGACGGCGAGCATCGGTTTGACGCTCTGGAATAACGCGTCTTCGACAACTGAAGCCTCGTCAATTATCAAAAGCGAGACAGCCGAAAAGCCTCGAACTGTTTGCTCTGAACCGGGCAGACTGACAACACGGCTGCCATTGCTAAACTCAATTCTCAAGCTCGACTCTTCAACCGGCTGTGGCAATAAAGGCGTTTGAATCGCGTTATAGAAATCCTTTAACTTTTTGAACAATTCCTGGCTTTGCCGCAAAGACGGCGACAACAAAAGCACCAGCGAGTTTTCTTGATAAAGTGCCGTGTGAAGTCCGACAATTGAGGTTATTGTGCTTTTGCCGCTCTGCCGTGAACAAAGCAAAATCATTTGCCGTGCACTAGACCGGAGCAGGTCCGCCTGCCACGCATCCGGCGTAATCCCCGCCCGCGTCGCCATAAGGACGGCATCGCCTTTTTCGAGTTCGAGGCGTTCTTTAATCGCCGCTCGCATCGCCTGATTCCAAAGCGGATTCTGCGATAAGTGGCTGTAATTGTCTGATAATGTCGTGTGTTGATAATCCATATTTTGCGGCTTCGATTCGCCAGTCGGAGACTTGAACATTTAAGTCGAGACGTTCGGAAAATAATTTGTGGTATTTGCCAAGCAGTTCGAGAGCCTTGATTTTGTCGCTGAGTTTGAGGTTGGCGGAAACCGTCTCGCCGTCTTTATCGCGGCGAATCTCAAGAAAGTTTTGCCAGTCGCCTTTGGCAATCACGGAGAGTTCGGATAAAACCTCATTGGCACGCATCACGGCTTCTTCAACACGGACACCGATCAGTTCGGAAACCTTCGGATTGCGCATCAATTCAAAGGCACGTTGCGATAAGGCGTTGTCATCGCCCGAATAACCCGCTGCCCGCGCCGCTTCCCGTGCGTTTCCGTTCGCCGGACCGATGAATGCTTCAACAAAGAGACGCTGCTTTTGCGTGAGTTCATCTTTCATATGTGAGGCGTTATGACGTTGTGAAGGTATCACGTCATAACGTTAATCAATATAACACGGAAAGCAAAAAACTTACTATAAAAATTTCAGTAAGTTTTAGTAAGTTTTAGTAATTAATAACTTTCGTTAATGTTGAATTTATCAATCTGGAAAGTATAAATTTTGTTTTACAGGCACTAATCCAATGCAGTTTTTAAGTGGATGCGGAGTTCCAATCCAATACAGATATTAGTTTCCAATCTTTTCTTAAAGGCTTGCGGTATTTTGCCCGTATTAGAGATTTATGCCGCAGTTTAGCGGTATAATAACTAGTTCGACACTTCTCGGTGATATTTTGAAACTTCTTATGACGGGAAACGTGATAAAGTTTCGGTTAAATAACTAAAGTTGCAAAAACAAAGGAAATAAATTTATGCGTTTGAAATTATCATTAACAGCTTTCGCATTGGCAATCATATTAGGAATCGGCGTTTCTCAACTGCCGACACTTGCTTACGAATGGTATGAGCCTGCCTTCACAAAACAAGAAGCCGATTCAATGGTTGGCAGATATGTCCGAAACGCCGAACAAACAGAGTTTATTGCAATGCAATGCTCTGAAAGCGGACGCAACTGTTCAGAAACGAAAGTAGGCGCGCGTGGAATTATCAAAGGAATTAAAGAAACTAAACCGAACCGGTATTTTATTATTGTGCAGTGGGAAGACAACCTGAACAATGAAGCAATACTTTCCTATTGCGGCAGAATGACCGCAAGAGTTTCATTAAGGTTTGATGAAACGCAAAAGTGAAATTTATCTGGTATGCAAAGGCGTGTCGAACAAGTCATTGGACGTGAGGACGAAACAGCTATTTTGTTATTTAGCTTGTCTTTTTACTCCTTAAATGTGAGCGGCTAGATTTTCACTAGCCGCTCCTTTTACCTTTGATAATTGTGATTATCATAAGCTATTAAACAATCTTTAATTACCTCAACACAAAACGCGAACTGTTATTAAAAAAGGTAAAAAGTCAGATTTTGTAAGGTTTGATTAAAACTGACTATTCAGTTCCTATATCAATAACCAAACAACCACCACAGAAAAGCCGCCCAAATGACGAGTATCGCGCCAAAAACCGATAAGTAGCGGCGTGTCTGCTTTTGCGAGTAAGCGCGGATGATGCGAAGTTCTTTGCCCAAAGTTACTTCTTTAACAGTTTTCTTAAGCAATTGATTTGGTTAAAAAGTTCTGTCGCTTGGCTGTCAGTAAAATCTCTTTCAACTAAACTTTTTCGTGTATTGACCCGCATAGCCTTTATTTTTTTTGTTGATAACTCTTCTAAATTGTCTCTACGACCAAACACGCCACCAAAATACACAGACGCTTTACCGTCGCAATTAAATTTTCCGTCGCTCTTTAGAGTTATTTTGCTGCCATCCGTAAAGAGAATTAAGACAACCGCGTTTTCATCAATACACCCGCTATCTTTATCAATTGCTTGGATTGAAAAAATTAGTGAACTTCCTGAAGTTATCAGAGTAATTGCTATTCCAGTTTTACCCCTATCGTCGGACGCTGTCACTCGCTCTTTGCCCGAAGAAAAAACCCTGTCGGTCATTCTGTCGGTTGTTGTTTCGATATATTTAGAGCAATCACCTAAAGGCTCAGAAACGGTTGCAATTTTGTTTTCTTTATACTCCCAAGTCTTATCCGGTTTGAGGACAATTTTTTGACCGTCTTTGGTTGTTGCTTCGATATTTTGCCCGAATGCGCTCAAACCGAACGCGAGAATAAAAATTATTGATAGTAATTTCATAATTTACTGATTGTTACTTGAAAAAGGTTAAATAATCAATTCTCATCGCCCAAATCACGCCACCCTGTATCATATGTGCCGCCGATAGAATCAACTTTCGGCATACAGAACGGTAATAACTTCACCAACAACTCAAGCCGCTCTTTCGGCTGTAACTGTTCGAGCGTTCCAGGCAAAGATTCCAACTCGCTGGCAACAATTCCCTTGAGAGTTTTTCGTAATTCAATAGTAATTCTATTCGGCGTTCCGGCGACGCGCCCGCCTGTTTTCTTTCCGACCATAATCTATTTCACTCTACTTTGGATTCTCATCTTTCTTTTTTTAAGGTGTCCAATCTGTCTAAGTGCGCCCTTTTTAGGAACAGGCAAATCGGACAACGCCATTGTTTTTAGGGTGTCGGATTTGTCTAGATTCGCCTTTTTCCCGCGCCCAACCGAGCAGCATGTCGAGCCATTCATCGAGACACCCCCAATCCGTTATAATCCAAGTTTTTTCGTCGGCTCGTAGGTGCGGCAGCTAGCAAGCAGAGTGGACGCGAACATCCGCCGATTATTCTTTTTTACGCGGAAGTAATGAAGAGAGCATAAAACAAACAAGTAAACTGACGAAAAATATAAGCAGAGAATAAAGCACTGTCATCGCAAATGGAGCCATTGCTGCATTCCCTTCATGAGTAATTTGTCCGTGAGTACTAGTTTCTGCCGTCACGAAATTGACAGCACAGCCAACACAACTGCCCATTGCAACAACCAAACTAAGAACCATCGTCAGAATAGAACCATACAAAAGATTCTTCAAAATTTTCATTATCACCGCCTCCTAAATCTCTACTTTAATCGAAGAAACGTTATTTTGTAACACGTCGATTAATTCTTTTTCTATCATTTAATTTTGATGGTTGAAATCGTATTCATAACTCTTTACAGATTCATAACGCTTATTTCAGCTTCCGGGCTTTGCCATAGCCAATGCTCGCGAAGAATCCAGGCTTGAATTTGATTGCACGTGACATCTTCCCCGCGCTTGCCGCTCAATTTGAGCATCAGTAGAAACAAGGGGACGTCTTCACCTGTCCAAGGCATTGAAACGCTGTTGACGTGCAAATGTGCGTCAACAAACTGCTCTGTAAGCGTCTTTAGTGTTGCATCTGTTAATTTGCCCTTTGAATGTTTAGCAATTCCGGCAACCAGGGCGCATTCGGTTTCGTAAGCGTAAACGGTCGGCATACTCAAAAGAAAATCGTCGCCATATTTTGCGGCGGCGGCGAACAGATAATCTAAAGCCAGTTGACCGGATTCGTTTTCACAGTCGAAAACATCTTCAATAACAAAATCTTCGGTTTCGATTCTCGTTTTCTGGAAATTGAAATTGTCGGCGGTTACTTGTTCAAGTAAATTGCGCAAGGCGTCAGTGCCGTGCTTCTCAAGGTATTCCCCCCAGTCATTACAATCTTCCGGGCATAATCGCACGGCACGCGCTCCGCGTGAACAGAAATCACCGATTAAAGTTGCGGCGGCTTCGTTGCCCGAATCATCGTTATCAGTCGCAACGAAAACTTTTCTAAAAGCAACGGCGGACGGCAACCAATCGCCCGCTGACGTGCCGATTAAAGCCGCGGCATTCATTCCGCATTGGTAAAGCGCCATTGCGTCCACTGGTCCCTCACAAATGGCTATGGTTTCGTTTTCGAGTGCGTTAAGTGTTTGGAATAATCCAAGCGATTTGTCGCCTTTTGAAATTTTCGGCGAATCAAGAAACTTTTCCTCAATCGCCCGTCCGTGAAACGCAATAACATTGCCTTCGCGGTCCGTCACAGGAAACACGGCGCGCCGATCAGTGCCGCGCAGTTGCCATTCGCCGTCGCTTTTTTCCCAATGCTCCCACGCTTCGGCATAGCCACAACCAAACGCTTTGGCGGTTGCGGCGTCAATGCCGCGAGACTGCAAATAATCCTGCGCTGGTGAACCTGAAAAGTTGGCTTGCCAAGATTTCATTTTCGCTTGCAGACGTTCAATTTTTAATTGTGATTTCGATAGCTCGCTCTCTGAGACGTTTTCCCGTTCCGAAGCATAGGTCGGCACAGGTTCAACACTAAAAACGCGGTCTAGCGCGGCGGCTGTGCGAACCTTGCGCGGTGTGAAGGTTGGCTTTGTCCAATTTTCTTTTATGAGTCCTTTTTCTTTGCACCGGTGGCAAATATATGCACCGGTGGACGTGTTTAATGCCAGCGAGCGATGTTCATCATCACGCGGTTTGCTATTGCCGCAAATCGGACACAAAAAGCGGCGCTCGTTGCCGTGCCGTTTTGCGCTCGCGTCAAAGCTTTCTAATTCTGTAAGGGATAATGTTTGGTTCATACTTCCCTAAACGACTGCAAACGCCCGGAAAATGCAAAATTGAACGATATGCCCGGTATGCCGTGGCGGTTTTTTTGCATCGTCGCTTTGATATTTGTTTCGCCGTCTGCGTCCGGTTGTTCATCTTTGCGCGTTAAGTCAATAACGCTTTCGGCTCCGTATTCCAAATCGCCTGAACCTTTTGCGGCGTGCAGTCCGCCGTCTGCTCGGTTGCCGACGCGATTGCGATGCGAAACTGCCAAAATCGGGCATTGGAGTTTCGCTCCAACACTCGAAATTGCATCAAGTCCGGCGTTTAACAACTCATATTCGCTAGTGTTTGCGAATTCGGGGGCAACACGGCGTGCTGATTTTGCCCAAATCTGCAAACTATCCAGAACGATTAAAACGTGATCGCTTTTAAATCGCGTCCGTAGGTCGTTAGCCACGTCACCAATCAGCAACGGCGCGGCGTAAGCCCGCGTTGCGTCCATAAAAGCTAATTGCGGCAGGTTTTTGATTGCTTGCAATGCAAGACGTTCGGCTTCGTCTGCTCGAAATTCGCCGCTCTTTAATCTGCCTAGATAGGTTTTTGTTTGCCGCGCAATAAGTCTGCGAAAAAGTTCGAGCAATCCCATTTCGCTTGTTACATAAAGACACGGATAAACGCAATCGCTCGCAACTTGCAGTGCAAAAGCCGTCTTGCCGGCTCCGGGCGCGGCTTGCAGAATATGAACGCCCGGCGCAAGATAGCCGCCGAGCGCGTCATCAAGACTTTGCAGACTGGTAATCGCTCCGCGGGGTTTGCCAGCTTCGCGAGCGATTGCTGCGGCTTCGGCGTCAGCGACAAAGTCCTTTACTAATTCGGCAAGCAGGGTAACAACAGGTTTTAATGGTTCAGTCATAAATCACCACTTCGCGTGTCCGAGGTTCTCTCGGTGGAATATAACGGGTTTTTCCCGTCTTCCGGTTAATATCGAAAGTGTGAAAAACCCGAAAACCGAGTTCGTCTTTTAAGTTTCTGAAATTCCATAAAATTCGATTTTTAATAATTTTCGCAAAATCGTCGGGGGTGATTATTTCCACAATTTCCCCGCTCGCATCGCGTTCGACTTTTGCTTCGACTTCCGGCGTGTTGATCACGTAATCTAAAAATTTAGGATGGTGCGCAATCGCAAATCGTAATTGGTGAACGGTTGCGCAGTCGCGGCTATTGACTTCGAGAAGTAGCGCATCAATAATGCAGTGAATTTCAGTTTTTATTTTAGTTTTGCTTTTCATTTTTATCTCCTTATGCGCCCGCGTTTGCCAAGCGGCGCGATATGTCTCGATTATCTCAAACGGTGCGTTTAGCATTAGCTAAAACGCAACCGCTTAACTTAATTAAGTTTATTAGGAAAAATTGGCTTTTTTTTATTGGCTGTAAGTGACTCTTTTTGTTAGGTTTGTAAGAAACCTGAAAAAAAGTTTTGCACGGGACAGGGGTTGCAAATGCACGGGACAGGGGTTGCAAATGCACGGGACAGGGGTTGCAAATGTGAGGTCTTATTTCCGTTTCGTTTTGGCTTGCTCCGCTTTTGCTTTTTCCTTTTTAGTTGCTGCTTCCTTACGATGACCCGCTTCGATTGCCTGGTATTCTTTACCGCGGCGCACAAGTTCGTTGGGCAATGTAAATTTGATACGCCGTGCTAATAGTTCTGGCATTTTTACTGCTTTGTCTGAGTTAGATGGTTTTAATGATTCATCAAAAACCCATTCGTAATTCTTTAAGACATTAACTTCTACTAATCGGTCAAACGCGTTTTCAACAACCGTTTCAAGCGCCATAGCTTCGCGCCTTTCAATATAATTTGTTAGCAGGTCGCCTGTATTTTCAATTAGAGTTGTGAGTTTGAGCGGTTCTGCTCTGTCATAGTTTTCAATCCGCGCTAAAAACGCGATATAACCGCCGACCAAAACCGCCGCTTTATCCTTGTTGTCTATCCCTAGTTTGAGTAAGCCCTGACCAACAAGCCCTACGTAGTCATTAAATTTGCGCCACTCTGAATCCTCAAAAAAAGCGCCCGGTCGATAGCTGAATGTGTTCGGGTCAATCTGTTTCTCTATCTTTTTATCGTTGTTTTTGTTAGTAAAGGAAGATATGTCGCTGATGATTTCATCTGATAAACCGCGCTGCCAGATGTTGCCTTTTGTTCTATGCCCTTTACCTTGTGGGTCTTGCCAAAGAACGATTAACTCTGCGCTTGTCAAAGCCTCTAAAACCTGCATTGCGCGGCGCTTGTTCTCAATTGTGTGCGTCCGCTGTTTTTTCTTAAAACCTAAATCATCACAAAATTGAGAAATGCTCATTTTGATAAGCTTCTCCGGGTTCGCTTTGGTTTCAACGTGCGCTCGCGCCCATAGCGCGAAGTGCGCTTTGACTGCTAACGCACTTTTTTCTTGAAAAAATCTAAAAACTGATTCGCCGATGCCGACGTTGTAGCCCACTAAGCCGACAAATTTAGCGTCATCATCCTTCACGCAAACCGCTCTAAATCTGCCGGGAATGTTAAAACCACGCGCTTCCAATCCATCAAGAGACGTTTCTTTAATTGGGCGTGTTTGATTTGGCATTAGAGATTTGACAAAGAATTTATTCGCTTTATCAGAAGCCATAAACATATACGGATCGTTGTCCAAAGGCACAAGGTTTGTTTTTTTACGCTTTGACTTTTCCGACTTTTCCCGCGCCCGTCGCTGAACTTCATCGCGTAAAGCGTCGCGCAACGCAAGCCATTTGGTCATTTCGTCCGTTATCGCCGGGTCAAACGCACGCTGAATATATTTGGAGACGGACGAGCTGTGGGTTTTGTAATACTCAATTACTGATTCAGTAGTGGAAGCTCCCAACTTCCAGATGGCGGCAATAAGACCTGAGCTTTCAAGTTCGAGTTCCCACTTGTCCAGAGGTATAACATTTTTAAGATTTGGGTCGATAGACTCCGCGTGTATGGAAATTTCAAAATGCAATATCTCGACCAATTGTTGCATTGACAAGTGCGTAGTTTCAGTTTCACCATCGGCGGAGGTGGACGTAAATTTATACTCACCGCCACCTTTTGCGCTAAGATTTTCTTTTTTCATATATTCGTTTTTAGTTAGGCAGCGTTGCAGCTTTACGACGCCACAACGTTGTAATTCTATGACGTTTTAACGTTATTCATCTGCTTTAGTTAATTCGCTGATTGATGCCGTGCCGCGTGATTTGAAAAGCAAGTCGATTGCCTCGATTAGTAAATCGTGCTGTTTAACTTCTTCGTGATAGGCGATAGCTCGCAACTGTCTGCGCACGGGTTCGGATAAATACAGGGAAGTGTGCTTCTTACGCTTTCCGGGCGCATCATCGGTTTTCGGCTCAACTGTCCGCTCCGGCGTTTCCGTGTCCGATAATGGAAGCGCGTCCAACGATGTTCTTTTCCTTACCATAATTTTATTTAATTTTCCTTTGAATCCATTGCCAGAGCCGTGCTGTTTCGTCGGCGGCTTTTCCTTCCGGTTCAAATTCAACAACACCAAGCCCGACGCCTTGCGCATCTTGATAGACGTTTCGGGTAACGATGTGGACCGGGCAGACATCACCCAATTTACTTAATGCTGCGGACGCCTCACGCACGCGAAACGAACGCGGCGGAGTTTGTGCCAGCACGAAGGCAAAAGGCTTGCCCAATCGCTTGATAGTGGCAACGGTTGCCGGTGTAGCCTGCAAGTCAGTCGGCGACGGACGGCAGGGAATAACGCAGAAATCCGATTGCATTATCGCGGACGCTTGCGCCGGTTCATCGCGTCCGGGCGTATCAATAAAAGCAAAATCAAATTGTTTCGCGGCAATGGCAATCGCTTTTGGCAATTCGGCGGCTTTGATAGTGACGAGCTGCGGCTCGCCCTCTTCGCGTTGCTGATACCAATTTCCCGCCGAGCGCTGGTTATCCATATCGAGAATAAGGATGCGACGTTTGCGCCCTCGCACGGCAGCAATCGCGCAGTTAATGCAGAGCGTCGTTTTCCCGCTCCCCCCTTTTTGAGTGACAAAGCTAATTACCTTCATAACGTTTTAACGTTTTAACGTCATAACATTAAAACGTTATTTTGATTGCTTCTTTTGTTCAAATTTCAAGTGAAAAAAAGTAAATAAAAGATGCTTGCCGCGATAATCTGCACGGCAATCAAGACAGACAGATATTTGAAGTTTTGGTAATCGTTTATTTTTTGTAAACCTGTCCGGTTATCTTGCTTCATAAGTCAAATTATTTCTTCGCTTCTTTCTTCGGTCGTCCGTTTTTTCTTTCGGCAACCAATCTCAAATCTTTTTCTTGGATTACGTAATCACGCCCGTGTTTTGCGGCTGGCAGTCTTCCCTGCTTTATGAACTGGTGTACGCGGCGGACCGAGACGTTTAGTTTTTCTGACACTTCGCTTGTTGTTAAAACTTTCATACTTCAAAAATACAACTTAAAAAAGTATTCGTCAAGTTGTATTCCAGACTTGACTAAACAA
>MWWK01000030.1_pt1 | contig 19382 bp, 27 predicted proteins | sample 1047241 | NCBI WGS metagenome assembly MWWK01 (sample SAMN06349964, study PRJNA376086) | soil metagenome | isolation source: BG12-3 sample Antarctic (ecotone) soil | place: Antarctica | reverse complement strand
TGGAAAGGATTAGGATTTATAGGTTTTTCCTTTAGTGCATTGTATGGGCAACTCCAAAGAGGGGTTTTGTTTATATGGAATTTCAACTGGAATACATCTGATGCTCAAATAAATGAGCAAATAAAACAAGCAGAGATAGCCTTAGCAGCAAGCAAGGGTAGCTTAGTTGGTACATCTCTAGGATTTACAGTGTGTGGGCTAATACCTACGGCTACAATAGCGGTTTTTAACGAAGCACTGGCACTGTACATCATTAAAGAGGTAGGAGAAGAAGCAGTTGATGAGATTGCAGGTAATTTAACTGCTTTGATTAACTTGCAGTTTCAGCAGCTAGTTAGGCAAAGTTTCTTTGCTTTGTTCAAAAACTTCAGAACTTTGTTTAGAGGTGCTGCTTCGATATTTGCCAACGGCATGGTTGCGTTAGGTCAGTTTAATCGAGCAGATGTAGACAAGGCTATTAAAAATCGCAACGAGCCATTTAGTTTTTCAAAACTTAAAAATGACCAAATAGAAGCAATATCAGACCCTATCAGTCAAGCGTACTGGGAAGGTGTCTGGGATGAATTTCAAGATGCTTGTATCGAAGCTGGTTTTATAGTTGCTAACAGCGCTGATAGCTTTTTCGCACAGCAAAAAATGGCTACTCAAGCTGCACTAGGAACCGAACATTTGGTAGAAATTCAACCAGTTAGAGATGCTAACGAGGCAGATACACCATGAGCGCTCCGATTATTTTAAAAGGTAGTAGTAAATTACTTAAGCCTGTAATCACTGAGATTATGGCTATATATCAGCTACTAGCTGATAAAGATATGGGTACTATATATGCTCATGTTAATGATTTAAACTCGGTTAGAAGGAAAGGTAAACCAAAGGTACTGCTGTACTTTATAGAAGATACTGACTTTAACAAACTTGCTCCACCTAATAATATATATGAAGGTAGAAGAAGGCTAGACGGTGTTATAAGCTTTAGGTTAATGGATGAAACAACACAAACTATATCTAAAGCTAATGCCACAATGATAGCTACCCAAATTAAAAATGTATTTGGTAGTAATGGCGGGTTTGTTTGGAACAAAGGTAAAACTATGTATACCTATACTGAATGGGAAAAGGGCTACCAGTTTCAATTACTATGCAAAACTCCTACAGAAGCTAAAAGAATAATAAGGTCTACACTTTCCTTACAAAATCATGCACCTATTTGGAAATATTTTAATACTGTAGAAAATGATGAGGAGTTAATCAAGTATCCAGAAGTACCTGGAACACAAGTAATAATGGGTGAAGTAATACCCATACCCAAAGAGCGACCACTGGTTGATGTTAGATTTCAGTACGGGTATATAAAACTGGATGGAGTTAACGAGCCTATTAACTTATACGACAGGAGAAGTAAGCTTCCAAGAACTTTAGTTAAATAAGAGAAAAAGAAAATGTACAGAAGGGTGCAGGCTTCTGTACATTTCATAGCCCCAGAATACCCTTAAACTATTGACGTATATAAGTTGTAGCTGTTACATTTAACGGGTACTGATAGCTTATGTAGGTATGCTAGAACCTTAGTTTTTAAGTGTACCTATTTCAACCTATCTATATCCAAATACCGTGTGACTAAGCAATTATGGCTAATTATAACCTAACGTACCCTATGGTACTCAATAACGTTTATCTAGGAATGATATCTATTAGAAGTGACGTAGCAGACTACTTCGGTATACCTGCACCTAACCCTACTGAACTATCAGCAGTTAAGTATCGTGGTGAGATAAAAGCACATACCCGAAACATCTTTAGTCAAAGATTAAATGCTAGTACAACTGCACCTACCAGACAAACTGCTATTGATAAGAAGACTGGTATTAGTAGAGAACGTGGTAAGAATGCTAAAAACAGGGGTGGTAAACCATTTAAAATCCCTACACAACTAACAAGTACACCACAAACTGTTGCTACTACTGATGCAGGTGCAGCTATTGTTCGTCAACCACAAATTAGGCATACAACTATACGTTTCCCTGGCGAAGCTTCTATAGGCGAAGTTTCTGCATGGCTACACCTTAAGTTGGTAACTAAAAAGCCTGTATCTTTCCAATCTCCTGGCGGCAGAACTTATAGTGTTTCGCCATTAGCTGCTGGTGCGGTAGTATCTGGTGGAGGTACAACACCTTAAGCTTAATTTCCATCCTATAAACATAATCAATTGAGGTAAACGCATGGCAATTTTAACAGACTTAACCTGGCAACAACTAGCTACTAAACTACCTGCTGGTGCTATCACAGTAGGTGCTGGTGGTGCAGTAACAATTAATGTTGCTTTGGTAAATAGTGATACTGTAGATGCTTTAACTGACTTGGGAGTAACTAAGTTTTTCTCCTTACTTTTTAGTGCTGCAAATAAAGCACAAACTGATGCTAATGCAGAGTTAGAGACAGGAGAGAGATTAGCAGCTTTCAGTGCTGCATCAATTGGTACAAATGATAATGGGTATATTACTTTGACTAGACCATTTGTTTGCAGAGCAGAACTAGCTACTGCCACAAACATAGTAGGAACAAACGTTTAAATAAATGCCAGCTTGGGATTTATCAACTAGAGAAAATTGGGAATTGGTATTAGCTGATAGTCGTATCACTACACCAATTTCCGGTAGTGAAGTAGTATATGGGGGATATAGTTTTAGACCTATACCTCCCATGTATGCTGTATGTGATACTGATACTGTGCTAGTAGGGACATTTAGCCGAACAGCTAAACCCTATTGGTTTTTAGGTGCAAGAGTATTGCAATACTTATATGTTTCTCCAAGTATGTCAGAAAACTTTATCAGTGGTGTACAAGCAGGAGCTACCCATAGAGCAGGTTTAAATAGGTTAACCTTATTCAAATTTGAAAATTACCATGTACATCCTTACACTTTAAGTATAGAAATTCCTTATTATATAGAAGATATATATATAGAAGTTTGGCAATACTTAGCACAGGACAATACAGATAGTGATGACATACTTGCAAGATTAGACAGTATAGAGATGAAGTTAGACGCTATGGAAAATCACGGGGTTTAATGGATTGGATACCTGTTGCGTTATTTGTTACCTATAATGCTGTAACTGTTCTTCCTTGTAATGCAAGTGTTCCCACGCCTCAGTTAGCGCAGCGTGTTGACGGTCTGCTGCGGCAATTTTGACAGAGGCTAAGTCTATTAACTGGGCTAGTTTTTTCTCTTGCTTTTTCTGTGCCTCATCGCGGCGATCCATCTCGCAAGCTCTTTGATAGAGTTTGATCGATTGATATTCCAGCGATTCTTTGATCAAGGCGATCTCTGCTTTTTCGCTATCAAAACGAGCCAGCTTTACGGTAAAGGCGTGTAAAGCTTTTTTTAATTGCTCTCGCGCCCCAGTTATTTCGATTAGATTGTCGTCCTTGTCTAACTCCACTATTACAAGTTGTCGCTCATTTAAATCCCGCACACCATAGAGAGTACTCTCACCTTTAGACGAGCTTTCCCACAAGCCATCGGGGCGCTTAGTCGCTAATATCAAGACTTTTGCTTTATTTGGTAGACGAGCAACGGTAAGGATTTCACCTAAGAAAATCATTCGACTTTCCTACCACTGGTCAAAACATTACCAATACCAAGCGCGATCGCACTTGTATCCAGTCCCATTACTCCGGCAATGAATATTAGACCAGGGGCAACGATTGTAAACGGCACTTCTTTAGTAGAAAATACCCATTGGTCAGTTTTATTAAACTTTAAATCAATGCTTTGAAAGCCCATAAAGGCACTGATAATAAACACAATTAAGTAAGAGTAGCCTCTGCCTTGGGATGTTCCGTCAGTTCGACTCACCAATGCCTGATCTATTTCTACAGCACAATTAATACTGCTTTTGTTTGGGCATTGTTCGCAGCCGTAGGGAACGACAGGTTTAGTTCTATCGATTTCCATTACAGTTTCTCCTGCGACAAATCGCACTTAGCCGCCGTTTCTGGAGTGGCTTGGGTTGAATCTAATCGTGGTAATGCTGGTGTGTCGGTACTAGATTCTGTTGCCATGCAAACAATAGTTGCGATCGCGCTTTGCCCTTGCAAGCCATAGCGAACACTTCCTCCTACATACCCTTTTAATGCCGAATCTTTGGGAGTAGCCGTAATTGTTGCCTTGTCAGCACTGCCTTCTACGTCGAATTTGTAGTTGGTAGTATCCGTTGGCAAACCCAATGCTAGAGATTGCATATCAGTCGCAAAAGCAGTGTTCTCAGTTCGGAAGGCGTTTTGAGCGCTGTTTACTGCACTTATTGCTGTCTTTGCCTCAGCTTCCTTAGCTTTAGAAGCCTGGTTAAGGAATGAAGGTAGGGCGATTGCCGAAAGAATGCCGATGATAACAATGACAACTAATAATTCTATTAATGTAAATCCATTATTTGTTTTAGCTTTTGTAGCTAGTTTTAAAACAAGCTTGTTAATCATTCTATTTTTTATAGGCTTACAAGCTAATCCTGCCCTCGCAAATTGCTTTACCTATCAGGTGTTTTTCCCATTACTTAATAATTAAGTAATTTTTACTTAATTTCTACTTAAAAACCCACTAATTTTTACTTAATTTTGACTAAAATATTAAGTAAAGCGGCATAGATTATGTCACCCTCCAAAAAGCCTTATTTTTCCTTTCAGTACACGGAAGACGAGCGAGATTTACTAGATAAATACTGCGAAGAAACTGGGCGAAATAAGGTAGACGTAGTTAGAGAATTGATTAGAAGCTTGAGGCTAAAAGCAAAGAAAGAAAATCCTTAGTTTTGGGCAAGCTATAACTATCATTTGAGGTTGCCCCGATTTGTTACCGGGGTTTTTTTTTTATGCCAAACGTTTTAAAAACGATTAATACACAGATTAAATTAAGTGAAGCATCACCGGAAATAATCAAAGCAGTCCAGCAGTGCCTAAATATAACAGTAGACGGAATTTGTGGCGTTCAGACACTTTTGAGCTTCTACGGATTTAAGAAAAGGTACTCTTTAGCCGAGCCTGATTATTTGGGAGCGACAACGGCAAAGAAACTGTTGGAAATTAGCACATCAAAAATAGTTACAGAGGGGCAAGCGGAGACGATTTTCGGTAGACAAATTACAACGGCTCAGTTAAATGACTTAAATAGTTGTTTGCAGAGATTTGAAATTAATACACCGTCTAGGTTACGGCATTTTATGAGCCAGATTGCACACGAAAGCTGCGGATTAAAGTATTTAAAAGAATTAGCAACAGGTGACGCATACGAATATCGAAGCGACTTAGGCAACGTAAAACAAGGTGATGGCAGACGCTTTAAGGGAGGTGGGGCGTTGCAAGTGACAGGCAGAGCAAATTATCAAGCTCTATGCAATTATTTGGGAGATCCGCGAGTGATGGAGGGATGCAATTATGTAGCTCATGCTCTACCTTTTACAGCTTCCGGTCATTGGTGGCATTGCAATAACCTTAATCAAATGATTGACAATGGCGCAACTGTAGAACAGGTTACAAGGCGCGTAAATGGCGGTTACAACGGTCTTGATGATCGCAAACGTTATTATGCGATCGCATCAAAAGTTATTCGGTGATATAAAAGGAGTGCGATCGCTCCTTGTCAAAAACTTTGTAACTAAAAGGAACAAAGCATTTTTGAGACAGAACAAGGGGCGATCGCCCTAATTTAAAAGGGTGGACGGCTACTTTCAATAGCAGCTAATTCAGCTTCGTTTACTGCCGAACTAGCAACAACTTTTATTACATCTAAAGTAGCAAGGCAATCGCCTAAAGCAGTGTGATCGCCACCAGGTAATCTTTGCCATTTATTATTTTGGTGATAATCATTCCATTCCCCTACAAACTCAGAGTAAAGGTGCATAATGCAAAGCTCCTCATACTTAAATTTTGGTAGTCCATAAACTTCGCAACACAAATCTAAAACTTCGCTATCAAAATCTGCATTATAAATTAATACTACTTTATTAGTAATTATTGATTTTATTTGCTCGTATATATCTTTGAAAGTTGGAGCGTTAGCAACAGTTTTCTCAGTAATGCCATGAATGTCTGCTGCTCCTGGAGTTATTTTGCGCGTGGGCTTAATTAAACTGTTTAGTAAAGTTTTGCCAGATAGATCGATAATTGCTATTTGCACAGCTTCGCAAGGAAGAAGACCTGTTGTTTCAGTGTCTAAAATTATGTATCTATTTGGATTGTCTAGAACAATTCTTGCTGCAATAACGCACTCTAAGTCATTCATTCTCTATCAACCCTTTTTGTAAGTTTTTGTACTAAAATCTTGCCATTTTCAGTAAATGGATTTCTGGCTTTTTCAATCTCAACAATTGAATCGTTTATATCGGCATCTGTCAAAGTGCTAACTTCATCGTAGGCATTTTGCCAAAGTTGTTTAATTAACCAGTCATAATTTGTACCAGATAAACTTGACAAGCTAACAGTAACTAACAGCAAAGATTTTAGATTAACTAGCAACTCTTTCTTATGGTCTAAGTCTAAATCGGTGTATTTGCCGTTATTAGTCAAAAATACCTCGTTTTTGAGTAATTTTTATAATATTATAGTGAGTAGTTAGTTACTGTCAACTTATTTAAGTTGGTTATAATAAAAAAGTAAAACTGGTGCAAGACGTTGAGATTAAGACACAAAACTAACCTAACCCAAAGACAGTTGGCAGAAGCTTTAAATGTAACGGTCACAACTATCAGTTCGTGGGAGAATTTAAGGCATGAGCCAAAATTAACTTTTTCTCAAATAAAGTTATTAATGCGTATTCTTAATTGTTCTTTTGAAGATTTAGCCAAGGAAATGGAAGACATACCACTTACTTAAAATCAAAAATCCGCTCAACTTACAGGAGTTGAGCGGATTTTTAGCAAACAGCGATCGTCAACTATCTCTGCTTGTATCGTCTTTTTTCAATCTTTCAGTAGTAGCACGGTATCTAGGGATGTATTCTTTACGTTAGAAATACGATGTGAACGTACATCCTTAGTTAATCTAGCTTGCTCTAGTTGGCGAACTTAAGAGCAAGTTAGGCTAATTTGCCGTGTTTCCTCTGAAAAAACAGAATAAACACATGGGTCTACAAAACACACACGAGTCTACGTATGCAATTTTACTACAAATACAATAACGACAGCCTAACTGTTCCTAATCCCGAATTAAGAGGACGGCTGCACGGTTATCAGTATGCTTCAACAGAGGAAGTCTACGAGTATTACGAAGCTTTGAAAGCTTATGTAAAACAAGGGGGAACAGGGGTTGAGCCTGATTTAAGAAGGGCTATTGATGACTTGTCTCTCGTTGAGATTATGCTTCATAGCGAGGGCGTAGATATCAGCAAAGATCAGGTAAAGTCTACCTTTAAGGAATCTATCCCTAATGAATCTATTGCTACGAGCGATCGCTTAAATCAGACTTACCACAAAGAAAAAACTATTAAGGAGTTAGAGGCTGAAATTCTTGTAGCAGCTACGAGCAAAAACTTTAAGCTTGCCCTAACCAAAGTCGCCGCCGCCAATAATCTTTATTTTGACGCAGTGGAAGCGATCGCAAAATCGCTCTTGCACGATAAGGGATTGAATAGCCAATACGACTTAGATAAGACGGAATACCAACGTTGCATAAATGAAATTCGTGATCTTGAATTGCAAATAGGAGATCCAGGTGAGAAGCAGTGGAAAATGCAGGAATTAGCGAAGAAGTACAAGCGATCACGGCGCGACCTGGTAGAAACCTACTGTAAATCATTAATCGCTCAACAGTTACCTGATCCGGTCAACCTAAAAACTTTGCAGGATAAATATGGTGATCGCCGTCAATGGGTGCTACGTGGTTGGATACCTAAAGCTGCTTTGGTTCTTTTACACGCGCATGGCGGCACTGGAAAAACTTTATTTGCCCAATACTTAATTAAGCTTTTGGTTTACGGACAGGATTGGCAGGAGTATAAAATGCAAGGCAGAGGCAAGGTGCTATACATCCAAACCGATACCTCTCCAGCAAACCTGATTGAATCAGTCAAGCAAGTTGGAATTGATAACGATTGCCCAATTGAATATCATATCAATTGGCAGGTAGACTACACGGCGCAGCTTTACAGGTGGATCGAAAAAAGTAGACCTGCGTTAGTAGTCATCGATTCCCTATCCTCAATCAATAGGTTTACAACCATTAGCGAGAACGATACAGAGTACGCCCGACCGATCCTTTATTTAGGCGATATAGCGCGAGAATTTGGTTGTAGTTTCCTGCTAATCCATCACTCTAATAGCGATAATAAATCACGCGGCACGAAGGCGATTAGAGCGGCAGTAGATGAGGAATGGAATTTAGAGGCAAGTAATCCTAAAGATCCCTCTGATCCCGAACGGCTTTTAACAATGCAAAAATCGAGATCACGTATGCCGATGAAATACAAACTCAAGTTTGATGATGAGAATTTTGCTTGGGATTTGTTAGAGCCAGAAGACGAGGAAGGGAATCTAACTCAAAACGGCGGCACTCGATGCTTAATAGTTGACTACCTAACCAAACATTCAGGGCAGATGTTTGGTTCTATTGACTTAGCCAGCAACCTTAGTATTTCAGAGGCAACTGTGAGAAAGGAATTACCAGGATTATATAGGGAAGGATTGATCGATAGAGAGCCAAATCCCAACTTTAGAAAGAGTCTAGGCGGTGGAGAGCCGAAACATTTTTATACAATCTATACGTAAAGTTTTCAAATCGAGTGATCCGAGTGATCCGTCGAGTGATCCGTCGAGTGATCCGGTCTTCGGATCAATTCGATCCCTCGCTCGTAAGTGTTGTAGCCCCTAAAATCGAGTGATCCGAGTGATCCGCGTTTTTTACGTTTTTTATTTTAAAAAAACAACGTTTTTTGCGGATCACTCGGATCACAAGCTGAAAAGATTACGTAGGAGGGATCGAATTGATCCGAAGACCGGATCACTCGACGGATCACTCGACGGATCACTCGGATCACTCGATTACTGAATACGGATAAAATTAGAGCAAATAAAAAAGTTAGTAGTATTTTTTACTTATAGTCCAATTTCTTTCTGCGTAAGCTTTTTTACCGCGATCGGTAAGAGACCAATAACCAAATGGATAAAAATCAATTCTGATCACAGAATCTCTCACATTCTGTCTTTCAACTATTCCTCTGTTTTTTAACGCTCTCAATCTCTGAGTTATTTCTGTTGCTGAATACTCTATTGGATAACTATTGTCTAAAATCTGCTTAATGTACTTGGATCTAAGTGCCTTGCCTTCATGCTCTGCCAAAGTGCTTAGGATTAAGTAATTTAACTCAGTTTGGTGTTTTTCAAATGGTTTCATCCGTCTTAACCTTGCTTAAAGTTTGTTCGTATAATATCTAAAAGTCGCATAAATGCAAGCTAAAATCAGCTTGAAGTGACTGCAAACTCGTAGAGCATGGAAGCTGAAAAAACAACGAAACCCGAACAAACAACTTTTAGCCGCAAATATTGCGATCGCAGAAGTAGAGAATATTTACTAGAAAGTGAAGTAGAGAGTGTGATTAACGCGGCTAAAAAGAGTCGGCACGGGCTAAGAAACAGTACGCTAATACTTTTATCCTATCGGCATGGCTTGCGCGTCAGCGAAGCTATAAGCCTCAAATGGGAAGATTTAGACTTAATTCTAGGCACAATCCATATTAACAGGCTAAAGCGTGGCAAATCTGGCAGACATCCCCTAAAAAAAGTAGAGATAATCGCACTGAATAGACTACGAAAACAAGCGACTAAAGAAAGTCGCTATGTCTTTACTTCACAGTTGGGATTGCCTTTAAGCGATCGCTCTTGCGAGAAGATGATCGAGAACGCAGGGATTGTTGCTAGTTTGCCGTTCCCGATTCATCCCCACATGCTAAGGCATAGTTGCGGATACACGCTTGCAAATCAAGGAATTGACACGAGGACGATCGCTGAATACTTGGGGCATACATCTTTAAATAATGCCTATCGGTACACTGCGATCGCTCCTGGACGCTTTGAAGATTTTTGGAGTGATTAAGTATTACTCATAGTCTATTGATTCATCTAGTTCAATAAACATACAGCCTACAGCTTGATGAAACATATCTTTAGCAGTGTTTAAAACTTTAGTTCTTCCTAGTTCTCTTTCCTCTTTACTATGCAAGTTAGTACAAACAATATAAGTATCTAGATGCAGTCTGATAACGCTGTAAGTAGTTTTGATTACATAGCTATCTATTATCGTGGTAGATAGTCCAGTACAAGTATTATTAGTCATTGTTCTTTATCCTCAAGGTTGTGGGTTGTGGTATGATAAAAATCTTAAAAACTGGTTAGTTAGACGGGTAAAAATACCCGTCTATTTTATTTAGCAGTCGCTAAATACATAAACACAGCGTCCACCCTTACCATTAACCGCTACGCTATAGTATCCATCCATAAACAAGTCATTAGCATATTTTTCGTAATCAATATAATTAGCTAAATGTTCGGGTACGTCCATACATTCGTCAAAAAATTCTGTTGCAAAATCTAACTCGCTATCATGTTCACCGCGATAAGCATCTTCAAAACCTTCTACAGTCGCGTATTCAATCCCAACATTATTAGCATAGGCAACATAAGGCGCTCCATGTTCTTCGATAATTTGAGCAAGTTCACTAATTTTTTTAATTGATTCATATTCACCAATAGATAAGCCTAAAAATCCTTGATAATCATGTATTGCGTGTTCTTCTGCATCCTCTTGATGAGAGTAGGAAAGCATATAATTAATATCGCTTTGGATATCATCAGTATCTTGGGTAGCATCTACCCACATACCATGTAAGCGACCGTTATTGTAAGAAGCTAGGCAAGCTACATAAATGCAAGGCTTATCAAAATCTACGTCACGATGAACCATAGGAAGCTTGCAAGATTGATTAATGAAGCAATAATCATCGTGCTGTATGTCAGAGAGTAGGATTGCTTGCGCTATAGCTGTAGAGTCAGTAAAGTAGAGCAAATTATCATTAATCAATCCATCTCTTAGATAATAGTTTACAGTCTCAGCTTGGGCATTATTGCGAAACATAATCCCCTTAGTATTTTTTCTGGCAATACCGATAAAAGTTGAAAGTTGCATAACTCTAGCCTTAAAAACTGGTTAGTCGATAAACTTATTTATTAGCTTAGTTGCATAGTAAGAGCAGTTTAGTAATAGAATCAAGTGCTATAGCATGAGATAAACTTATAACGCATATAAGTTATAGCTATAGCATAATGCTTGACTTTAGTTATAAACTTTGAGATTATGTATATAAGCTAATAAACGACAAAACGAACCATGACAACCGAATACAGCAAGGCGACTAATGAAAGCTTCACAGATGCCGTCTACACATCTTGACTAAAGCTTAATCAAGGCGGCGTAACCACCATACAAGCGATTACAGAAGATATGCAGATAACCCCTAAAGAATTTGAGGATAGTTACATCTCACTAGGATTTAACGCAGGTTTCGAGCTTTTCGCCTCTAGAAACATCGGTAAAAACCTTGTGATAATTAATAATCGTAGGGTATCCCATCTTATGTTTCATAATCGCTAGAAGCAGTCACTAAGGCTAAGTTTATTACTTAGCCTTAGCATTTAACCATAGGTAGCTTAACTACTAAACACATAAAGCAAGGAGAACAAAATGATTAGCACTTTTGAGATAGATAGCAGATTATACTTTGACAAAAACTTAGTTTGTATCGGTAGCATGAATCAAGTGCCAAGTTTTAGCGGTAATTATTACGCTAGTGAGTATTTTTGCTTGCCATCTGACTACAATCCTATAGGACTGCCATCAAGTGAAATTGAGGTAGCAAGCATAGCAGAAATAAAGCGCAGAGAATCAAATAACAAGTAAATTATTGTACCTACCTTAATCGGTAGGCTACAGTGTTTTATTAATACTGTGTAATGTACTAATAAATGCTAAGTTTGCAATTGTTCACAGTTACATTATTGTAGCTAGTGATTAATAAATACTCTACCTACCTTAATCGGTAGGCTACAGTGTTTTATTAATACTGCTTTTACACACTACATAGGTACATAATCATGATTATTGCAGTTAGACCGCAACCCCTAGGACACTTAGAGTTAGAGCCTGTAGGCTATCAAGCTAAGGAGATAGTAAGACAATCAAATAAATACGATGGTACTTGTACTGTCTACTTACAAGGAGAACAAGAAATAGAAGATTTTTTAAATAGTCTACCTACTGACATTGTGCAAGATATACAAAATCGGTGCAGAATAGATATTGATATAGATGAGCATACTTATAGGCATATGCTAGGCGGACAAAGCGATTAATAGATATTGTACCTACCTTAATCGGTAGGCTACAGTGTTTTATTAATACTGTCCTAACCAATTTTAAAAGGTAATTATGACACTTATCACTGCTAACTCAAATCTAAGCTTCTATGCTACTAATCGAGAAAATTGTGATTATGAATTAGCACGTACTCACAAAAATAGCTTAGAATTATCCGATTATTTCATAGGGCATAAGTTTAATATCATATTTGAGAGTGAGTCAGGGATTGAAGTTCAAGATATTTTGTACGGCAAAAAGAAATTTTTTATAAGAAGAAGTGAGTGTCAATGCTTTGATTTTGAGTAGATAGTAAGTATTAGCGGTAAGCTATTAATTATCGGTAATTAATAGCTTATTTGTCAGCAACAGTGCTACAGTAATAAAATTATTCGAGGATGGCAAGATGGCAAAAGTAGGTAAGAACATCGAGAATTATCAGCACGTTGGAGATTACGATTGGCGCGAAGCAGTAGCATTAGGAAAAGCAGGAATACTGACTGTTAATCCTCATCCTGATATGCTCACGCCAAGAGGGCATCAAAAAGATATTAGTAATGCTGCAAGTCAAACATATATAAAGGTGTCATTTGATGAAGACTACGTTCTAGACTTTTGGCATAGAAAAATCATTCTAGGGCTAGAGTTCATGCAAGGCAACGACCTAGATATAACTCAATACTCAAAGCTAAATGATAAGCTAATTGCTTATAGCCGTACTGAAAAAAGTAGAGAGAAGGACGCTGAGTTATTGCAAGACGCGAAAAACGCTTCCGATAAGTATGGGCAAACTATTGATTACTGGCTAGATACTTATAGAAATGCTGCCAGCGTAAATGCTGAGAAAGCAGCTAATAGCACTGAGAAAACAGCTAATGGCAGCAATAATAAGGCTAAAGAAAAAGTAACGGCATAGTCTGTTATAATAAGCTTAACCTGTGATGCCATAAGGCGTTGACTACCCGCAAGGCGTTGAAAACTTTTAATCTCCAAAAGTTTGGTAATGGGCAAACTAAACCTTTGATGCCACAAGGCGATTAATAAACCCCTCAAAGCACTTATAGATACTTTGAGGGGTTTGTTATTTCTGTAGGCTGGCAGATTCAATATAAGGTGTAATTTCCTTGCGGATAACTTCGCTCATTGTTGTGCCATGCGCCATGCACCAAGCGTCAAACGCAATTTTATCCTGCTCAAAAACCATAACTTGGATCATTGCCGATTTTGTTCGGTTTAGTTTCTTTTTAGGCATCTCTCTAACAACAAATATCTATATACATATAAGTATACTTTAGAATCTGCAATACTACTGTATCTAGATAATTATAATGGTATGATAAATGATATTAGAAGGCGATCGCCACGTATGGAAACCACGCGATCACCTCTTTTACACCCACAACCAAGGGGCTTATATGGCTCACACTAGCATCGATTTTGACCAAGATCAACGCCTATCAAGCTGCGAAACCTTAGAGCAATTGCGCTTAGAGGGAATTGGAGACGCGCTAAATTTGCGACTGCCACAACAAGCGCAAGTGCCTTATCTAGAGGGATATTGCGAGGGAATGCGACTTAATGCCGATCGTCCAGCTAGGACGGTTGTACTACCTGTACTAACTCAAGAGATAAAGGAGTATCCGCTAGTGTGTGGGCAATGCACCCATCTAGTTGATGGAGTTTGCAAAATTAAGTCTACAAGAAGGAGCGCAGATCGATACGCTTGCGATTGCGTGAATTGCCAAAGTTAACGAATTAATGCAGGAGAGTTTTTAAAATGGCTGATTTATCTGATTTGCTTACAATGGAACTGCTTTTAGCTTATGCGCTTGCGTGTAAAAAATTAGCTAAAAATTGCGAAAAAACACCAAAAGAAATAGAAGCAGAATTACGCGCAGAATCTAAAATATCGCTTGAAGACAGTAAAATTTCTCGTACTGACTTAGAGGCAATGATGCGATCGGTCATGCGAGATTCAGAAACATAACACTAACTAAGCTAATTCTAGTTTTCAAGGCTAAGATTAGCTTAGTTTATTTGTACTATTCAATGCCGGAACCAACACTAACTCAAATCTTCGGGGCGGGGGCTACTCAAAGCGCCACAGTATTAACAATAGCTAAAGCGGATCTAGCCGCCGTCGGTCTAACTCCCAGTGAAACCAATACAGCAGAAAGCTTGTTTGTTGCCCTGCTACTTTTAGCTAAACAATACCTAACTGTAACTAATCAAGAATTGAATGCTGATCAAAGCATTACTTTAGCAGAACAGGATTTTGACTTTCAAACCTTAGTAACTAGAAACAATGTGACATATAGGCAAAGTACCTATACAGCAAGACTACGAAGATTAGATACTGCCAACGTAATAGATCCAAATGATTATTAAGGATGGAACGGCTAACACTACAACAAATCTTTGGGGTTAACGTCAGTCAGGACACTACTAATTTGTATATTAATAAGTTAGATTTTCCTAAACTGGCTAATAATTTTGAGAATCGGGGGGAATCTTTATTAGTAGCAATCCTTCTAAATTTACATAGCAATTTTGAAGGTAGCGTATCTGATGAAAACAACAATGTTCTTACTGACGAACTTAACAGACCGATTACGTTTATCAATCTTAATTTATATGAACTGCTAAACGTTTTCTACTGGAAGCGTCAGTTCCTACAAGCTAAAATTGTGGATACCTTCGTAATAGAGAGTAATGAAATATAACCAATATACAGAACTTACAAGCTTAGTAGATGATGATGTTTTATTAATCCAGGAAGGAAGCACATTAGCACTTAGGAAAGTTAAGCTATCTACTTTAAAGCAGTATATAGGTGTAGCAACTACCCCAACACCTGCAACTATTCCAATTGGCTATGTTAAATGGTATAGAGGTGATTCTGTAATTTTAGATAGCAATAATAATATTGCTCAAGTAGTAGATAAAAGCACAGGTAATAATCTAACTCCCTATAGCGGAAATACTACTCTAGTTAAAAATGCTATAAATGGTCAAGATGCAATTACTTTTAATAATTCAGCAATGAAACATATAGCTGAATCTTATGCCGCTAAAACTATTTTTATAATTTATAGATCGAGAAATTCAGTTAACTATACTGATTATGATATGTTCTTTCATTTTCTAGGCAACGGTAATCCTATAAAAGTGCCTCTAAGTAACGAGCATATTTATTTATCAGGTAAGACAGCATCAAACTATGTTATAGGTTCTGACACTACTACAAAAGTTTACAGAGATAACTCATTACAGAATACAAGTGATTTCACTGTTTTCAATACTCAGACTAACTCCTATGCAGGTATCCCACCAGGAACTTTTAACGAGTTTCATTTATTAGAAATGGAGCAATCATCGTCATCAATAGGGACAAAAAATATGATAGTTGGGGCGGATAATTATACAGCAGTAAGATATCTAAAAGACACGGATATAGCCGAATTAATCATATATCCAACTATATTGTCTACAACAGATAGAACCTCCATCCTTGCCTATTTTAAATCAAGATATAACTTCAGCTTTTTATAATTATTTAAAATATGACTACCTATACCTACTGTAAAGTTACTGATACTAAAGCCACAGTTACTTATACTTTTGAAGATCCCACCCCTACAGCAAAAATATTTGTTAGCAAATATCCACCTATTGTAATTACTACTGAAGAATTGTCACCCAAGTTTGTAGGCGGTCAATGTAATATGCCTTATAAATTACTTTATCGAAATTACACTAAACCGCCTTTTGGTAATTATTTTACTTATCATGAACATGGGCTTTATGGCCCTATCAGGTCAATCGAATTAGCTATTGAACCCGCCCCAAATGATCCAGGGTATGTTTTTACTGTTGTACATCGCGGTACGGCTACGGCTCAGGAAGATATAGCTACTAAAGTATTTGGTAGCTATATAGTTTATGGACATACAGAATATTTAGGTATAGCAACCATACCCGTTAACGGTATGAGTCCACCTGATGATTGTGGTAATTATGAGAAATCATTATGTAAGATAACTATAACAGATTCAAAAAATCAAACCTATAGCGATATAGGTGATTGTCCTATAACCTTTAACGTTACTTGTGGTGAAGAATGCCCACCGGGTACAACTAAATGTCGTTCGACTAATTACCCCGGTTATTGTTGCTTGCCATGTGAACCAACGAAGCAATCAATTATAGGCATAAAGAATATAGTGAAAAGCGTTAACAAGGGGACTGTTAGTAATGGCTGATTGTTGTGCAGAATTAAAAAGCGAGTTATCTCTATTACGTGCTGAAGTATCTAAACTAAAGAGTATAGATGAAGAAGCAATAATTAATAAAGCTGTTGATAGAGCTAAAAGAAAATTATTACCACTTATAAACCAAGCTCTCTCGATAGCCTCAAGTGCTAAAGAATTAGCTGATACTGCTTATGCTTTTGCTAGAACAGTAGAGAAAATAGCTAAAGCCGCAGAAGCTACAGCCAAAGCAGCTAAAGCTATAGCTGATTCTCTACGATCATTAACAAAATTAATACCCTTTATACCTACCATAATTGCACTATGTGCTATAGCGGGTCTAATTTTGGGGTTTGCATCACGGTTAGCCAATGCTGAAGCTCGAATTAGTGTATTAGAAGGCGCGATAAATAATATATTTTCCATAATCGGCAGCATTATTAATTCGGTAATGCGGTTGCAAAATGAACTAGCAAACTTAAAATTGCGCCCTGGCCCCAAGGGAGATAAAGGCGATCATGGTATTGATGGCAAGCCAGGTTACACCCCTGTAAAAGGCAGAGATTACTTTGATGGCAAGCCAGGTAAGGACGGCTATAGTCCTGTTAAAGGTAAAGACTACCATGATGGTGAGAAAGGGGAAGATGGTTATACACCAATTAAAAATAAAGATTACTACGATGGTAAAGAAGGTAAAGAAGGATACACCCCTATAAAGAATAAAGATTACTTCGATGGGCGTATAGGCAAGGATGGTTACACACCTGTTAAGGGTAAAGATTATAGAGATGGAGAAAAGGGCAAGGATGGTTACACACCTGTAAAAGACAAAGATTACTTTGATGGCAAAGAAGGTAAACCAGGTTATACACCTGTAAAAAATAAAGACTACTTTGATGGTGTACCAGGAAAAGTAGGATATACACCTGTTAAAGGTAAAGATTATTTTGATGGCAAAGAAGGTAAAAGCGTTAAGGGTGATAGGGGTGAGCAAGGCGTACCAGGTCAAACTATTAAAGGTGATAGAGGAATACCAGGTGAAAGAGGTTTACAAGGAGTACCAGGTAAAGCAGAAATGCCAACAGATTTAAGCCCAGTGCTAAGTGCAATTGCTTCATTGAGTGCCAAGGTAACTATAGTCAGTAAGCAAGTAGATATAATACATGAATCAGTTAACATTGAAATCGATGGCAGTATAGGTAGTGAATCATGTGCAAGTGGTATAGAACCCTTTGCTTATAGTGGGTTAGGATTGGTTGGCATACATAATCAAGTAGTTGCTGTTGCAAGTGTAATAGGCAGACTACATGAGGATGTATGCAATATTTATAATGGTGCAGGTGGGGAAGAAAACACACCTGAAGAAGTAGACCTGATAAAAAGAATATACCAAATAGTAGGTGGTGATGTTTTCTTCCAGGGTACTAACACTACAGCGCCCAGGTTTTTAACTAGACCAGAGGTAGCTATTAGAGCAGATGCTAACACGCTATACAATGACGATGAGTCAAGTGAAGGTACATTAGTATGTAACAACCTAATAGATATGATTAATATATCGAACTCTGTTAGTTATTATAGGATGGGGCTACATGAACTTCCTGCATCTTTACCAGAATCACTAATTAGCAAAGATGAGGGCTTTTTAGGCAACTTAATACCGAATGAGAACAAAGATATACGCACCCTTACTAAATATGTTACTTGGTTTGTAGAAAGGTTTGACGAGGTAGTTGGTCAGTGGGAAATTCCAATTGAAATTAAAGATAGTGACCCAAGTAAACCGGGCGACCAACCAGTAGGCATTAAGTTACCAAACATAGCCGAAGCTATTGCTGAAATGTTTATTCTGTGCTTTCAGACTAACTTAAACTCTGAAACTTTATTAAACATGACTATGCGAGTAATGGGTGATGGAGCAGCAGATAAAAAGCAAAATTTTGTTAGCTATAAACTACTACAGTCACTAACTGATTGGGTAGGGTATAAGCAAAAAGATATCAACATGAAGATGCCTTTACTGTTTACCCTAGGTAAAACTAAGTTTGAAGATATTTTAAAGGAAAGCGAAGAAGATGTAGCCGTTGTGGAGTTTGACGAGAAGTTTGGGTTAGAGGCTGATTTAATGCGATTCCGAGAAGCAGCAGCTATGCTTGCAGCAGTACACAAACGGAAAATAAATCCTAATGCAGACATCAAACCCCAAATTATGAAGTACCTATTAGACCTACTAACAAAAACTAATAAAGTAAATAAAAACGAGGATGATGACGATTTTGAGCAGTTCTTAAAGGATGTGGAAGTAGGCTTTACTACTGCACCAGGTATGAAAGATGCAGTCAATCCTTATGGCAGACCGTTTACACAGCGCCCAAGGGTAAGGGATTTAAACGACTATAAGCCACCTACGGATACCTAAAATAAAATGGCTATATCTTTAACACTTGCTAGTATGGCTTCAAGAGCAGTACGCACAACATCAACTCAAGGCGAAAATGTAAGACGAATCGCCACTACTGGAACAGCTAGGGAAGATGACGGTGAAGGAGGATTTTTCGATATTGCTAGTGGTGCTTTAAAGTTTGGAGCATCCCTACTTAGTGCTGTATGGAAAGGATTAGGATTTATAGGTTTTTCCTTTAGTGCATTGTATGGGCAACTCCAAAGAGGGGTTTTGTTTATATGGAATTTCAACTGGAATACATCTGATGCTCAAATAAATGAGCAAATAAAAC
>MWWK01000029.1_pt1 | contig 19394 bp, 16 predicted proteins | sample 1047241 | NCBI WGS metagenome assembly MWWK01 (sample SAMN06349964, study PRJNA376086) | soil metagenome | isolation source: BG12-3 sample Antarctic (ecotone) soil | place: Antarctica | reverse complement strand
GATGCGTCCGCGCCAGGCGGCTTGACCGCGCGTGAGCAAGCAAGGTAAATAATCCTTCTCCGCACTCGTCCTTTGCGTGCCTGCTCACGCCGTCCGAAATCTTTGCTCATCTTCACCGAAATACGCAGGAGCACCGGCGACCACTATTGACGCCGGACGAAGTTATGCGAATCGGAGAGGATGAGGCGATCATCAGGACGGGCAACCGGCGACCGATGAAGCTTGCTAAAGGCTACTATGATGAGCCGCCGCGAACGGCGAGCGCGGGCGCGTTAGGAGCAGCCAAGTTGTTAGAAAGCGCGCCTACACTAAATATAGAGGGCACTGTTAGAAGAAAGTGAGACACTATGAGCTACATCCCAAAAACAGTTAGTGAAGTAGTCCTAGAGTACATCGGCAAGACAACTTTCCTTCCTGCCATACAACGAGAATTTGTATGGGAAACTGAGGGCATTGAGAAGCTGTTTGATTCTCTAATGGAAAACTACCCAATCAGTTCATTTCTTTTCTGGAAAATTAGGGAAGAAAATAAGAAACTGTGGACAGCCTACAATTTCATCAGCGACTTTGATAAAGAAAAACCGCATAACTCTGAAGCCAATCTAGCAGGCATCAATCGAGATATTTATCTTGTCCTTGACGGTCAGCAACGCCTAACCTCTTTGTATATTGGTCTGAAGGGTTCTTATCGCTTTTTTTACTATAACTGGAAAGAAACAAAACTTTATCTAAACCTGTTCAAAGAGCCTGTTAGAGGTGAGAATCCAGAGGAACTAACCTATCAATTTTCTTTCCGAGAAAATGACAAGCCAACCCCCAAAGACCCAAGACCTCAATACTGGTATTTGGTTGGGAACATCTTAGACTTCGACACAACCAAGAAAGCTAGAGATGATATAAAAATCAAGCTAAAAGGAATTGCTGACGAGTCTCTAAAAGAGAATGCACTTAGTTTAGTTGAGGAGCTTCATTCCAGACTCTTTACTGAGAAACTTATCAACTTCTATGAAGAGAAATCTGATGATTACGACAAAGTGGTTGAGATTTTCATTAGAGCTAATACAGGGGGAAAGAAGCTAGAATACAGCGATATTCTTCTTTCAACAGCAACAGCTAAGTGGAAGAACTTGAATGCTAAAGATGAGATTCACAATTTTACGGATGAAATAAACTCCATTGGGGCTGGATATAACTTTGGCAAGGACTTCGTTCTTAAAGGGTGCTTATATCTAACTGACGACCTCCCTATTCAATACAAGGTGAAAAACTTTAACAAGACAAACCTTGAGAAAATCGAAGACAATTGGGAAACCATTAAGTCGAACATTGAGACAACTGTCAAACTCATTAGCAGATTCGGTTTTAATGACAAAAACCTAGTCTCAACAAACGCTCTACTGCCGATTTCGCTATACCTAACTAAGCTAGGAAAGAAGAACTTTTTTGAGTCAACTGAGCAGTTTGATGTAGCTAACAAGTTGATAATTCAAAAGTGGTTAGCAATCGCTTTGCTGAAGAATGTATTTGGCGGTTCTTCAGATACGACATTGAAGAACTTGGAAGATACACTTAATGAGCAGACCGACCTCTCTGTTTTTCCCTATGAAGCAATAAACAAGAAACTCAACATAGAGCCAAATTTCACAGACACAGAGATTGGGAATTTATTGACAACGAATTACAGCACTAAGTACAGCTATCTCATTCTTTCCCTTCTTTATCCAGATAGAGACTGGGTAGACAACACCTATCACGAAGATCATATTTTTCCAAAATCGGAATTCACAGCCCGAAATCTCACCAAGAGAGGGTATGATTCAAGTAAGGTTGTAGAGTATCTGAAGCATTACAACACCGTAGCCAATCTTCAACTCCTAACCGACAGAGAAAATCTTGAGAAGAAGGCTAAACCTTTTGATGAGTGGTTTCCAACAAGAGACAGCAATTTCAAGAGCAGACATTCCATCCCTTCTATAAGCGACTATAAATTTGATAACTTTATCGAATTTATTGAGAAGAGAAGAGAGGTTATTAAGGCAAGGCTAAAATCAATTTCCATGTAAAAATCATTGAAGGTTAGCAGCATGAGACAACCACAATAGCTTGTGCTTCATACTTTCGTGAGAAACACCCGTCAATTGTCACGACGCGGCTTTGAGAGTGCGATAGGCGATCACTACATCTTGTGCTTTGATGCTCGAAAATGAGAGCCGCGATGAGCACCGACACAGGGACGAAATAAAGGGCGTCCGATAAGTCCTTTTATGTTCTAGGAGTAAGAAAATGATTCAATCCAGCGCGAGCAACGACGCGACAAGCGGCATCATTGTTTTCGTAGTAATGGGGTTTGTAATACTCGTCATCGTTGCCACAGTGCGCCAGTCGCAAGCGAGAACACGCGCGCTTAGAGAGGGCAAACAGAATTACCTAGACTCACTGGAAAAGTTGAAGCACAGTCCAACGAACGCCAACTTACGACAACGCACGCTTGAACTTGGGAGACACTATTCAAACCTCACGCGCAACAAGCAAGGCGTGACTGTCTTCGATGAAGTCGCGCTATCAAACGACATTGGCGCAGCGTGCGCCGGTGCTGGAAGTGCGAATGCTGCTGCTGTGCGCTCTGCGCCACTAAAGAACATCGTTGCATCAAACAAGTCATCTATGGAAGAGCGATTAACAAAGCTGTTAGAACTCAAGTCTAAAGGTCTGATAACCGAACAAGAGTATGAGTCCAAACGAACGCGAATTTTAGATGAGGTTTGAAATATACCAATAGTTAGCCGATAAGTCTGATAAGCCCTATTATGTTATGGCGTACCAGTAGAGGGCTGTTGATTAGTTAGACTTTGACAAGCCGCGTTTTCAAACTCCGCTTCATAGTCGGTGCATTTTCCGTTGGTGATCTCGACAATGGCCTTGCCTTGCGCGTCGGGTATTACCTTAGTTTCTTCCGATAGTCCATCCCGGTTGCTTTTGAGAACCACATGCGCGTTGCTATTAGGGGACGGCGCTGTACATTGGAAGGCGCATCTAGTCGGCTTGGAACCTTGATAGAAGCTATACACAAGCCACAATCCTCCCCCAACAAGAATAATTCCAAGAACCACCGCTAGCCAGAAACCTACCGTGCTGTCTGCTTCTTCCATAATTTTCTGTCCTGAAGTTTTCGCTCTAGCACATTAGGGAATGCACTTTAATTCCCTTCCTTTGCAGGCGCGTGATTTTAACGCAACTAATGAGTGAACGGGGATGCCAGCTTTGGGAGCGGCATCCCCGTTCTGATTCGGTCACTGTCCTCACCCCAGCAACCGATGAGCAGAAGGATTAACCAACTGCCCGGTTGCCCCGCATAATAGACAAAGCGCGGATAAGGCGCAAGAGACGGCGAAAGGAGGCCGCGCGGCTTGGTTTCTTTCGTGCCCTTCGGAGATTTCCTCTTCGACTTGGCGAAAAACCTTTAATGTCGCGGAAACAATGGTGTATAGTTCCCCCGGACACACGACGACCGTGCCGCCTTGTCCTCATGGCAGCCTACTAAAAATTAGCTGAATTGTTATCCCGACTAGATGAGGGACAACACGCTTTGCAGTAAGGTGAGCGCGATCTCCGTCAGGGTATCCCCTTCCGATGTGGAAGCGGTTCCATCCGTCCAAATTACGCCATCAGCTTGCGGTGGAGTCGTGTCCATATGAATTATGCCGTTTGTTGACGGTGGTGGTGGCGGCGGAGTCCTGTCTGTCCAAATTATGCCGTCACCAGCGAAGGCGGACGTGGAGAACACAATCGCCAAGACCAGCGCGGCGAGCGCATTTCGATAGCTTTTCATCTCTTCTCTTCCTTTCGAGGTAATTGGTGAAACCAGTCCATCCTGGTTTTAATTTGCGGCCTATCCCACTGATAGGACGCGGTTTCAGCCTGCCTGAACAAATTTTAGCAAGCACAAAGAAAGCGAGTCCTCACATGACTTTAGCCGAAACCTTATTGCAGCAGTTGGAAAACCGTGCGTTGAGCCGCGACGAGCGGGCGCAGCTTCAATGCCGGATAGCGGCGGACTTCGAGCACAGAGGCCAGTACGACTCGGCGCGTGACGCGCTCGCCGAATTGTGGCAGGGCATCGGCGAACGTCCTGCACTCGAAGGGCTATCCGAGTTGACAGCAGGAGAGGTACTTTTGCGCGCCGGTTCGCTCTCCGGTTATCTCGGCAGTGTCCGGCAGATTGAAGGAGCGCAAGACGCGGCCAAAGATTTAATCAGCGAAAGTATAACGCGCTTTCAAGCAATGGGAGAGACGGCCAGAGTAGCCGCCGCGCAGAGCGAACTTGGATTCTGCTATCGTCGCGCCGGAGCATATGACGAGGCGCGGCTGGTTTATAAGGAGGCACTCAAGAGGCTGGCTGACAGCAGCGAGAAAGAGCTACGGGCTAAGATATTACTGCGACTTGTCATCGTTGAATCGTTAAGTGGCCGATATAATGATGCGCTTCGCATATTGACAGATGAGACGAGGTTCTTTGAAGAAAGCACCAATGATTTCCTCAAAGGAAAGTTTCATAGCGACCTAGCTTGTACTCTTACGTGCTTAGGCCAAGCCGAAAACCGTTTGGATTACATAGACCGCGCCATCATCGAGCACACCGCCGCATCCCACTATTTTGAGCAGGCCAGACACATCAGCTACCGTGCGAGCGCCGAGAGCAACTTAGGGTTTCTACTCTACACCATTGGGCGTCACGAAGAGGCACATGAACACTTGAATGCTGCACGTCGCTTATTCGCCGACGTGCAGAACAAGGGGCGGATCGCGCAGGTGGATGAAACGCGCGCCCGTGTCCTCATGGCACAGGGCAAAATGCGCGGAGCCGAGAGCGCGATCCGCGAGGCCGTGCGCGTGCTCTCCAAAGGCGGCGAGCAGGGTTTATTAGCTGAAGCACTCACCACGCAAGGCCGCATCCTCTCCAAGCGTGGTAACTTCATCGAATCGCTCAACACATTGCGCCGCGCCGCCGATCTCGCCGAGTCAGCCGGAGCACTCGAAGATGCCGGACGCGCTTTGCTCTCGTTGATTGAAGAACACGCTGATCACCTCGCCGAGCACGAACTGTTAGAGACTTACGAGCGCGGACATAACTTGCTCAGAGAGACGCAGGACGCCGAAACGATCTCACGCCTGCGCGCCTGTTCCATCCGCATCGTGTCCGCGCGTCGCGCGTCCTTATCACAGCGACGAGTCCGCAGCCTCGTAGATTTTTGGGCGAACTTCAATCTTACCGAGCGGGTACACGCATACGAGGCGAGATACGTGCGGCGGGCTTTGATAGACGGGCAGGGGAGCGTCACGCGCGCCGCGCGTCTGTTAGGTTTGCATTATCATGGCACGCTCGCGGCCATGTTAGAGGAAGGAGGCAGACATAAAGACCTCGCACACTTACGCCTCCCACCCGAAACGCGCAAGCAAAGCATCATCAATCGCAATAGCCGCCGCCCGCGCACTAAAGCGCGCACCGTCAAAATTCTCTGCGTCGAAGATCATCAGGTGGTGGCTGACGCGCTGAAAGAAACATTAGAGGAACTCGGCTGGACGGTCGAACTATGCGCCGACGGAGCGGAGGCCATGCGCAAGATTGAAAGCAAATCACGCTATCATCTGTTTATCCTTGATAACCAATTACCCGGCAAGGATGGCTTAGACCTCGCGCGCCGGGCGCGTCAGCTTCCCCATCGGCGACGCACGCCGATCATCATGTTGTCGGCGAGCGATGTTGAGCGAGAGGCATTGCGCGCAGGCGTCAATGCTTTTTTGCGGAAGCCGGAGGACATCGGGCGACTGACTACAACGGTGACGCGACTCCTGACTAAAGACACTATCAGCAAGCAAATAACCGAATCGGGAGCGCATGAAGGGTGAAGCTGCGACTCCCGTTAGCACGTCCGTTTATGGGGGAGCGGACTGTGTCGAGAGGCAGCTACATTGGGGGGAAAGGTTGGCAGCGTAGCCACTTCAAAATTCAAGTTGCAGGGTGCGGACGTGGCCGCGAATCTACGCCCATCCTGCCAGCGCGGTTTCGTTGGCATAAGGACAACGAGCCGCGCAGCAGGTCGCCGCGCTTCACTTTTGAGAGTTGCGGCGGCCTCGCAATTTTTAAAGGTGCGAAGCCCGCGAAACGAAGCCGCGAAATATCTTGCCGGACTTCGCACCTTATGTTAAAACCCCTTATTATGAGCCTAAAGAAAAAAGACGCTGCCGCGATTCTTGGAATCTCCACCCGCCAGATTGAGAACTACGCCCGCGTCGGACGCATCACCGTTCGGAAGGAGCGAGGCAAGACCGGCGATATATCGGTCTATGACGAGGACGAGATAAAACAACTAAAAAGCGAACTGGACGCGAAGCGCGGAGTGATTCAGGCCGCTGTAGTGCGCGAGTCAGCACCGGACGGCGAGGCCGAGCCGAACGGCAACGGCCATAGCCCCGAAAGCTCCGAAGCCATACGCGCCTTTGCTTCGCAGCTTTCGCGCCTTTCTCCACAGGAGTTTATAGCCCAACTCGCCGACGCGATCTTGACACAGGCCGAGCAAAGACAGCAGAGGCAGCTTGAGGCAGGGGGGGACGAGCAGGAACAGAGCCAGCAGAGGCCGAAGAAACGCCGTAACGACCCCGACCAGCCGACCATCAACGAGCTTGCCGCAAAGCCTCTTTTGACGCGATCTGAAGCTCAACGCTACACCGGATTGAGCAGGCAGCTACTACGAGAGGCCGTCACATCGGGCAAGGTAAGCGAGGTAAAGCTAGGCCATGCGTACCGGATGAAGCGAGCAGAACTTGATAGCTATGTGGCCGCTTTATGAGGCTGAATCTTGCCACGTACTTACGGGAGCGGAGGCCATGCAATTTGGCGAGAATCTACACCTCCTGTAGATTCTACACCCCGCGTAGATTCCGCAAGTACCACGTAGTTACGGGAGCGGGATCACGTAGTTACGGGAGCGGGATCACGTAGTTACGGGAGCGGGATCACGTAGTTACGGGAGCAGAAAAACGACTTAAAGCGATGAAAGCACTTGCCTTATCAGACCCTAGACTGTATTAGACTCTTTTAGACAACAACAACAACAGGGAATTGTTGTTGCTGATTTCTTCTTTCAGAAGGGCGACTAATGGACGAGCAGCTAGAGCTAATCCCACAGAATACGATCAGGATCGAAACCGCACTCTCACGCTTTCCAGTTCACAAGCTGGCAAAGCAGCGGGGCGGCATCACCATTGACATTAGTGAGATGACCAGCACCGGAGCGATTAAAACCAAGTGGCAGGTTGATTACAGCCATAGGCATGGACAGCCCGGCGCACTCGCTTACAAGGTGGATACGCTTATTATCAATCGAAGGATTGACGACGAGCGGCCATCAATCCCAAAGGTAATCAAGCTAGGGAGTCTCAGCGAGGTATGCCGAGAGCTAGGGATGCCAGCGAGCGGCGCGAACACGAACGACGTAAAGAAAGCCCTCAAGCAAAATGCTTTTGCAGGCATCACGGCCAAACTCAGCTACAAAGCGACGGACGGCACAGAGCGCAGCATCGAAGCAGCCTTTACGCGGTATAGCGTCATTTTCACAGGCGAGAGGTTTCCAGACGGACGCAAGGCCAATGCTGTTTATATTCTTCTGAATGATATTTATCTGAAGGTGCTAAATGAAGCGCAGACCCGCCCCCTCGATTACGATTACTTGCGTGATCTCCCGCCGACCGCACAACGATTTTATGAGCTAATAGGCTTTCAGATTTACGCCGTCCTAAAGCACGAGCGCCCACGTGCGAGGCTGTCATATTTCGACTTTTGCACCCGCGCCCCGCAGACTCGCTATCTGGATTGGGAGCACGTCAGAAAGCAGATGTATAAGGTTCACGCCCCACATCTTAAATCTGGATATTTGGCAAAGGTCGAGTTTCAGGAGCAGCAGACCGCGAGCGGAGAACCGGACTGGATAATGCTTTACACGCCCGGTCGAAGGGCGCAGGCCGAGTTTCAAGAGGCCAGCAGAAAGCCCCGCATACTACCGCGACCGCAAGCCGCGAAAGCCACGAAACCGAGCTACGAAAGCCCCGCACTCCCGCCAACGGCCACGACCGAGCCGCCACCCATCGCGCCGATCAGCGAGGCCGACGATGCCAGCGAGCAGCTTCTGAGCAGGCTAATGAGATTCCATCTGGCAGAGACGACGGCCAGAGAATTAGTCAGGGATTATCGAAAATCGGTTGAACTTCAGCTACGAGCTTTGCCCCACCGCAACACAGGGAAAATCAAAGACCTCGCATCATGGCTGGTAAAAGCCATCCGAGAGGGCTACGAACTTCCCGACCAGATGAAACACACCCTAGAAAAAGAGGAAGAAGTAAAAAGGCAGTTAGCCAAGCGCGATGCAGAACAGGCACGCCAAAGACGCAGGAAGGTGCTTCAACCGGCCTATTACGATTTTCTCAGGGTGAGGGAAGGGGAGCACCGGAACGCGCGCCAAGAGGCTTACAGCGCCTTTCTAGCGCAGGAGGCAGGGGAGCGGTCGGAGATTGAAAATAGCCGCGTCTATAAGCCCAAACTAAGGGGGCAATTATTGAGCGATTTCGACCATGAGGAAGCCCACCTCGACCGGCTCCGAGAGTATTTCCAAGACCCGACGCTCGACAAGTGGTTAGAGCAGAATCCCGATGCGTGACAGGTGAAACTAGACGTGCGCAAAGCAGGAATCAGCTATTTGTTTCAGGCGTTCCTGCGTCAGCCGCCCCCGGTCTTCAATCTTCTTTTTCAACTCCAGTTCGCGCATCCTCATTGACATTATTTCGTATACCTTGCCCGGCTCCCACATCTGTTTAATCTCATTTTCATAAAGGTCTTTGTAGCTCCCGCTGATACTGATTTTGACGATACTACCGATGACAATTCCCGCCTCCTTGAGCGTTGTGCGGAGGGGTACGGAATGCTCCCCGTACACCAGCTTATAGCTGAAAGACCATCGCATCCCTAACTCTGGAATCTCTGTTCTCCGAGGCAGAGAAAGCATCGAAACTATGTAGTCTATCGTGCGGTTCGCCGTCCATTCCAGATCGCAATTCATGCGGAAAAATTTATCGAATCGGGTGGAGTGTAGGTAGATAAATTCGCGGTCGGAAACCTCCAGATCAGGCCATGAGTGGACGAGATTTTTTCCTGCTAATTCTGCGGCCTTAGCGTCCCTTCCGAACACCTCCAAAAGTTCCTCCAAGCCAGCTTCATAGTCCTTACGGAAATCGGCAAAGCGCCGGTGATTGAGTAGCGGAGGAACGTCACAGTCTTCAACGAGAACGGGAATCAGAAACGTGCCGGCAGAGGCGACTTGTCGCATTAAAGCGGCATTAAGTTCCTCCTGCACCCACTTCGATTTTACGGCGGCAGGGGAGAGTACGATTAGGAAATATTTGGCCTCAGAAATACCGCTGTTTATCTTCCCTGGAGTGCTGTCTCCGAGCCTCACGTCCAGCTTGTCATACCAGACGGGGACGCCGTGTGCGGCCAAGTCGGAGACGAGCCGATCCACAAAATTCTTGTCCTTACTGGCGTGCGAAATAAAGATTTTTCCAGAACTATTTTCCATCATTTACCTGCTAAGTTTTGTACCTATCACGAGCCAAATTGAACCGCAAAATATCAGCAATGTAACTCCCCTAAATTTGGCTATCGAAAGTTACATCAGATACCCATTCGACGACCACGTTTTCGAGTCTTCCTTTCGCCACTTTTTTGCACCTCCAAACAGCCCCGCGACCACGCAAAATTTTGCCTCGAAAATCAAAGTTACGAAGTTTGAAATTTCAATCTTACGAACATTGAAAACCCCTCACTTACTAAGAGAAAAACGAAAAGGCTGCTCCGCATCCGAATTTTTAGCATACGTCACCCCAAACTTTGGGATACGGTGTGTTGCGAATGTTACACGCTGATTAACATTGTTGTTGCGAAGAAAAGCGATAATGTGTTACGTTTGTTGCAGGGTGGTTTTTGACTTCTGAAAGTGAGTTTCTTATGAATCAAAATGGGCGCGACGGCAAAAAGAATAAAACTCAATTGATAGCTTTTCGGGTGGATGATGACGCCTTCAGTGAGATTGAGAACCGCGCAATACTGGCAGGCAAAACCACTAACGATTGGTGCCGGGATGAGTTATTAGCGAGGCTCGGTGAAGGCCCGATGCTGACCGCAAACGAGGAGCTAATATACGCCGAAGTGGTCAGATTCGGGAATGTACTAACAGCCTTCCTTAATGCATTAGCCAAGAATGAACTGACTCCCGAAATTAGCAAGAAGCTCTTGACCATTCTCAATATGGACGGAAGGAAATTAGCCAAACATTATTTCTCCCGCATCACCGAAAGGGCGCAGGAGACAGGGACAGATAATTCGCTATGATGACCATGAGCAAAGCCCTCGGCGCGGCGGGCGCGGTGAAGTATTTCAAGGATGAATACGAGCACGCGCGGGGCAGCTACTACACCGGAGATGACAAGACCGTAGGGCGTTGGAGCGGCGAACTGGCGGAGACTTTCGGCCTCTCAGGGACGGTCAACCGGGGGGATTTCGAGCAACTTTGTGAGGGACAAGACCCGCGCACCGGCGCGCAACTCGTGCGGCTCGTCAAGCGCCACGCGCGCACCAATGGGGACGGCGAGGAGATCGAAACGGGCGGGCATCGCGCCGGGTGCGACATCACTTTCAGCGCGCCCAAAAGCGTCAGTTTGGCCGCCCTCGTCGGCGGCGATGAGCGCATCAAACAAGCGCACGCCGAAGCGGTCACGGCAGCCCTACGCGAGGTCGAGCGGTACGCGCAGGCCAGATTAGGCGGCAACGCGAAGGCCGAGACGACCGGCAAACTCCTATTCGCCAGCTTCGAGCATGATGCCGCGCGCCCCGATCAACGGGACGGTTACGCCGCGCCCGACCTTCATACTCACAACTTCGCATTCAATCTGACGCAGACCGCAGAGGGGAAAATAAAGCCCGTGCAGCCGCTGGAGTTATATCGCAGCCAAAGATACGGGACGGCGATCTACCGCGCCGTTCTCGCCGAGCGTTTGCAGAAGATGGGGTATGAGATTGAAGTTGATGCGCGCACGGGAGCGCCCGAAATTAAAGGCATCAGCCGCGAGTATATCGAAGCGGCCAGTCCCCGCCAGCGCGACATTAAAGAGACTGCCGAAGCCCTCAAAGTCAACTCCACGCGCGGCGCGGCCAGCAGGAACAGACGCACGAAAACCTACGACCGCGACGAAATGAAGGCGCGGCATCAAGAGCTAGACCGGCAGCAAGGCGGGCAGGCTCTCGCCGTCGCCGGGGAAGCGCGTGAGCAGGCGCAGATGATGAGTTTTTTATTGTGGGACGAAGCAACGAGCCGTGCGAGGGCGCAGGAGTCGGTGACTTTTGCCATTGAGAAAGGCAGCGAGCGCGAGGCCGTTAACGACACGCGCGGGTTAATGACCGACGCGCTACGCCGCAACTTAGGACGGACGACCTTTGAGGCCGTCGCCGCCGAAATGCAGGCGAGAGAGGCGCGCGGGCAGCTTGTGGGCGTCGTACTGGACGATGACACCAAGCAGCGCATGACGACCGAAAAGATGCTCCGCTGGGAGAGCGAAAACATAGAGAAGATGCGCGCCGGGCAGGGGACGCAGCAGCCCATCGCGGAGCGCGTGCCCCCAACCGTGACGACCTGGCAGGGCGTGACCTTGAACGAGAGCCAGCGCGCGGCGGTCGAGCAGATCGTGACGAGTCGAGACCAAATCACCGGATTGCAGGGGAAGGCCGGAACGGGCAAGACAACCACGCTGGCAGCCGTCACAGAGGCCGCAGAGCGCGCAGGGTACGATGTGCAGGGATTCGCACCGACCACCCGCGCCGCGCAGCTTCTAGCCGATTCAGGGATGCAGACGCGCACCCTGCAAAAGTTCGTCCGGCAGAAGGAAGAACCGGACGCCGCGCCTCGCCTTTTAGTGCTGGACGAAGGCAGCCTTGCCAGCACGAAACAAGTTAATGAGTTTCTTTATCGCGTGCGGCCAGAGGACAGAGTTTTGCTAGTCGGCGATGTGCGCCAGCATGAAGGCGTCGAGGCCGGTTCCCCGTTCGCGCAGCTTGCCCGGCACGGCATGAAGACGGCGCAGCTTGAGCAGATCGTGAGGCAGAAGGACGAGCCGCTAAGGGAAGTTGTCGAGAATTTATCAGTCGGAAAAATCAAAGAGGCCATTGACGGTTTGCGCGAGCAGGGACGCATCACCGAGATTGCCGACCCGCAGGAGAGGCTAAAAACCATTGCCCGCGACTTCTGCGAGCAGCCCGACAGGGAGATCACGCTAGTTATCTCGCCAGCGAATAAAGAGCGCGTAGAACTAAACCGACTCATTCACCGAGAGCTACAAGCGACCGGGCAGATCAGCATCAAAAATTACAAAACAAAGGTGCTGGAAAACCGCAACGAATTGACGGGAGCAGAGCGGACTTTCGCGGGAGCGTACCAGCCGGACGACGTTATCAGGTACACGAGCGGGAGCAAAAAGCACGGCATCGGCGCGGGCGAGTATGCGCGCGTAGTGGCAACCGACGAAAAGGCCAATACGCTCACCGTCAAGCTGGACAAGAGCCAGCGACAGATCAGCTACGACCCGAAAAGGTTGCAGGGCGTGAGCGTGTACCGCGAGGCCGAGCGCGATTTTTCCGCAGGCGACCGCTTGCAGTTCCGCGCCCCATATCACGCGCAGAAGGTGACAAACGGCGAGCTAGGGACGCTTGAGAAAATCGAAAAGGGGAATCTCACCGTCGCGCTCGATTCAGGGCGTAGCGTGGAGTTTCCGATTGATAAGAACCGGCACATAGATCACGGCTACGCTGTTACGTCGCACTCGTCGCAGGGGCAGACGGTTAATCGCGTGCTCGTCAACGCCGACACCAGCGAGCCGGACAAGCTACTCAATCAGCGCATGGCCTACGTCGCCGCGTCCCGCGCCCGACTGGACGCGCGTATCTACACGGATTCAGATCAGCGACTAAGCGCAGCCTTCGCGCGTCAGGTTGATAAAAGCACCGCACTTGAGGCAAGGCGCGAAGCCCCCGAAACGAAGGCGCGAAGGCTTCGCAGCTTCGAGCCGCGACAGACGCCAGAGCCGACGCAGGTGGAACGGCCAACAGGAACGGAGCGACCACCGGCAGAGCGAGTACCCAAGCCGCAGCCCGAGGCGACGAGGCCACCCACCGCGCCCCCTGCGCGAATAACGCTCGACGAGTACGAGCGTCAGATCGACGCGCAGATCGCAGCACTCGACGCGCGAGAGGTGAGGCAGCCCGACACCACCAGGACGCCGACCGACCCGGCCAGCGCAACCAACCAGCAGACGCTACGCGGCAACGTAGGGCAGCAGGGCGCGCGACAGCAGTTACCCATTCCTGCGCGGCCACCCGCCCTGCCTTACACAGTCACGACGCCCGTTGACCCGAACCGGCCAGCCGCCGAGATGAGCGCCGCGCTTGTCAAAATGGCTAACGAGAATCACCGCGCCATCACCGGCCAAGACATAGTCGCCCCTGTTCAAAAGTTCATGCAGCAGATATTAACGAAGGCAGCAGACCAGCCACCAACGCCGAAGCAGTTGGAAAATCTTGAGGCCACCAGCAAGGCTTTAGGGATGAGCGAGCCACCGCAGATGAGCACGTCGCTACAATCCTCGCTCTGGCGAGCGCACAACGCGCCCGACAGTTCGGAGATATTAGAACAGTTTACTCAAGCCTCTACGACGGTCTACACGCAACAACAGCAGGCGCGTACAATTGAGCTACCTGAACCGAGCCAAGATATAGGCATGTCTATTGACTAACGAACTAATGAAAAGAGAAAGTATGAAATCCACCGACACCCTCGCCGCCGCACTATAGGAGAAAAGACCGTGTTTGGTTTTCACATTCCAGAACTGCGGGCGGGCAGCTACCGTGTCAGCGTCGAGGCCGTCACGCTCAGGCGAGCGCCGACGCGCCAGCCGATGCTTGAATATCTTTTTAGAGTGCTGGACGGCGACCGGCAGGGCGAGCACGGACGCAGCCAGCAGATCATCACGCCGGACACATACGCGGGCATGGTGCAGAATTTGAAAGTGTGCGGGATTGAGTGTGGAGCCAGAGACATAGCAGGCCACTTGTCGAGAGCGCGAGGCGTCGAACTTGATATAAGGATTAGCGACGATGCGGCGGCAGTTATCTTTACTCGCCGATTGGACAGCCGCAGCCTTAGCGAGCGAGACATCAGCCAAAACGCCGAGCCTTTGCCGGACGTGGCTGCGATGTTCGGCCTTGCGTGCGGCGACAGCCCGCACCTTGAGCTTTGCAGCGTCGAAGATTGGGAGTGTGGCGACAGTCTCTTACTTGAGCTTGACTCGACTTTTCAGCGCATTGATGGCGAGCAGTAGGCTAGGCTACAATCTAAGGACAGCAACGACGACGCGGCGCGGTTTGAAAAAGAACTCAAAGGGTTAATCAGGAAGTTCAAACCTAAATCCGAGTTTAAGCACGACATCAAAACGGAGAGAGTTGGCTACGGAAAGAGCAGCATAAGTTAGAACGTTCCCAGCTTCGGAAAGATAGAGGTCAGACATGATGAGAAATTTAGAGAACGTATTGAATGAGGCGCGGAAGCTGCCGCCCGAACAACGTCGGCATCTTGCCGCCCGACTTTTAGAGGAAGGCGACACTTCCAGCTTCGCCCGACAAGATGAAAGACTTGAAGCGATGCGCGCCGCCGCCGGCGATGAATTGTTCCTCGCCGATCTGACGGCCACGATGGAAGATTTTCAATACGCCGATCAAGACGCGCAGCCCGTATGAGCGTCGAGCGTTGGAGCGTATGGCTCGCAAACCTTAATCCGGTTGTCGGCTCCGAGCAGGGGCTAACGCGCCCCGTGCTCGTCATCAGCCAGACCGCCCTAAACGATATTCTGCCGGTCGTCAACGTCCTTCCTATCACGTCCCGCAAAGCCGGTCGTCGAATTTACCCGAACGAGGCACTACTGCCGGCAGGGACGGCAGGACTCACTTTGGAGTCTGTTGTGTTGTGTTACCAGATCAGAACGCTGGACAAGCGTCGGCTAGGACGCTTGTTCGGGACGCTGGACGACGAGACGCTAAGGCAGGCGATAATTGACGCGCTTACTTTTCAACTCGATATAAGGTGACAAAAACCAAAGTTGCTGAACTCCTACCGATGAGCAAGCAAAAGAAAATTGAAGGGCTATGAGAGTCGGTTTCAGGCTCGTTGAGTAAGTTGGACGAGTTAGAGCGAAGAAGCTTTTAGAATCGTCATCGGAAACGGCACGCGAGCAAGCTATCATCTTCGCGCAGACCGATCCACGTGTTAAAGGCTCGATAGTTCCCGCCGTCGCCTCAAAACTTCAATTCATGCGGGATGAGAAAGTAGCGAGGTTCACAAGCGCGAGCCTTGAGCCGCCCGACTTTGGAGAGTTGCGCCGCCAGAGCGTAGCGGTTTATTGGTGCTTACGCGAGCAGGACATAGCGCGGCTCAGACCCTTAACGAGTTTGTTCTTTGCCGTATTGCTTGAGCAAGTGGCAGGCGAAGAAGTGTCGGCAGGGATTCAGAGAGTGCCCATCACAATGATGCTGGACGAGTTCGCCAACATCGGCACGATACCGGACTTCCCAACGACGATCTCATTAGCGCGCGGTTGAGGCGTGGCGATCTGGATAGGCGTTCAATCACTCGCGCAGTTTGAGGCGCGTTACGGCAGACCGAACGCGCAGACGATCATCACGAACTGCGCTACTAAAATCGCCTTGCATGGTCTGGACGTACAGACGGCGAAATACGTCAGCCGAATGTTAGGAGATGCGACGGTAGTAGTTGAGCGTGAGAGTACGACGCACGCGGGCGTGTTTGACACTGTCTCTTCAAAATCGCGCAGCAGGACGGAGCACCGGCGACCACTATTGACGCCGGACGAAGTTATGCGAATCGGAGAGGATGAGGCGATCATCAGGACGGGCAACCGGCGACCGATGAAGCTTGCTAAAGGCTACTATGATGAGCCGCCGCGAACGGCGAGCGCGGGCGCGTTAGGAGCAGCCAAGTTGTTAGAAAGCGCGCCTACACTAAATATAGAGGGCACTGTTAGAAGAAAGTGAGACACTATGAGCTACATCCCAAAAACAGTTAGTGAAGTAGTCCTAGAGTACATCGGCAAGACAACTTTCCTTCCTGCCATACAACGAGAATTTGTATGGGAAACTGAGGGCATTGAGAAGCTGTTTGATTCTCTAATGGAAAACTACCCAATCAGTTCATTTCTTTTCTGGAAAATTAGGGAAGAAAATAAGAAACTGTGGACAGCCTACAATTTCATCAGCGACTTTGATAAAGAAAAACCGCATAACTCTGAAGCCAATCTAGCAGGCATCAATCGAGATATTTATCTTGTCCTTGACGGTCAGCAACGCCTAACCTCTTTGTATATTGGTCTGAAGGGTTCTTATCGCTTTTTTTACTATAACTGGAAAGAAACAAAACTTTATCTAAACCTGTTCAAAGAGCCTGTTAGAGGTGAGAATCCAGAGGAACTAACCTATCAATTTTCTTTCCGAGAAAATGACAAGCCAACCCCCAAAGACCCAAGACCTCAATACTGGTATTTGGTTGGGAACATCTTAGACTTCGACACAACCAAGAAAGCTAGAGATGATATAAAAATCAAGCTAAAAGGAATTGCTGACGAGTCTCTAAAAGAGAATGCACTTAGTTTAGTTGAGGAGCTTCATTCCAGACTCTTTACTGAGAAACTTATCAACTTCTATGAAGAGAAATCTGATGATTACGACAAAGTGGTTGAGATTTTCATTAGAGCTAATACAGGGGGAAAGAAGCTAGAATACAGCGATATTCTTCTTTCAACAGCAACAGCTAAGTGGAAGAACTTGAATGCTAAAGATGAGATTCACAATTTTACGGATGAAATAAACTCCATTGGGGCTGGATATAACTTTGGCAAGGACTTCGTTCTTAAAGGGTGCTTATATCTAACTGACGACCTCCCTATTCAATACAAGGTGAAAAACTTTAACAAGACAAACCTTGAGAAAATCGAAGACAATTGGGAAACCATTAAGTCGAACATTGAGACAACTGTCAAACTCATTAGCAGATTCGGTTTTAATGACAAAAACCTAGTCTCAACAAACGCTCTACTGCCGATTTCGCTATACCTAACTAAGCTAGGAAAGAAGAACTTTTTTGAGTCAACTGAGCAGTTTGATGTAGCTAACAAGTTGATAATTCAAAAGTGGTTAGCAATCGCTTTGCTGAAGAATGTATTTGGCGGTTCTTCAGATACGACATTGAAGAACTTGGAAGATACACTTAATGAGCAGACCGACCTCTCTGTTTTTCCCTATGAAGCAATAAACAAGAAACTCAACATAGAGCCAAATTTCACAGACACAGAGATTGGGAATTTATTGACAACGAATTACAGCACTAAGTACAGCTATCTCATTCTTTCCCTTCTTTATCCAGATAGAGACTGGGTAGACAACACCTATCACGAAGATCATATTTTTCCAAAATCGGAATTCACAGCCCGAAATCTCACCAAGAGAGGGTATGATTCAAGTAAGGTTGTAGAGTATCTGAAGCATTACAACACCGTAGCCAATCTTCAACTCCTAACCGACAGAGAAAATCTTGAGAAGAAGGCTAAACCTTTTGATGAGTGGTTTCCAACAAGAGACAGCAATTTCAAGAGCAGACATTCCATCCCTTCTATAAGCGACTATAAATTTGATAACTTTATCGAATTTATTGAGAAGAGAAGAGAGGTTATTAAGGCAAGGCTAAAATCAATTTCCATGTAAAAATCATTGAAGGTTAGCAGCATGAGACAACCACAATAGCTTGTGCTTCATACTTTCGTGAGAAACACCCGTCAATTGTCACGACGCGGCTTTGAGAGTGCGATAGGCGATCACTACATCTTGTGCTTTGATGCTCGAAAATGAGAGCCGCGATGAGCACCGACACAGGGACGAAATAAAGGGCGTCCGATAAGTCCTTTTATGTTCTATATGGAAGCCACACCAAGAACCGGATCGGCGAGTAGAGTAAAATGATGGTTGTAGAGAAGTTGGCAATGATGGAGTTGAACTGTGCTCAGCGAAGAAGATTATGCGGAAGCGTGTCGGCGCTATAAAGATAAACGAACGAAGTTGCCGGAACGACAGCGCTATCATGCCTTGATTCTGACCACCCAGGGCTATCACTACCGAGAGGTCGGGCGCATTCTCCTGGTGGATGAAGAATCAGTCAGCGGATGGGTCACTCTCTACCAAGCGCAGGGACTTGTCGGGTTGCAGAATCATCCGGGGTGGGGTGGTGAACACCAGCAACGGTTCTTAAAGGCGGAACAACTTGAAGGGATCAAACAGAGGCTGGCTGCGGAAGCGATGCCGGGCACGAAGTTAGGCAGCGGGTGGACGGCCAAGGCCATCAGGAAGTTGATTCGTGACGAATACTGTGTCAGTTACAGCAAAAGCGGAATCAGGAAACTACTGAATGAGATGGGGTGGAGTTACCAGCGCGGGCGGAAACTCTATATCCGCCGCAGCGCCGAAGAACAAGCGCGCTTCATCTTAGAAACCGAAGAAGTCTTAGCCAAATATGCGGAAAGCGGCGAGGTGGTGGTGCCGCTGGCGGGCGATCAAAGCAAAGTGTATCTGGAAGCGACACTGGCGAGGCGTTGGAGTCCAGTGGGGCAGCAACCCGTAGTCGCCGACGGTGCCCGCCAGAAGCAAGCCGAGAACATCTACGGCGCGATTCATCTGGGCACGGGCACTGAGACGGCGACCTTCTGTATTGACTGGCAAGACTCGGACGCGACCGTCGCGTGGTTTGAACTGATGTTGCGAGAACACCCGAGCGGGCAGATTCTACTGTGGATAGACGGGGCGTCACACCATACGAGCGACGAAGTGGCAGAATGGCTGGAGGCGCATCGGCGCATTCAGGTGATTCACTTCCCGGCCTATACCCCGGAAGAGAATCCGAAGGAGGCGACGTGGAAGGCGATGAAAGAAGAAGTCTCGCATCATTGCTGGCATGAGACGATGGCGGATTTACGCACAGCAATCAATGACTACTATCAGACAACGAAGCAGCACACGGTCAACTTTCTTGAAAAGTTCGGCTATGGCTGGAGCGATGGAAGGCTCTATGCGCTATCGGGATGAGAATCCACTTCTTGGTGTGCGCGGCATATAGACACTCTCACCTAAGTTATCTTTGGTGACAGCTTTCTTCTCACCGAATAGCTCCTTCTTGATGTGACTGGCC
>MWWK01000028.1_pt1 | contig 19548 bp, 12 predicted proteins | sample 1047241 | NCBI WGS metagenome assembly MWWK01 (sample SAMN06349964, study PRJNA376086) | soil metagenome | isolation source: BG12-3 sample Antarctic (ecotone) soil | place: Antarctica | reverse complement strand
ACTGGTCGCTGACGCCATCGGTGGGACTGCCAGGGGTGTTTCCTCCTGTACAAATGGTGGCTCCGATTCGGATGGATCCGAAAACGGAGAATCTTCCCTTGCCCCCCCCCCGGGCTCCTTTTTCTGTCTCCTCTGTATTATTTCTTTGTCGTACAGAATTGTCTTTAGCGGTGCTTTGTGACACATCTTCGTCATCGACTATAAGTTCCGGGAAACTTGCTAATCCTGACTCTACCGCTGCTTTAATGTCACGTAGGAGGTGTTCTTCCTGGTTGGAGAAAGTGCAGTTGCTTACTGCCTTTGTAAGAAGCGTTAATGCGGCTTTTAGATCCCACTCGGGTTTGCGCTTCTTTACCTTTGAGGGTCTGTTGCGAAATTGCTGTGTTGATTTGGTGCCGGCGAGAAAGAAGGCTCGATTTAAATCATGGACTGCTGCTTCCATATCCTCTGATATGTCGCCTGTTGACCCCGACAGTTTGTCGGGGTCAATTCTGAGAGAATCCAACACCTCCATCTGGTCTGATTCAGGGTAATGGTTCCACCCGCCATTTTCCAGTATGTCCGCGATAACACCAAGTATTGGAAGTTTATATTCGGAGCGAAATGACTCTCCTGTTGCCATATCTTTGCCGCCTCTAAGTCTATAAACAAATCCAATCTTTGCTTCGTCTTGCCACTCGTACAACGCTGTGGCATATCGAGTAACCGTACGTTCTGCGGAGATCTGAGTGATGTTTCGGTTATTGCGAATGTATAGAACGAGTTCGTCATTCGAGGCTGTGAATTCATCTCTGCCATTCGCAATTGCTAATAACGCATCGATGTAAATCTTCAACTTTGACGGCATTCCGGCGGCAACGGCGAGTTGGCAGCCGACTTTGGCAAACTTTGAGATTTGCTTCTTAAGATGATCGCGGTTTTCCGATGGGAAATCAGGTTTTGGGGTGAATAAATGGTCCAATAAGGGTGATTGCATGCGTTTCTCCTATGTTTTCTATTGACAACAGAGGGTCGCTGAATCTATCCTAAACCTGGCCGGGTGTGGATAGTATCAGAGATCTCTGGCTTTCACAGTCACAAAATGGGGGAAATCTTCGGGTTTTCCCCATTTTGCTGTTTATGGGTTCGTATTGTCTTTCTCTTCCGCGCCGGCAGTCCGCGCCACGCGATTTCTTTCCAGCTCTTTTTCCAACCAGTCTTTTATTTCGGCTTCGGGAATCCTGTAATTACGCTGTTTTCCAATCGCTCGAATTTCTCCTAGTTGAATCATTCGTTGAACTGACCTCCGACTGATTTTGAGAAGTTCAGACACTTCTTTCGTCGAATACATATTTCCGAAAGGGTTGGTTGTAGCTTCCGGGATTTCTGTTGGTTTTGCCATAATTATCTATTTCGTTTAACAAGTTTTATCTTCCTTGTTTGTTCTTACTCATTTAGTAGTAATAAGTATCAAATTTTGTCGTTAAGATGTATCTACGTCGCTTACTGTCGTGGAATCTTAAGTTACGGTTTTGGTTTAGTAGCAAATAGTTCGTCATTTGTTTATAAAAATGTTGACAATTGCTACTAATCAGTCTACACTGGCACTTAGTGAGACTTAAATGCGTCTTATGCACATCTAAATTAAGTATCTAACGTTATGAAACAAACTGCAAGTAATTTTAACAACACCCTCGAAAATATTTACGTCCAGTTGATTGATAAAGGTGTTATCAAACCATCCAGACAACAGACCATCAAAGGCTCTCTGAACAAGTATGTTGCTTTGCTCGGGAGCAGCTTTGCCGCCTGTCTGCCCAAGATGTTTGTTTTGCCGCCGGCGAAACGCAACGCTTTAATTGATGACGGCCTTGCGCGCACGACGAGAAGCCGTTCGGGGGCGACCGGTTTAGGTGAACATGCTATCAGGAATGTAAAAAATGATGTGTCCTTTTTTCTTGCCCGGGCGGCAGAGCACAAACTCCTAGAACCCTCTTTAGTGGAATTGGCTTCATATCAGGAATCAAGAAAAAGATTGGCTCGTAGACCGAATCGGGGTGAGCAATATAAACCGCCTAAATACCTCCTTGATCCTGTTCCCATCTCGTTTCAAAACGAACTTGCCGCTTACCGTACGTGGACAACAAGTCCGTATACACCAAAACGACCGACTTCTCTTAAGCGGCGGGAAATAACTCACAATAATGCTGAAGGTACAATTAAAAGGTTTGCGGGTTATCTCGTAAAATTTAAGGGTTTTCGTGCTGAAGAAATAACTTTGGCTTGCTTAACTGTCCCGCAGAACCTTGCCGATTATATTGAGTGGTATGTCGAAAATGTTGGTGGGAGATACACTGGCGGAGTGGGTAAAATATGTTCCGACGTTAAATGTCTGGCAAAATATCTTCGCATAACAGCGGCAACCGGCGATGTGAAACGAGATATCGAAGAACGAATACTAGAAATAAAAGAGTTTACAGCTACTTTACCCCCAGCCGAAAAAGTGGTTGATAAGACAACGCGATGGGTTTCGTTAAAAGCGCTGGATGCGATTGGGGTCGCATATGATCCCGCTAATTTTGCGAAAAGAGATATGAATAAGCAGCAATCATACCGGTTTAAGGCTTTTTTCAGAGAACTTGAGCAGGGTATTCTTCCAGAGGGGAGAGAATTTAGAATAATTGCTATGCAGGCATGCGTAGCAATTATGCTTCGTCTGATCGTGCGAATACCGTTACGACAGCGAAATCTTAGGGAAATGGAATGGAACCCGGTCCGTCCTGAACTTGGTCGACATCTTTATAAGTGTGATGGGCAGTGGCATCTTAGATTTCGTGGGGTAGATATGAAAATTGGTCGTAAAGGCGGCAAAGAAAATATGGTTGACTATGTTTTCCCGCCTGAATTAAGTGTGGATCTAGACCGATATGTGAAATGGTGGCGTCCTCTATTGGTTGATTCAACAACCAATACACATTGCGCTCCCGAACGTCCAACGGAAATGCCTAGAATTGTTGATCAGGAATATTTTTTCCTTAATTCATATGGAAAGCCTTTGAGTTCTGGGACGTTACGAAATTCGATATGCAATGTGACATACAAATACGTCAAGGTAGCTATGTCTCCTCATATTGGCCGGAGCGTTTGGGCAACCGAGTATCTCACGGACCAGGGCTTGGCGGGAGCTGCTAACTGTGCGTATATGCTGAATGACAGCATCCAAACTATTTTGACTACCTATGCAGACCTGTTAACCCCTAATTGCCAAGATAGTGTCACTTCATGGCTGTCCGGTCACCTGGCGAAATAAATCGTTCAAACTATCTATTCCTGATACTGGTTCAGCCATTTAAGAGTTTAAACATTTAAGAGTTTAGACTTCTAGACTCTTAAATGTTTAATTGTAATTTGTGCAATGCTTTATTACCGGCGGCGTCTATATTGCCCCAAAGTCTACGATCTTATTAAATAACGGGCAATTCTCTTGGAAGTCACACCAACTGCAACACTCCGAGCTGTGCGGCACAAAGTTTCCTTCGGCGATCGTTTTCAAGCAGTTCCAGAGAGCCCTTTTGTTTTCATCCACCAAACTTCTTTCATACTGAACCGTGACCTTCGCGCCCGATATGACATTCAAATACGTGAACCGGATGTTTGGATACTGCGGGTAGCTGATTCTCGCTAGAACGTAATACATAAACGTCGCCAGATCGGCGCGCACGAATTCGGGCGTCGGAATCTTACCCGACTGCGATGTTTTATAATCGACGACTTCTAAGACATTGTTTTTATGAAGTGCCAATCTGTCTGCTTTACATCCGAGTCGGATTCTTAATCCCCGAAACTCGATCATAAAACTCATATAGACTTCGGTCCCCAAAGTTTCGTCGGTTTCCCGCCTTGCTGTTTCGTAGTAACTCTCAAGCGCCCGGCAGCCTCTCGCAAAATAACTTCTGCTCTCTTCGCGGGACGCGTAGCCGGCATCGTTCCAAAACTTTTTGAGCAGCTCTTCGGAATTTAACCGACCGGCGGCAAGCATTTTTTTATTGTGTAGCTCTTGCAGAGCGCGGTGCACAGTCGTCCCGAAGGAAAAGGCAGCGGAAGAGGTTGCTCCGCCGGATTTATCGACGTGCTTGAACTTGAATTTAAGTGGGCAGCTCAGGTAGTCAGACAATTTGGTTGGTGTTACAGACAGCATAGATCCTTCTCCCAATCAGTTTCTTTTGTTTCAACTAAAATACAACATTTCGCTTAAGAAACACAAGGAAAAATCCACAAAATTAGTCGATATTTGACTATTCCAGAATAGGTTTTAGAATTCGTTTGTCTAGGGTTGGTCAAACCCACATGGAAAAAAGTCTTGTAACCAAAGAATACCGTTTGTTTTTAAGCTTCCTAAAAGAGGCTCGGCAGAATTCTGCTCTAACCCAAATCGATCTCGCGAAAAAGTTAAAAGTTACGCAGTCATTTGTAAGTAAGTGTGAGCGAGGGGAGCGCCGAATAGATGTTATTGAGCTAAGACGTTGGTCACGGGCGCTTGGTTTCTCATTGGTAGATTTTGTTGGTGTATTTGAGGCATACCTTAAAAAGCATAAGACTACTTCAGATCGCCAAAGTAATTCAGATTAGCAATCAAAGATAAAATTGTGCTTAGACTACCAAATCCAGGTTCGGACATTTCCGGCTTCGTTCGCATCTTTCAATTTCTGTATGAAGAGTTGAAGGATTTTCAGCCGTTTTCGCTCGACGATATGACGGAAGCGTTGATAAAAAACAACCTGGCGACGTCTTCGGGTTTTGTAGGCGAGGAAGCCTTAGAGCGCTCGACGCGCGAAAATCGCAGTCTTGATCCGCTATACAATCAATCGAAAGCGTATTCGGAATTGTATCGAATGCTTGGCTGGATTCATCCGCAGCCGGACAGCAAACTGAACTTTTCATTTACTTACTTGGGAGCGCACGCGCACGAAGTTCATCGAAGTCCGAAATCTTTCGTCGAACAATGTTTGATCGGCGTTGCAATTCCTAATTCTCTTGTCGAAAGCAAAGGAGATTATTATCAACGACCGTTTGCCTGCATCTTGCGAGCAGCATCCGCTCTCGATGGAAAGATAAGCCGCGACGAAATCATCGCCGGTCCGATGTCGCTCGGAAATGACCGCAGCGAAAAAGGTTTTCAAGCGATGGTAGCCTTACTTCAGACTGCCCGCCGAACGAAAGGCATGTTGGCGACCGAACTCGGGAGCATCTCCAAAACTCGCGCCATTACTCCGACGACAATGGGGAATTACACGCGCTTCCCGCTGGCTGTTCTAAATTGGACTGGATGGGCGCAGAAGGAACGCACCCGGTTATTTAACGCGCCGGTCGAGTATCGAGTCTTGACTGAAAAAGGGAGGCGGTTAGCCGCAAGTATAGAATCTTCGATTGATTTGCGAACTTCTGATTTGGTAAATCTCGACGCCGAAGCAATTAAATCTTTGTCGAAAATCGCTTTCTACCGGATGCTGGAGCGCGCTGATTTCGACGTGACCGGCGCGCAAGAGGAAATCCGCGCTGCTAATCAAAACTTAAATTCCCAGGGAGTCTTGACGGCGGAAAGAAAACGCTCGGACATTCTTTTTTCACCGTTTCAGGAATTGAATCCGCAAACGGTTAATCCCATGTTTCCGGCGGTCGGCTCCCGCGGCAAGCGGGCAAAAACGGCGGCGCAAATAACGACCCCTGCCGCCATCGCTTCGACGAGTGCGTCTCAATCCGCTATTGTCGCAGCATCTAATCTCCTAGATAACAAAACTCCTTCGCCTTCGGTCGTTGTGAATCTGAGAGCCGAAGCAGAGAATTTGCGGAATGATTTAAGCAAGATAATAGCTAGATTCAAGGGCGATTTGGATCAAGCTGCTGATTATCTAATGGAACATTACCAAACCGCTAAACAAAATAGCTTCTATCCGCTCGTTGCAGATCTGTTCTGTCTGCTCGATTTTCCAGCTGAAGCGTCGAGAATGGGAGTCAATTACCAAAGAGCGGACGTTTTTATTAACAGTCCGCCAAAGTCAATTCCGATAGAAGTAAAGTCACCGACCGAAGAGCTTCATATCTCCGTCAAAGCGATTAGGCAAGCCGTAGAAAACAAAATCATTTTGGCATCACGCACACCGGCAGCTTCGACGATGAATATCACCTCTCTAGCTGTTGGGTATTACCTGCCGAACGCGCGAGCCGAAGTCGAGTCATTGGTTACGGACATTAAAAAAGCTTACGGCATATCAATCGGAGTTATTGATTTTCGTTCCTTGCTAATTTTAGTTTCAACGAGAATTTCATCGGGTAAAGCTCCGAACAAGAAGCAAATCGAGGAGATGTGCGGAATCATCAATGTCACAAATTTTTAAGCAAAAAGCTCATATTTCAAGAGCCAAGCTCTTGCGTCCAGATGTCGCCGCACCGGTGGCTTGGGAATGGAAAGACGGACAAGCTGAAATTTCGTTTTCAGACGGCACTGCAACATCCGGCTCGTGCATTCGGTGTCCCGATATGCCTTGCATTGAATTCCAAACCGAAGAATTAACCGTCGGCGACTTTGCAGCTTTTCCCGCCGACGGCGATAAAAGCATTTGCCCGACCGACGCGATAACCTGGGAAGCCGATAGTCCGGCACCCGCCGTTGACGCGGATCAATGTATCCGGTGCGGCTTGTGCGTCGCTCGCTGTCCGGTCGGCGCAATCAGCCTTAATTTCGACCGCGGAGCCGAAGTATTCGACGAAGAGAATGCGGCTTTTTACCTTGACGCGTCGCCGGTAACAATGGACGCCATCGAAGATATTCGCCGGCAGTTTGCTCAGATACCAATAGCGGGAAGCATTGCTGTTGAGACTGACCAATCGCTTGAAGCTGTTTACCAGTCAATCGAAAAACTACTTAAATCTACACCGAAACTGCCGCAGCATTTAACCAGAAATCTCTTGGTTATGGTCGGCAACCAAACGGCGATGCGGCGCGTCGGCGACGTGAATGTTCGCATGGAACTCGTCTTTGCCAATCCGCAGGCACGGGGAACAGCGGAGGTAGAGCCGGGCGGCATTCTAGACGCGCCACGCAACCTTTTAGACAACGTCGCAGTGCTTGTTTCGCGCTATGGTTTCGACAAATCAGAAATTTCTTCGTTAGCGGTTACTTTTTCTCTTCCAAACAAGCGAACAGATTACTGGAATGTTATTAAAGACATCAAAAATGTCGTTGATATTGAGATAGGAATTGTAACGATTGGCGCACTTCTTTTATTGCTTTGGAATAGAAAAGCAATCCTGGTTACCGCCGAGAATCAGTTTTATGCCGACGCGGATTCGTATTCGATTCGGAAAACCGTGGAAGAAATTTTGGGAAGAGAAATCAATCTAACGGCAGGCTACAAGGGAATTTTAGAATGTCATAAATAACAGCTAAAGAATTTAAAAAAGGGAAACGACCAGTGCGTTTCCCTTTTTAAATCTAGTCAAATACCTTTACTAGGCTGTCGCCATATAAGATTCAGAGCTGTCTAAAACACTTCCGAGCAAACTATTCTGCCAATCCGAAATTCGCTTGTCAGCAATTTCGATGTATTCAGGATTCAATTCATATCCAATAAATCGGCGGTGACCCATCGCCGCTGCCAGACATTCGGTGCCGCTGCCGCCGAAAGGAATTACGACCAAATCTTCGGGATTAGAAAAATGCTCGACGATTCTCGTCGAAATCGACAACGGCTTCTGCGTCGGATGCGCAACCTTTTCGTCTTTAAACCTTTTTCCGGCAAGCACCGGAAACTTCCAAACATCGCCCGCCATTCGTCCGTCCGGGTGCGGCTCCCAGACTTTGCCGTTTTTAGTGATTTTATTCTTCAGCCGCTCGGTGCTTTTATACGGCTCCCGGATCGGATGATAGGTAAATTTAGCACCATTGGAGAACCATAAAAGCGGTTCGTAATGTGCGGCAAGTGAGTTTTTATAACCGGCAAAACCATTTTCGTAATGCCAGATGATTTGGCGGCGGTAATCAAGTCCGATTTCGTATAAGTAACACTGAATCCAGCACATATGATGATGGATTCCATAAACGAAAAGACTTCCGCCCGGCGACAAAATTCGATTGCATTCATCAATCCATTCTTTGCACCAGGGAAGCCATCGCTCGCGCTGATCGGCTTCCTTCCAAGCACCGAAATCCTTACTTAAATTGTAGGGCGGATCGGCAATAATCAACTGCACGGAATCGTCGGGCAGCTCTTTCATACCTTCGATACAATCGCGATTATAAATTTTATTAAACTGAATTTCTGCCATCCTTTAAACTCCTTTCTGCAAAATTACAATATATTGATGGTGAATATTCGGCACATAAGCGTATGGATAGCCATATGGAAAAATACGTTTATGACGTTGATACAAAATGTTCAAACTTCGCAATTCAAGTTTGTATTTAGCAAGAGCGTTTACTAAATCAGAATGGAACATATAAAAACGCGATTTGTCTCTAAAATCACTGACGATTACAGCCATATATTTCTTCGGTTTAAGCGCACGGGCACAATCGCCCAAAATCGAAGAAACCTGTTCGAGAAAGTCATCGTAATCGGAAACGTTGCCCAAATCTCGTTTGTCTTCACTATACTGGGTGTCTAACTCATGTATTACTCGCTCCTGCTTAGCTTTATGATCTTTCTTATGAAGAATGTTCCAATAAGGCGGACTGGTTACAACAAAATCAAGAGAGTTTTCCGGCAAGGTCTTACTTAGTTCTTTGGAGTCGCCAATCAAAATCTTTTGTTCAGAATCGTCTGAAAAAAGAGAGCGCACTTCTTTACTTAGTCTTTCTTCAGCCAGTGCCGCATACTTTGGACTGAGCTCGAAACCAATGCCTTTACGACCTTCAATAGCACAGGCTTTCAAAGTCGATCCAACACCGACAAACGGATCGAGAACGGTATGACCTGCTTTAGTGAAAAATTTAATAAGGCGGCTAACATCTGTAAACGAGAACGGAGCCGGATGCTGCCGTTCAATCTGAGCATCAGGATGACCGGCTCCCAGTCCACGCTGATTCCAAACTGAAACAGTCTCAGCAATCCATTCACTCGAGGTTAAATCATTAAGAGCATTTCGCGGATCAACTACTTTTGGAGTGCTTTTGTCTTTTGGCTCTTTCGGATCTTTGGCACTACGAACGGCTTTTTTAAGAATGGGACTTGGTGTTTCACCAAGAAGATTCTCATTTTCTAGACTCATTTTAGTTTTCATAATTTTAGGAGCAAAACTTATACGACATATGCTTCCAAAAGCATTACAAGACAAGCGTTGTTACAAAGTTAAAAGGAATTAAACTAAGAAGCTAATCTATCTTTTGCAAGTTCTATAATAAATTTAAATCTTACAAATCATAGGGAGCTACTTCTGTTTACTGATCCACTCCGCAACCAAGCGTTCTATGAGCTCCGAAAAGTCTTCCTTTTCCTGATCCATTAGAATCAATGCGGCTTTTTTGTGCGTCGACTTTTTAATATAAGCGGTAACCTTCGTAAATTCGGGATTACTGCTTTTTCCGCCCCTTGATTGAGCTATGACAGGCAACGGAAAAGGAAGCGGATCATCTTTCTGCGGAACGGCTACCTTTTTTTCTTTTGCCTCCTGCCCAACTATTTTGGCATCGGCTGGGCGCTGCTGTAATGACTTTAAGTTAGAAAAACGATTGTTATCTTTCATTTAAGTATCTCCTTGCCGAGCTGCACGAAGTCAGCCCACGCGGTTTCACCATCACGCACTTTGTCTACCGTCGTGCCGCGAAGAGCAGCGTGCGAGCAGACAACCCGACGGGTAATCTCACTTTTAAAAAACGGCGCTCCCATTTGTTCAAGCATCTGCTTGGCATCGCGAGCGGCGTTCGAGCGCGGCGGCACCATCGCCAGCAGCACCCGATAATTAACCAAATTCCTCGACTGCATAACGTTTATGATTTTAGCCAGAGCGGCAAGACTCAAAGCATCAGGCATCGTCGGGAAGACAAGTAAATCCGATTGCTCGGATAGAGTTTCCAGCTCTTCGACCGTCGGGCGCGCCGGCGTATCAATAACAATATATTTAGACTGCGGACCGGAACCAATATCTTCGGGTGAAGCGACGGTGAAAGAAAACTTTCCACTCTGAATCCATTCGGTCGCGCTCTCATTCGGGTCACCGTCGACAAGCAAAGTCTTGCCTTTACGAGACAAATACTCTGCCACATGAACGGCAGTGGTTGTCTTGCCGACACCACCCTTAAAGCTAACAAGCGAGATTATCATTTTTCACTCCACTTAAACATCTAAACACTTAAACGTATAAACGCCTAGACATCTAAACACCTAACTAATTAAAAGTCAAATCACGCACGATTAACTTTTTCTATCGCATTACGAACAGTGCGCTCTACATATCTTCGCGACGCTTTAGCGGCTAACGGCGAGACTCGTCGCAGTTCAGCCGCGATCTCCTGTTCAGACCATCCCCAATCAAAGGCGATCATACACCAGCGAAAATCGGCTTTTGAACGATCAACAGCTCCCTTTGGAGTCAAAGAAATGCATTCACGTTCCCATGAAGGAAATACCGTCGGTGACTTGGAAGAACGGTTAAACTTTCGCGATGCTTCATACACGGGAGGATGAGGCACAGGGGGGGGCGACAAGAGATCGGCAGCGGCAAGCGTGCTCTCCGAAACTCGGTTGCCAAACGCCACCGCGGTAATCTTTACTCGGGGAAAACCGACGTCTCGATGCTTGTTCTTGAAATTCCTGAATCCAGGAAACCTGAGTGAACCGGACGCGCTTTTGTCGACGCCACCGAGTCCCGCTAGTTTGCGCAAAAGTTGCTGGCGTATTTCATAACGCCTGGCGGCAGAAGCAGCGTCAAGCGCGATCCACGATTGAAAATTGCCCGGCGAAGTTTCAACACTTAAAAATGAAAAGGGTTTAAAGAGATTCACATCTGCTTCGGTAAGATCGTCTAACTGAACCATATGATCAACTTCTGGTCGAACACAAAAACTCACTTTCTCGCATTCCGACTTGATGAAATAAGTGTGCAGCTCATTTTCAAAACGCTCCGCGCTCCTGGTAAATTCGGAAATAAGTTTCCCGGTAGCTTCACATTTATACATGGAGAAGAAGGATTCCGTCCCGACTGATTTAAACGCTTCTAAAGCTAAAAGCGGGACCTCCAAAAATTCCTTTTTAGGAGCCCGGGGGGGGGATTTGTCAGGAGCAACCTCTGACACCGTCGGTGCGACTGCCGCGGGTGTTTCCTTTTCTACAAATGGCGGCTCCGGTTCGGATGGATCCGAAAACGGAGAATCTTCCCCTACCCCCCCCCCGGGCTCCTTTTTCTGTCCCCTCTGTATTAATTCTTTGTGGTACAGATTTGTCTCTAGCGGCGCCTTGTGGCACATCCTCTTCGTCGACTACGAACGTCGGGAAACCTGCTAATCCTGTCTCCACCGCCGCTTTAATATCGCGTAGGAGGTGTTCTTCCTGGTTGGAGAAAGTGCAGTTGCTTACTGCTTTTGTAAGAAGCGTTAATGCGGCTTTCAAATCCCACTCTGGCTTACGCTTCTTTACCTTTGAGGGTCTGTTGCGAAATTGCTGTGTTGATTTGGTGCCGGCGAGAAAGAAGGCTCGATTTAAATCCTGGACTGCTGCTTCCACATCCTCCAATTGGTCGCCTGTTGACCCCGACAAACTGTCGGGGTCAATTCGGAGAGAATCCAATACTTCCCTCCGGTCTGATTCGGGGTAGTGGTTCCACCCGCCGTTTTCCAGTATGTCTGCGATAACACTAAGTATTGGGAGTTTATATTCGGATTGGAACGAATCTCCAGTTGCCATGTCCTTGCCGCCTCTAAGTCTGTAAACAAATGCAATTTTTGCTTCGTCTTGCCACTGGTAAAACGCCGTTGCAAGACGAGTAACAGTACGTTCAGCGGATTTCTGAGTGATGTCTCGGTTATTGCGAATGTATAGAGCAAGCTCGTCATTCGGAGCTCTAAATTCGTCCCTGCCATCCGCGATTGATAATAATGCGTCGATGTAAATCTTCAACTTTGACGGCATTCCGGCGGCAACGGCGAGTTGGCAGCCGACTTTGGCAAACTTTGAGATTTGCTTCTTAAGATGATCGCGGTTTTCCGATGGGAAATCGGGTTTTGGAGTGAATAAATGGTCCAATAAGGGTGATTGCATGCGTTTCTCCTATGTTTTCTATTGACAACAGAGGGTCGCTGAATCTATCCTAGACCTGTCCGGGTGTGGATAGTATCAGAGATCTCTGACTTTCACAGTCAACAAAATGGGGAAAACCTTCGGGGTTTCCCCATTTTGCTGTTTATGGTTTCGTATTATCTTTCTCTTCCGCGCCGGCAGTCCGCGCCACGCGATTTCTTTCCAGCTCTTTTTCCAACCAGTCTTTTATTTCGGCTTCGGGAATCCTGTAATTACGCTGTTTTCCAATTGCTCGAATTTCTCCTAGTTGAATCATTCGTTGAACTGACCTCCGACTGATTTTGAGAAGTTCAGACACTTCTTTCGTCGAATACATATTTCCGAAAGGGTTGGTTGTAGCTTCCGGGATTTCTGTTGGTTTTGCCATAATTATCTATTTCGTTTAACAAGTTTTATCTTCCTTGTTTGTTCTTACTCATTTAGTAGTAATAAGTATCAAATTTTGTCGTTAAGATGTATCTACGTCGCTTACTGTCGTGGAATCTTAAGTTACGGTTTTGGTTTAGTAGCAAATAGTTCGTCATTTGTTTATAAAAATGTTGACAATTGCTACTAATCAGTCTACACTGGCACTTAGTGAGACTTAAATGCGTCTTATGCACATCTAAATTAAGTATCTAACGTTATGAAACAAACTGCAAGTAATTTTAACAACACCCTCGAAAATATTTACGTCCAGTTGATTGATAAAGGTGTTATCAAACCATCCAGACAACAGACCATCAAAGGCTCTCTGAACAAGTATGTTGCTTTGCTCGGGAGCAGCTTTGCCGCCTGTCTGCCCAAGATGTTTGTTTTGCCGCCGGCGAAACGCAACGCTTTAATTGATGACGGCCTTGCGCGCACGACGAGAAGCCGTTCGGGGGCGACCGGTTTAGGTGAACATGCTATCAGGAATGTAAAAAATGATGTGTCCTTTTTTCTTGCCCGGGCGGCAGAGCACAAACTCCTAGAACCCTCTTTAGTGGAATTGGCTTCATATCAGGAATCAAGAAAAAGATTGGCTCGTAGACCGAATCGGGGTGAGCAATATAAACCGCCTAAATACCTCCTTGATCCTGTTCCCATCTCGTTTCAAAACGAACTTGCCGCTTACCGTACGTGGACAACAAGTCCGTATACACCAAAACGACCGACTTCTCTTAAGCGGCGGGAAATAACTCACAATAATGCTGAAGGTACAATTAAAAGGTTTGCGGGTTATCTCGTAAAATTTAAGGGTTTTCGTGCTGAAGAAATAACTTTGGCTTGCTTAACTGTCCCGCAGAACCTTGCCGATTATATTGAGTGGTATGTCGAAAATGTTGGTGGGAGATACACTGGCGGAGTGGGTAAAATATGTTCCGACGTTAAATGTCTGGCAAAATATCTTCGCATAACAGCGGCAACCGGCGATGTGAAACGAGATATCGAAGAACGAATACTAGAAATAAAAGAGTTTACAGCTACTTTACCCCCAGCCGAAAAAGTGGTTGATAAGACAACGCGATGGGTTTCGTTAAAAGCGCTGGATGCGATTGGGGTCGCATATGATCCCGCTAATTTTGCGAAAAGAGATATGAATAAGCAGCAATCATACCGGTTTAAGGCTTTTTTCAGAGAACTTGAGCAGGGTATTCTTCCAGAGGGGAGAGAATTTAGAATAATTGCTATGCAGGCATGCGTAGCAATTATGCTTCGTCTGATCGTGCGAATACCGTTACGACAGCGAAATCTTAGGGAAATGGAATGGAACCCGGTCCGTCCTGAACTTGGTCGACATCTTTATAAGTGTGATGGGCAGTGGCATCTTAGATTTCGTGGGGTAGATATGAAAATTGGTCGTAAAGGCGGCAAAGAAAATATGGTTGACTATGTTTTCCCGCCTGAATTAAGTGTGGATCTAGACCGATATGTGAAATGGTGGCGTCCTCTATTGGTTGATTCAACAACCAATACACATTGCGCTCCCGAACGTCCAACGGAAATGCCTAGAATTGTTGATCAGGAATATTTTTTCCTTAATTCATATGGAAAGCCTTTGAGTTCTGGGACGTTACGAAATTCGATATGCAATGTGACATACAAATACGTCAAGGTAGCTATGTCTCCTCATATTGGCCGGAGCGTTTGGGCAACCGAGTATCTCACGGACCAGGGCTTGGCGGGAGCTGCTAACTGTGCGTATATGCTGAATGACAGCATCCAAACTATTTTGACTACCTATGCAGACCTGTTAACCCCTAATTGCCAAGATAGTGTCACTTCATGGCTGTCCGGTCACCTGGCGAAATAAATCGTTCAAACTATCTATTCCTGATACTGGTTCAGCCATTTAAGAGTTTAAACATTTAAGAGTTTAGACTTCTAGACTCTTAAATGTTTAATTGTAATTTGTGCAATGCTTTATTACCGGCGGCGTCTATATTGCCCCAAAGTCTACGATCTTATTAAATAACGGGCAATTCTCTTGGAAGTCACACCAACTGCAACACTCCGAGCTGTGCGGCACAAAGTTTCCTTCGGCGATCGTTTTCAAGCAGTTCCAGAGAGCCCTTTTGTTTTCATCCACCAAACTTCTTTCATACTGAACCGTGACCTTCGCGCCCGATATGACATTCAAATACGTGAACCGGATGTTTGGATACTGCGGGTAGCTGATTCTCGCTAGAACGTAATACATAAACGTCGCCAGATCGGCGCGCACGAATTCGGGCGTCGGAATCTTACCCGACTGCGATGTTTTATAATCGACGACTTCTAAGACATTGTTTTTATGAAGTGCCAATCTGTCTGCTTTACATCCGAGTCGGATTCTTAATCCCCGAAACTCGATCATAAAACTCATATAGACTTCGGTCCCCAAAGTTTCGTCGGTTTCCCGCCTTGCTGTTTCGTAGTAACTCTCAAGCGCCCGGCAGCCTCTCGCAAAATAACTTCTGCTCTCTTCGCGGGACGCGTAGCCGGCATCGTTCCAAAACTTTTTGAGCAGCTCTTCGGAATTTAACCGACCGGCGGCAAGCATTTTTTTATTGTGTAGCTCTTGCAGAGCGCGGTGCACAGTCGTCCCGAAGGAAAAGGCAGCGGAAGAGGTTGCTCCGCCGGATTTATCGACGTGCTTGAACTTGAATTTAAGTGGGCAGCTCAGGTAGTCAGACAATTTGGTTGGTGTTACAGACAGCATAGATCCTTCTCCCAATCAGTTTCTTTTGTTTCAACTAAAATACAACATTTCGCTTAAGAAACACAAGGAAAAATCCACAAAATTAGTCGATATTTGACTATTCCAGAATAGGTTTTAGAATTCGTTTGTCTAGGGTTGGTCAAACCCACATGGAAAAAAGTCTTGTAACCAAAGAATACCGTTTGTTTTTAAGCTTCCTAAAAGAGGCTCGGCAGAATTCTGCTCTAACCCAAATCGATCTCGCGAAAAAGTTAAAAGTTACGCAGTCATTTGTAAGTAAGTGTGAGCGAGGGGAGCGCCGAATAGATGTTATTGAGCTAAGACGTTGGTCACGGGCGCTTGGTTTCTCATTGGTAGATTTTGTTGGTGTATTTGAGGCATACCTTAAAAAGCATAAGACTACTTCAGATCGCCAAAGTAATTCAGATTAGCAATCAAAGATAAAATTGTGCTTAGACTACCAAATCCAGGTTCGGACATTTCCGGCTTCGTTCGCATCTTTCAATTTCTGTATGAAGAGTTGAAGGATTTTCAGCCGTTTTCGCTCGACGATATGACGGAAGCGTTGATAAAAAACAACCTGGCGACGTCTTCGGGTTTTGTAGGCGAGGAAGCCTTAGAGCGCTCGACGCGCGAAAATCGCAGTCTTGATCCGCTATACAATCAATCGAAAGCGTATTCGGAATTGTATCGAATGCTTGGCTGGATTCATCCGCAGCCGGACAGCAAACTGAACTTTTCATTTACTTACTTGGGAGCGCACGCGCACGAAGTTCATCGAAGTCCGAAATCTTTCGTCGAACAATGTTTGATCGGCGTTGCAATTCCTAATTCTCTTGTCGAAAGCAAAGGAGATTATTATCAACGACCGTTTGCCTGCATCTTGCGAGCAGCATCCGCTCTCGATGGAAAGATAAGCCGCGACGAAATCATCGCCGGTCCGATGTCGCTCGGAAATGACCGCAGCGAAAAAGGTTTTCAAGCGATGGTAGCCTTACTTCAGACTGCCCGCCGAACGAAAGGCATGTTGGCGACCGAACTCGGGAGCATCTCCAAAACTCGCGCCATTACTCCGACGACAATGGGGAATTACACGCGCTTCCCGCTGGCTGTTCTAAATTGGACTGGATGGGCGCAGAAGGAACGCACCCGGTTATTTAACGCGCCGGTCGAGTATCGAGTCTTGACTGAAAAAGGGAGGCGGTTAGCCGCAAGTATAGAATCTTCGATTGATTTGCGAACTTCTGATTTGGTAAATCTCGACGCCGAAGCAATTAAATCTTTGTCGAAAATCGCTTTCTACCGGATGCTGGAGCGCGCTGATTTCGACGTGACCGGCGCGCAAGAGGAAATCCGCGCTGCTAATCAAAACTTAAATTCCCAGGGAGTCTTGACGGCGGAAAGAAAACGCTCGGACATTCTTTTTTCACCGTTTCAGGAATTGAATCCGCAAACGGTTAATCCCATGTTTCCGGCGGTCGGCTCCCGCGGCAAGCGGGCAAAAACGGCGGCGCAAATAACGACCCCTGCCGCCATCGCTTCGACGAGTGCGTCTCAATCCGCTATTGTCGCAGCATCTAATCTCCTAGATAACAAAACTCCTTCGCCTTCGGTCGTTGTGAATCTGAGAGCCGAAGCAGAGAATTTGCGGAATGATTTAAGCAAGATAATAGCTAGATTCAAGGGCGATTTGGATCAAGCTGCTGATTATCTAATGGAACATTACCAAACCGCTAAACAAAATAGCTTCTATCCGCTCGTTGCAGATCTGTTCTGTCTGCTCGATTTTCCAGCTGAAGCGTCGAGAATGGGAGTCAATTACCAAAGAGCGGACGTTTTTATTAACAGTCCGCCAAAGTCAATTCCGATAGAAGTAAAGTCACCGACCGAAGAGCTTCATATCTCCGTCAAAGCGATTAGGCAAGCCGTAGAAAACAAAATCATTTTGGCATCACGCACACCGGCAGCTTCGACGATGAATATCACCTCTCTAGCTGTTGGGTATTACCTGCCGAACGCGCGAGCCGAAGTCGAGTCATTGGTTACGGACATTAAAAAAGCTTACGGCATATCAATCGGAGTTATTGATTTTCGTTCCTTGCTAATTTTAGTTTCAACGAGAATTTCATCGGGTAAAGCTCCGAACAAGAAGCAAATCGAGGAGATGTGCGGAATCATCAATGTCACAAATTTTTAAGCAAAAAGCTCATATTTCAAGAGCCAAGCTCTTGCGTCCAGATGTCGCCGCACCGGTGGCTTGGGAATGGAAAGACGGACAAGCTGAAATTTCGTTTTCAGACGGCACTGCAACATCCGGCTCGTGCATTCGGTGTCCCGATATGCCTTGCATTGAATTCCAAACCGAAGAATTAACCGTCGGCGACTTTGCAGCTTTTCCCGCCGACGGCGATAAAAGCATTTGCCCGACCGACGCGATAACCTGGGAAGCCGATAGTCCGGCACCCGCCGTTGACGCGGATCAATGTATCCGGTGCGGCTTGTGCGTCGCTCGCTGTCCGGTCGGCGCAATCAGCCTTAATTTCGACCGCGGAGCCGAAGTATTCGACGAAGAGAATGCGGCTTTTTACCTTGACGCGTCGCCGGTAACAATGGACGCCATCGAAGATATTCGCCGGCAGTTTGCTCAGATACCAATAGCGGGAAGCATTGCTGTTGAGACTGACCAATCGCTTGAAGCTGTTTACCAGTCAATCGAAAAACTACTTAAATCTACACCGAAACTGCCGCAGCATTTAACCAGAAATCTCTTGGTTATGGTCGGCAACCAAACGGCGATGCGGCGCGTCGGCGACGTGAATGTTCGCATGGAACTCGTCTTTGCCAATCCGCAGGCACGGGGAACAGCGGAGGTAGAGCCGGGCGGCATTCTAGACGCGCCACGCAACCTTTTAGACAACGTCGCAGTGCTTGTTTCGCGCTATGGTTTCGACAAATCAGAAATTTCTTCGTTAGCGGTTACTTTTTCTCTTCCAAACAAGCGAACAGATTACTGGAATGTTATTAAAGACATCAAAAATGTCGTTGATATTGAGATAGGAATTGTAACGATTGGCGCACTTCTTTTATTGCTTTGGAATAGAAAAGCAATCCTGGTTACCGCCGAGAATCAGTTTTATGCCGACGCGGATTCGTATTCGATTCGGAAAACCGTGGAAGAAATTTTGGGAAGAGAAATCAATCTAACGGCAGGCTACAAGGGAATTTTAGAATGTCATAAATAACAGCTAAAGAATTTAAAAAAGGGAAACGACCAGTGCGTTTCCCTTTTTAAATCTAGTCAAATACCTTTACTAGGCTGTCGCCATATAAGATTCAGAGCTGTCTAAAACACTTCCGAGCAAACTATTCTGCCAATCCGAAATTCGCTTGTCAGCAATTTCGATGTATTCAGGATTCAATTCATATCCAATAAATCGGCGGTGACCCATCGCCGCTGCCAGACATTCGGTGCCGCTGCCGCCGAAAGGAATTACGACCAAATCTTCGGGATTAGAAAAATGCTCGACGATTCTCGTCGAAATCGACAACGGCTTCTGCGTCGGATGCGCAACCTTTTCGTCTTTAAACCTTTTTCCGGCAAGCACCGGAAACTTCCAAACATCGCCCGCCATTCGTCCGTCCGGGTGCGGCTCCCAGACTTTGCCGTTTTTAGTGATTTTATTCTTCAGCCGCTCGGTGCTTTTATACGGCTCCCGGATCGGATGATAGGTAAATTTAGCACCATTGGAGAACCATAAAAGCGGTTCGTAATGTGCGGCAAGTGAGTTTTTATAACCGGCAAAACCATTTTCGTAATGCCAGATGATTTGGCGGCGGTAATCAAGTCCGATTTCGTATAAGTAACACTGAATCCAGCACATATGATGATGGATTCCATAAACGAAAAGACTTCCGCCCGGCGACAAAATTCGATTGCATTCATCAATCCATTCTTTGCACCAGGGAAGCCATCGCTCGCGCTGATCGGCTTCCTTCCAAGCACCGAAATCCTTACTTAAATTGTAGGGCGGATCGGCAATAATCAACTGCACGGAATCGTCGGGCAGCTCTTTCATACCTTCGATACAATCGCGATTATAAATTTTATTAAATTGA